>Ga0310695_10004012_pt1 | contig 27819 bp, 16 predicted proteins | sample RumenRJG_04DNA_FD_203882 | JGI IMG/M metagenome (GOLD analysis project Ga0310695, IMG submission 203882) | Bovine rumen microbial communities from Lethbridge, Alberta, Canada - RJG_04 (v2) (version 2) | ecosystem: Host-associated > Mammals > Digestive system > Stomach > Rumen | place: Canada... | reverse complement strand
GACGTCAGCTCCTCCGGAACAACACCGGAAAGACGGTTCCCATACAGTTCAAGATCGATCAACTTTGGCATTTTGGCGAAACATATGGGGATATTCCCTTCCAGATTGTTATTCTCAACCAGGAAGTATTCCAAATTTTGGAGTTTATCAAGATTATCAGGAATGGGGCCGGAAATTTCATTCGACGTTTCGGAAAAATGACCAAGAGCGATTTCGTGGTTCTCAAGACTCAAATAGTGGAGGTCCGTCAACTCCGCTATTTCCTTAGGTATGGTCCCAGTAAGCTGGTTTGATCCGAGCCCGAGCCACGTCAGCTTTTTCGCGTTTTTTATGGCAGGAGTCAATTGCCCAGAGATATTATTGTTAGTAAGAAGAAGTTGTTCGAGGTCGGGCAGACTCCATAGTCTTTCGGAAAGCTCTCCCGAAATCCGGTTAGAATCCATATTAACAAATCTGAGCTTTTTTAAGTCATAAAACGGGTCTGGTATCTCGCCGTGCAGGTTATTATATGAGAGTTCAAGAACCTCAAGGTCAGAAAGGGAGAAAAACTCGGAAGGAAGTTGACCATCAAGATTGTTTTCATACAAGTAAATACTGCTAACTCGCCCATAACCATTCAAGACTATTCCGTACCATTCACTCAGCGGTTTGTCCGAGCACCAGTTTTGATTATGGATCCATTTGTCTCCGCCTGTCGCCTTGTAGAATGCGATCAGCGCGGCACGCTCCACTTCTTGAATCGGAGGCGTGACCGTAATGGCGCAAGAAGCCTTGGCTTCACCGGCTGCGGCGGTGATGGTGGCTGTGCCCTGTGCGACGGCTGTTACTGTACCGTCTTCGGCTACAGTGGCTACGGATGCATTGTCCGTTGACCATGTAACGGTCTTGTCAGTTGCATTTTCCGGAAGAACAGTGACAGTCAAAGTCAGCGTCTCTCCGACCTCCAGTTCCGCGGTCTCAGGAGCGATCTGGACGGAGGTTACGGCAATGAACGCGTCCTGTTCGAAAGTCAGGGTAATCGGTGCGACTTTCCCTTCGTTGTCCTTCACCGTGGCCTTGCCGGTACGGGCTTCGCCTTCATTTGCATCGACCTTGAATACCAGCGTGCCGCTCTGCATGGCCTTGGTTTCCACAAAGTGGAGCCAGGACTGGGCAGCCTGTTCGATATCAATGGTGTAGGAAGTGTTGTACTGTATTTTGAACTCTGCCGTACCGCCCTGGACGGGTACCTTCGCGGTATTTCCGGTGATCACGATCTTCGCCTGCTCGGTGACCTTTACGGAGCAGGTTGCGGTCTTGCCGCCGTCGGCCGTGACGGTAATGGTGGCGGATCCGGCCTTGACTGCCGTGACCTTGCCGTTGTCGTCAACCGTTGCCACCGCAGTGTCGGAGGACTTCCAGCTGACTTTCTTGTTGGTCGCGTTGTCGGGAGAGACGGTCGCGGTAAGTGTCTCAGTGCCTCCCTCGATCAGGTCGAGCGAGGTCTTGTCGAGGGATACTCCTGTGACGGCGACAGTCGCGGGTGTCTGGTCCGGATCAGGCTCGGTAGGTCCGCAGCTGACGGTAAGGCTTGCGGCCATAACCAACATTATTGCCAGGGATACAAAACGGTAAATAGTCTGTTTCATAGCGATTCGAATAATAAAATGCCTCTCTTACAAATATAATTATTATCAGCCTATCCAGCAAATCCTGCGGGCAGGACCTTGCAATAGTTTGCAATCGCAGCGCAATTGGATTCTCTTGGTATTAATTCTGGAGCAAAGCTAGTGATTGTCCTTGATTATCCCCCTTCTTTTTGATTTCTCGCGACGTGTTGTTATCTTTGCAAGAGAGTGTTTGGTTGAGCCATTATGAACGTAGATACATTATTACATCAGTACTTTCCTGTAGCGGACAACGTCTGCATAGAGCTGTTCGATGAAAAGAACATCCAGCAGGTGTACCGCAGATTGGTAGAAGTTCTGATTCATCAACCTGAAGTGGAAACTTCTCTGCTTCAGGCAATGAGTTATTGTTTCTACGAAGTAATGGATAACGTACTCATTCATTCCGGCAAAACTGTAGGCATTGTCATTACCAACTACTCGGAAGAGCAGCATCTGATTCAGATTCTTGTTGCCGATGACGGGATGGGTATTCAAGCGTCACTAGCTCAGAACAACGAGTATTCTTCAATCACAGAGCCGCAAGCGCTTGAGTATTGCATCAAGGACAGGGTGTCTGACGGTAAGGGTATGGGGTTCGGCCTATATTCCACATCCAGATTGATCAATACTGCAGGCCATAAACTGATTATTCGCTCCGGAAGTCATACGCTTACTGCAAACGGAGATATGAGAGTCTCAGAATCAGAGCCGTGGGGTGGAACAATTGTATATTTTGAACTGCGGGCCAACATGGATATCGACCCTTCTTCTGTGGTGGACCATAGAACAGACCCGGCAGAGGAATTCAATGAATTGTTTTTGGAAAATCATACCGGATTAGAAAAGTTATGGTAGTATTTAAGTTTTCCAAATATGGAGACAGTATGGGAACACGTCTCCTCGGGGCTCGGATCAGGGCCGATCTCCGTCCACTTTTGGATGGAGACGAGAAAGTTGTCCTTGACTTTACCGGCATAGATACCGTTACTAATTCGTTTGCAGATGAGTGCATTGCGAAACTTCTACTTGAAATGCCGCTGGATGAATTGAAGGCCAAAACCACATTTGCTGGTCTAACGCCCATGACGGAACGCAGTATCCTGACGGCATTACAACGTCGACATATGCAGATTCTACAGAATCATTAACACAACAACAGGCCGCTTCACTGCGGCCTGTTTCGTTATATCCTGACATCAATGATTACAATTCTTAATGACCTTTCTTGATGTCACGAAGATTCATTTTTCTCAACCGTTTAGAATTGTCGCTGCAAATATAGTGATTTTTCGCAAAACATAGCCTCAACTAACGGACAATCACCGGAGGTGCTGTCGGGACGAAGGATCGGCGGCTGTTCTCTGCAGCCTTCATCGGAGGTCTGGCCGCGGCGGCGTTGACCGAAGCCTGACGGTTTACGGCATCGTATTCAAGGAACTTGTCGAAGGAAACTGCCTCGCCGCTAAGATCCATGATCCGCTTGTAAATCGCCCAACGTGAAGGCGCGTTGAAATAAGGTGCGTCTTCGTTCATCATGCTGTTCGCAGAAGGACGCCAGACACCGGACGAATAGAGCGCACCTCCCTCGTAAACACTGACTTCTTTCTCGTAGCGCTTATCCGAGAGGAACGCACTCCAGCGAATCTTCGACGGGTCATTCGTGAAGTCGACATTGGAATACCAGCCGTAGGCATTGTAAAGGCGGTTGTATTCATTGACGGTTTCAGCCGGCACGGTGTTTTCGTACGACACGTATTCATCGGCCAGAAAAGCAAATCCGTGGCCTCCCGCCTCGTGCTGGAGAATAGCGCTGAATGCATCCGAATGGTTACCGAAGCTTGAGAAGAATGCAACGCTGGACTGCAACGATTCGGACATGTAGGCCGTACCGGCATTCCGGCGGGTATTGACCATCACGGGAATCAACAGATTCTTAGTGTCGGTGATTCCCGGGACCTTCAGCGCGTACTCGTAACATTTTGCCTGGTCACCTTTCACTTCGGAGCCGTTGCCGAACGTCGAGCCGAGTGCAGTGGTATAGCCCTCACCGATCCGGTCGTGTCTGGAGACGGCCTTCACCGTATAGACATTGAACCGGTTGCGGAAGGTCTTGTAAGGCTCGATGGAGAAGAATTCTTCCATAGCCTGCTGCATGAGCTTCTCGTAGAGACCTCCGGCAGCCATATCTTTGTCGGAGTAACCATCGCCCAGGAAGACGATGTTGATGCCCTTGCCCACCGAGGCTTTCTGCAGCGTCAGGACCTTGCCGTCCTGCGAGAAGTCCTTCGATTCATAGACCGGAGCGTCGGCAGGTCCGAGGAGCGTTTCCAGAAAAGGAATCAAGTCATTGAAAGCAGACTTTTCGTATTCGTAAGACCCGTATCGTTTGCGGACAGGGTCCGGCAAATAATACACGGAACTGAAAAGGATGTTACCGTTCTTGTCATAGACCTCCGCTGTAGGGGTGTTGTGGCAGATGAACAATTCACCGTAGTAGGGCTTATAGAAGAAATTATACCATTGGTCATATCCCTTCTCGTAGATGGTTTTTTCTTCCAGGGCCTTTTCGCTGTCGCTGAAGTCATGCCTATCCGGATGCCAGACCGTCGCGATGACTTCGAGGCCGTCCTGCCGGTATTTCTCATAGTATTCTTTCAAGGAAGGCATCAGGACGACAGAGTAAGGGCACCAGGTTGCCCAGTTGAGATAGACGGTATACTCGTTCTGGCTGACCACGTCGGCGAAAGTAAATGTCTTCCCGTCAAAACCGGTTATAGTTCCCTTCGGCCAGTAGCCTGGAATGTCGATATCGCTGATGTCGAAACCGTAGCCTTCTTCCTGCTGCAGAATGCGGGCAAGCCGCCATGCCAGCTGCTCTCCTTTTGCCCGGAGGATGGTCTCCGGGATTTCCCCGGACAAGTGGTTCCACAGCAAATTCGTTCCTTGCACGTCCAGCAGCCTGGCCCATGAAGCAGGTATCGTTCCCGTAAAAGCATTGTCCTGAATCAAGATAGATTGCAGCTTCTCTGAATTGCCCAGGCTTTCCGGGAGCGGCCCGGTCATCTGTTTGTTGTAATAGACAAACACATAATCCAATTCCTTCATTCCGTCAAAGAGATCCGGAAGGGAGGTCATCGAAGTATTGTGGATATTGACTGAAGTCAGATTGATCAGCTTGCGGAATGAATCCGGCAATGTCCCGGTAACTCCGGGTTCATTCTTGAAAAAGAACTCCCGAAGGCCCGTTAGTTCCCCGATGGCATCCGGTATTTCTCCCTTAAGGCCGAAATCATCGAAACGAAGGGAATAGATACCATTCTCATTGTCGAATCCGACACCGGCCCAAGTGTTGAGACCGGCATCTGTACCCCAGTTGTCCTGTTTCTTCCAATTCGGTCCATCCATCGCATCATAAATCTGCATCAGTATAGCCTTAATCTGCTCTTCTTCTTCCGAACCTACGTTTTCTTCCTGCTCGAATATCAGGGTTATGGGGCTCAGTTTCCCCTCATTGTCTTTCACCGTGGCCTTGCCGGTACGTGCTTCTCCCTCATTCGCATCCACCTCGAAAACCAACGTGCCGCTCTGCATGGCCTTGGTCTCGACATAATGGAGCCAATCTTTGGCTGATTGTTCTATCTCGACGGTATAGGAAGTATTGAATTGGATATCGAATCCGACAATTCCGCCGGAGAAGGGGATATTGGCTGTGTTTCCAGTGATAATGATCGTCGCCTGTTCGGTCACCGTAACGGAGCACTCGGCGGTCTTGCCTCCGTCTGTCGTCGTGACGGTGATGGTGGCGGAGCCGGCTTTGACTGCCGTGACCTTGCCGCTGTCGTCGACCTTGGCGATGTCCGTGGCGGATGACTTCCAGGTGACGGATTTATTGGAAGCATTGTCCGGCGAGACCGTAGCTGTCAGGGTTTCAAAGTTTCCTTCCAGCAGAGATAGAGTTGTCTTGTTGAGGGTAACCCCGGTTACGGTAACCTTCGCGGGAGTAGGCGTCGGGGTAGGCGCAGGAGTAGGCTCATCCGGCCTGCAGCCGGAAAATACTCCTGCAAACAGAGCGAATATCGCGATAGTTCTGGAAAAGGTGTTTCTCATAATCAGGCTCTTTTGGGAAATACATCGGATTCATCTACTAAGATACGGAATAATCAGAATTATCCATATCATTTTACGAAGATCCGGACTTTGGAAAGATTCGGAATAAGGACGTATGAATCGACATCAGCCCTTCCGTGGCGTTCGGAGTATACTCGCACCGTTGGGAAATATGTTCCCGGCCTGTCGTAGCTGACGGTCGTGTCAAATTCCACATGTTCACCATCCGCGCTGTATCTGGCCTGCCCCAAGTCAACCGGCAATGTGTATTCCTTGGACTCATCCAGGCACCATTCCGCCTTGACTACTTTGCCCTGCCCTTGCGGGACATCGACCGCCACATGGATTGTAACCTCCTCTCCGGCTTTCACTTCTGCCAGTTCCCTGCCGTCGACTGTTGCATAGGGCACAGGCTGGATACCACCACGGCTCCGCCCGTCCTTCCCGAGAAGTACCTGGCAGTCTTTTACCTCATACGTCGTGGTCTGCGAAGGCGCGATGCCACGCTCCACCCAGTCGCTTAAGTCAAGGAGAGCCTGATAGAGCGTGGAAAAATAATCGATCACCTCCGTAGGGTCATCCACTTCTCCGTGGGTGCATCGGTCGGTGTACCATAGCCTGAAACTGTCGTCGGTTGCATCGCCAAGATATCCGGCAGCGTGTTTGCGGTACCAGTCACCCTGCCAGGCGAATGCTTCGCGGTCCCACACTGAGCAGCACAGGATCATCTTTCCGTGGAATTTACCGGTAGGCAGACATCCGGCGGCGCCTTGCGTAAACAAGGGCCCCAGCAGCATCGGACGTTGAGGATAGATCGGCTGGTCATTAAAGCCCCGGAACTGGTCCCAGGCATAATAGTCCGGCGTAGGGACCTGATGACGGTAGTAGGTCTCCACGGCAATCCAGTCGCTGTTGTCCACCTGTACGCTGTCGCCTGCATTGAGTTTTGCAAGCAATTGCATGTCGTTGACCGATGCAAAGGTAACATAATGGCCTTTGGCGCCGGTTATCTGCAGTTGTTCGCCCTTGCCACTGCCGGAGAGCAGCATCAGTTCTCCTCCTAAAGTCGGCATATTGACTTCGCGGTCTATCTCACAGGCTATCGGCTTCTCCTTGTTTTCTGTACCCATGCTGGCCCAGGCACGGTCGGCAGTGCCGCGGTCGGATTCGGACAAGGGCTCGACCAAATCCAGCCGTTCGGCTTCCAACTGGCCGATGATCCGCTTCACCACCGCTTTTTCCTGAATGTGGTCGCGCTGAAGGGACGGGGGATTGTCATAGCCAAGATAACCGGGCTTGTGCCAGAAGTCTTCCCGGAAATACCCGGGATCAGATGCCACCACGCTCCTATACAGGACCAGGAAACCATGCGCGTCCATGTTCTTCCAGCCGTACCATGACTTTATGGGGAATCCCATCCTGGTCACTTCCTGAAGTACCTGACGCTGCTCTGCATCCAGCGTCGCATACGGATCGCCGCTTCCGCCGGGCTCCAACGCGTCGACTATGTCATCCATCTTGTCCCGCAGGATGCGAAGTGCATACATCCTCGCAGCGAATACATTGGGGATAGCCTGGGGAGACCCCAGTACGTATGGAACGGCACCGTCCCATACGCCCTCTGTCGACTCCATTCCACCTACGGTACGATATGCTCCGCCGCTTCCGCCGTAGCAATAACCGAACGGACGTTCGCAATCATATATCAATTCTGCGATGTGCCTTGAAAAATCCGCGCAAGCCGCGTTGGCGCGATATGCCCCGATCGAGGCATCCCTCCTGCTTGAGGAATCATTGAAGTCAAGCTGCCCGCCCTCGTTCGTCTCCACGAAATATGCTCCGTTGACGATGCTGTGTACGATGGGATTGTATTCGACAGGCATCGCCTGTGCCGAGGTTTCACTGTCGGGGAAAGGAGTGATATACTGGAAGAAACGCCCGGTGTAATCCTCTTTTTTCAGCGGGAAATAAAAGGAAAACAATGTGCCGTCATCAAATCCGCCGTGTATGTAGCGGCATCTCACCGGAGAGGTGATCTCCTTGTCTACATCTACGAACGGGTTCTTGAACTGGCTGTCCTGACAAACAAAATCAAACTTGCTTCCTTTAAGGTTTTTTCCGTTAGTAACGGTACACAAAGACAGGGCGGCAAAAAGAATCAGGATTGCTTTTTTCATATCGGTCTAGTTATTCAGGATGAAGGATCTGTGTGAAAGGATTTCGAAGAAAGCTGCCTTGCAGGAGTCCGACAGCGGTAGTGCTTCCCCGGCCAGAAGGACCTTTCCACCCTTCAGACCTTCCACCTTTTCGACGTTGACCAGATACGAGCGGTGGATACGGCAGAACCTTCCGAAGGGGAGTTTTTTCTCCAACGCCTTGAGCGTCATCAGCACCATCGGGGCCTGGCCGTCAGAAAGATGGAAGACGATATAGTCGCCGTCACTTTTGACATAGAGGATATCATCAAGCCTCAGATTTCTTTTCATCAGGTCAACCTTGACGGTAATGGTCTCTTCCCCCGACTCCGACTGTTTAAGCGCGTCAACCTGTCCCTGCAGTCTCTCGACATCCTTTTCGAGCGACCGCTTGTTCTTCTCTGCCTCGTGATAACGGAACGCTGCCATGCGCCATTCGTCCGACATTCCCACAGCCAGCGCGATGAATGTTGTGACCAGCTGCAAGACTGACATCAGGGTCAGTTGAGCGATCTGGACGTCAAAGCTAATGACTTCTTGGACCGTTACACCGTCAGCCACTTCAAAACGGCTGAATACTGAGTGCGCCAGATATTGAAGCCCGAGGCCGAGGAAAAAGACTGCGATGCTTGATAACACATATAGCCCGATCCTGCCCTGGACGAAAAACCTGTCAATCAGCAGGCAGCGCTGAATCAGATATATACCTGCATTGACCAGGATGATGATGGCATAGAAGGCGAATGCCCACCATGGAAGGATGAGATGCCCCAGAATGTATGGGAGCGTGGTCGGTACGATGAGCAGGGCCAGCAGTACTCCCAGGAAAATGGTCAGGCGTTTGTGTGACATATATCGGTCGTTATCACACAAAGATAATCATTTCAGAACGAAAATCCCATATTGATGTACACCCCGAAGTTACCATCCTGAGGATTCCCGGGCCTTCCGAATTCGATGGCCGTAAGGAAGTTGCGGTTCATCGCGAACCAGAATCCGCCACCTGTACTGGTATGCAGCCGTTCGCGGTTTGCAATCATGTGGTCATGGATACTCGCATACGGGCCGATGACCTGTCCGTCCAGGGTTTTCGTCACCTGGCAGGTCTCCAAGGCTGTCTGCTCAGCGAGCCGGTGAGACTGCACGACCGCTCCGGCATCGGCGAAACCCACCAGTCCCAGTTCGAAGTTCTGCCTGAATGCTTGGAATGTGGCGAGGCGGATCCGCAGGTCGGCGCTGGCCCATGCCACGCCGTTGCCGGTTATTCTACTCCCGAACGAACCGCGCATCGCGAAGGATGGGAGCGCGTAGAAAGGCAGCGATCCTGCCAGAAGGCCGTTATATGCCAGTTGCCATGCAAGCGTGATGTGTCCCGGCCACAGGGGGATGTACTGCCGCAGGTCGGCTGTGAGAGTCAATGAAGGTTTGACCCCGTTGGAGAAGCTCGCGCCGCCCGAAGTCGTCACCGATGCGAACAATCCACGCTCGGGATTGGTCTCGAAATCGCGCGTATCGTACACCAGTCCACCCTTCAGTCCTACCCTGTGTCCGTGGGTATCCTCCACGGGGATCAGTCCGTTCTCCACATACTGATGGTATAGCGATTCTGTCCCGTCGTAGACCCTGAAGTTGACGTCGTCATAATGCTGCCATGAATAACTTGCACCTCCCAGCCAGGTCAGACCGTCGGCCAGCCTTCCTTGCAGGTCAACATTGGCGCTCAGTTGCTGCTGATGTGTCGCATAGAAGGCGATCCCGTCCGAGTCATCGGACGATTTGCGCAGGTCCAGGTCGGCGTAGTAGGGCGACACGGCGCCGTTGAATCCATAGAATCCGCAGAGGGGATTGTCCATATATGAAACGGAGGCCGTCACACGCTTGCCGGGTACCAGATACTTGGAGTCGTAATTCATGCTTATCTGCTTCGCACCTCGCGAATACAGGTTCACGTTGGCTGTGAATTTGTGACGGTAGCTGGGATATACGGTACCGTCGCCATAGTCGAACACCTGGGCCAAAGCGCCGACAGAGAATCCAAGGTCGCTGTTGTAGTAGAACGCAGGCAACAGGCCTATGTTCCAACCGGACTTTGCAATCTCTTTCTTGAGAGGAACGGCTACAGGATCGTTACGGTCATCGGTAGGGACGGTCCTGTCATTCCCGGCGAGTACAGGGAGGCCGGCTGAAAGAAGTACGATGGACAGGAGGATGGTGCTTGTGCGTTTCATGGCGTTTCCGTTTTTGATTACGCCACGAAGGTACTTACGCACGCATTATTACAGGAAAATACTCGGTGAACCGGCTATTTTGTCGGTGAATCGGGGTGTTTTCATTTTGACGTTGCAAATCAGGAGTCAGATGGCCGGCTCCTGGGAAGGAGGCTTGCGCTTCACCTGTCAGATCTGAACAAATTCGTCGTTTTTGTTCAGATTCATTCAAAAAAAGAGGAAATCTGAACAATCAGGTCATTTTTGTTCAGCGTACCTACGGTGCGTCAAGGGAGCTGATGCTCACCAGCTGGGACATCCTCTCGATGCGGACGTCACGGGCAGCATCGACCCCGGCCAGATCATTCAAAAGATCGCCTATCGATGAGATGACTCAGAGAACCGGCGATTTTGTCGGTAGACGGGGTGCTCAGACAACGATTCGCAGTTCGCACAAGCCGTCCCTGTTGCCGACGACGAAAGGGACGGGTGGATTGTTACCTTGAACGAGATTGTTCAGATACAATGGTTCGTGAAGGATAAAGAGGGTGGTGCTGAATGTGTCACCTGCCTTGAGCTTAGAGTTCTCGGCCTGCTCGACTATGAACCTTGCATCGCCGAGATATCGGAAGGTGCAACGGCGGTCAGGCTTCCAGGAGACGAATACCCGGTCGCCGGTTTTAAGCTCATCGACACCTATGTGGAAAGATATGACCGGATCGGATCCGCTGTTTTTGTCGATATGGGCCAGGAAATCGTCCCAGTCCTGGTATCCGAGCGACTTAGAGAGAATGTCCAGCGTACTGCTCCGTGTCTCGTCTGCACCGTCAATATATCCCCAGAGACGTTTCAGCGTGGTGGAGCTGATGGTCTCGTGGGTACGGTCCCATATCACACCGCTGAGGAAGATGAAGTCATTCGGGGTTTTCATCTTGCGCTTCAACTGACCTTCCAACTGTTTCTTTAGTTCATGGATCTCGGGGCTGGTCTTCTTCATCTGCAACTGTGTTTGTTTTCACAAAGATGCACATATTATTCTTAATAATCCGGTCCTTTTTGGTCCTTTGCCTTTTCGGGGGCGTATTATGGGCGAATTGTCGTATCTTTACACCGTGAATCTTATCGGTTATGAATGATGTCAGCACATCAGGTTCCATTGACGGGCGCTTCCTTTCGGACGTAGATACACGTACTTCCTATGAGGAGGTTCCAAGCTGGTCTTTCAACCGCCTGGTAAAAGCCAGGCGTCAGGGAAGGTGGTTCATGCTGAAGGGTTTGAAGCCGGAGTATAAAGACCAGGCAATATATCTGGAACTGCTGAAAAAAGAGTATGCACTGATGGCTCAGCTAGACCATCCCAATATAGTCAAGGCTTATGCTAAGGAAGAGAATGACGTTCTTGGCCCCTGTATCGTCATGGAATATATTGGCGGCGTCCGGCTTGACACTTTCCTTTCAGGCAATCCCACGAAGGCCGCCCGTCGCAAGGTCGTGGACCAGCTCGTAGATGCTCTGGCCTACATCCACAGCAAGCAGATACTGCACCGCGACCTTAAGCCTGGAAATATACTCGTGACACACAATGGTGGCAATGTGAAAATCATAGACTTCGGACTTTCCGACGCAGATGATTACGCCATCCTGAAGCAATCTGCCGGTACTAAGGACTATATGGCTCCGGAACAAACTTCAGGAAAGACTGTCGATTGCAGGTCGGACATATATTCGTTCGGGCTCATCCTTCGCAAGATCTTTCCGCATCGATATAGAACTGTTGCTGCCAAATGTACCCGTAAGGATCCGGACAAGCGATATGGGAGCATGGAAATGGTACGCAAGGCTTTGGATCTGAACGACCGTTTGAACCGGACAATCCCTTTTTTAGGTCTTTGCCTTGCCTTGGGGCTGGCGTTGCTGTTCTCCCTCAGGCATCCGACAATGTCTCAAATGGAAGTATTGGGGACAATGGAGAACGTTACGCCTGACCAGACAACCTATCTGCAGAAAGCTTTCTGGTACGGCAACGTTCCTTTGCAGGATATCATTAAGGAAGCAGAGGAGGGGAATACCTATAAGGAAGTCATGATTGCAAGACTCTCTAACTTGAGTCTCGCCTTGAGTGCCAAGTGCACTGAAATGGCTCAGCTGTATGGGGCAGGTAGCCCCGAGCAATTGTATTTCATCACTCAGTGCAACATGGAGCAGGATAAAGGCAAACATTTGGCTATAAAAACCATTGATAAAGAATGCCCGTCATTTGAGGAAGAATTCAGCAAAGGACGCATCAGCCAGAGAACCTACGACAGTCTGAAATGGGCGGTGGCTCCGAGTGTTATGACGCTATCCGTTACGGATGTGACGGCCTCGACTGCCTTGGCGGGGGTTGAACCTTTGGACGATACTTTTGCCCGTGGCATCCGATTCGGTATTTGCTGGGGCCCGTGCCACAATCCTACTATGGAAGGCCTCCATGCGGAGGGCTGTGGGCGCATCGCCCTGAACGGTCTGGCGCCTGGCTCCACTTATTTCGTTAGAGGTTTTGTGGAGACCGGCGCGGGTACGACCTATGGAAACGAAGTCTCATTTACTACGTCTGGTGGCACTCTTCCGATACCCGAAGGGGCTGCCAACGGATTGTTCTCGGTTGGAGAGGGCAGACAGGTTTATTTCTCGAAAGGCAACCTGCAATACCATGCTTCGACGGGCAAGTGGCGCTTTGCGGAGCACCAGTTTGACATGGTAGGAATGGACAATGCCAAGATTTCTCCCGACTATGACGGGTGGATAGACCTTTTTGGCTGGGGTACCAGCGGATACGATCACGGGGCTGTGGACTATCAGCCTTGGAGCGGCAATCCTGATACGAGAAGCGATGTGCTTCACTATGCCTATGGTAAGGCGGAAAGCCACCTGTACGAACAGGATGGCAAGGCAGACTGGGGCTACAACCGTATCTCGAATGGCGGCGATAAGGAACATCTCTGGCGTACGCCACGGGTCTCTGAATGGGTCTATCTCCTATTCAATCGCGGTACCGTCTCGGGAGTGCGTTTCGCCAAGGCGCAGGTCGCCGGTGTGAACGGCTTAGTCCTTCTGCCTGACAATTGGCGCGTTGCAGATTATCCCTTGAACTCGGCCAACAGACCGGACGCTGATTTCGATTCGAACCCGATTAGTCTGTCAGACTGGACGCTTCGGCTGGAGCCGGCAGGGGCAGTGTTCCTGCCCGAGGCCGGCGCGCGCACCGTTGACGGTATCTTTTCGCAGATTGGCGGCTATTATACTTCCGAAGCCGCCGCCACTGACGCCTGGCATCTCATTATGGGCGTCGGCCTCGCCCTCGATGCCCGCGGTCACCGCGGCGACGGTCTCTCCGTTCGCCTCGTGCGGGACGTCACCCGTTAAAAGGACCAAAAAGGACCAGTCTGAATCGGAATATTTTCATTTTATTTACGTCCCGGACGCGCTTCTGACGAAGATCCGCGTCCGGGAGTGTTTATACGCTACATACAGAACACTAATAGAATAACAACAAACACTATTCGCCATGAGCATTGATAAAAAAAGTATCTATTGTGCACCGGAGGTAGAAATGATTTCTATTAAAAGTGAAGGAGCTATTTTAAACACTAGTCCGTCTGGAGGAGAAACTGGTGATACCGGAGATGGGGGTGAAATCCCTGGGAACTAACGAGAATAACTATTAATCCAAAGCATTAATACTCTATGAAACATCTATCATCATTATTAATGATGACAGCATTGCTTGTTGTCTCATGTCAGGTCAAAGAGGTGATTGGTCCTGCTGATCTTTCTAGAGAAAAAACTGAAATAATCATTACAGCATCGTTGAATGATCCTCCTCTGACTAAAACAGAGCACATAGACTATAAGAAAGTTTATTGGCTCCCTAATGACGAAATTGTTATTTTTAGTGCAGGAGAGGCTTCCAAGTTCACATCCTTGAATGAGGAACCGGCAAAAACTGCAAAATTCAAAGGACAGATCTCTGTAATCTCTGGCTTAAATGATGATATTGAGGATTCATATATTTGGGGATTATACCCATATCGTGATGACGCAACTCTCTCTGACGGCTTGATAACAACTGTACTACCTACCAGCCAGATAGGAAAAGCTGATTCTTTTGGAGATGATCTGTTGATTACGATGGGACGTTCCTTGAACTTTAGTATTCCGTTTTATCACGTTTGTTCCGGATTACGCTTCACGTTAACAAAAACCGGAGTAAAAAGCGTTACTTTAACGGCAAATGGAGGTGAACCAGTGGCTGGGAAGTTTTCAGTCGGAATAAATGAGAATGGGAAGCCCGTGATCAATTCTGTCATAGAACCTTCATCGAGTGTTACGGTCGTTGCACCGGATAATGGATCATTCGAACCTGGAGTATGGTATTACATCATCACTCTCCCTGTTACATTCAGTGAGGGAGTTACTTTTACGATGTTTACTGATGAAGAAAGAGGGAGTAAAACCATTAATACTTCATTCTCGTTGAAGCAGGGGGAGATAAGCAGATCCACCGAAATGGATAAGAGCGTGCCCTATTATGGTATTTGTTCTACTCCAGAAATCGTTGATCTTGGTCTTAGCGTCAAGTGGGCCTCATATAATCTGGGAGCATCTGCTCCAGAAGGTACTGGATACTATTTCGCCTGGGGTGAAACTACTCCCAAAACGGAGTATAATTGGGAAACATATAAGTTCTGCAATGGTACGATGTCTTCTATTAACAAGTATAATCTCACAGACAACATTACTGAACTTGAGGCAGATGATGATGCTGCTACTGTGAATCTTGGCGATATGTGGCGTATGCCTACGAGTATAGAAATAGATGAATTGTTGGATCAACAGAAATGCGAGTGGGTTTGGACTTCTTTGAATGGTGTTGATGGGTATGAGGTAAGAAGTAAGATTAATGGCAACTCAATCTTCCTTCCTGCCGCTGGTCAGGATTGTGATGCAACTGTTGACAGGAATCTTGGTACATATATGACGTCTTCTTTAAGGACTACGGGTGCAGATGTTCCTTTTGTTGAGTGGGTCCTGGCTATGAAGGATGACGGCAGGTTATTTCGAGATAGTTGGTATAGAAAAGCAGGGTACACGATTCGGCCTGTTTATGGAAGTCATTTGACCAACATCATAAGTTTCGCAGATCCGGAAGTCAAACGCATCTGTGTCGAGAACTGGGACACTGACTGCGATGGTGAATTGGACTTGGACGAGGCTGCCGCCGTAACGGACCTTGACCAGAAGTTCAGGGGGAACACGACCATAACGTCATTTGACGAACTGCAGTACTTTACGGGATTGACATATATAGGAAGGAAGGTGACATATTTGGGGAGATAGTATAATTTCATATGATTTTCAGGGATGTACGAATCTAACCTCAGTCATGATTCCTGAGAATGTCGAAGTAATCGGTTTGCAAGCTTTCACCGATTGCGAGAACCTTTCATCAATTCTGATTCCGAAGAGTGTGAAAGAAATCACGCAAGCGTTTTCAAATACCGGATTAACTTCTCTGTCCCTTCCGGAAGGTTCTTCCATCAAACTATGGGAATCTGAATTCAGGGGCTGTAAGTCTTTGTCAACAGTAAGTTTTGGTGGAGAGATCTCATTAAATGTTGAAGAAGGGGTTTTTGCTGAATGTCCGATATCAAGCCTTTATTTCGGGAAGGATTTCGATTACGACCTCTCTGGTTCGGGTAGGTCATTGTTCGCTAACCTATTTTTGGAATATAATGACAATTTTGACCTTAATACTAACTCAATTGTAGTGTCAAGCCAAAACCAGAAATATGATTCACGAGATAACTGCAATGCTTTGATAGAAACAGCGACTAATACATTGATTCTTGGTTGCAAGAACTCGTCAATCCCAGAATCGGTAACACGTATTGGACCGGATGCATTCTCCGACTTGAATGGTTTGACTTCTTTTGTTATACCTGCATCCGTTACAAGCGTCGAAGGTTCTTTTGATGTTAGACTGACATCAATAACGGTTCAGGCAACCACTCCACCGGCAACAACATACGGACCATTTAGTTATAATTATAAAAACTATGACGATGAAGGGAATATTTCGATTCCAACCATTTATGTCCCGGCAGGGAGTGTGAATGCCTACAAGACAGCGCCAGGCTGGAGCGAATATGCTGATTATATTCAAGCTATTCCGGATACGCCGGGTTTCATTAATGGATATGCATATGTCGAGATGGGTGATGGCCTGAAATGGGCAACTATGAATGTTGGCGCAAGCAGCCCTCAGGATTATGGTGACTATTATGCTTGGGGAGAAACTGAACCAAAATATGTGTCTCGAAACCCTCTGATTTGGAAAAGCGGCATGGAAGCGGGCTATGATGTCAGCACCTATGCACACATGACAGATGGAATGTCTGATTGGACAGGATTCAATAAATATCAGCGGGACGATGGTTTCACCGAAGCCATCTGGTACTCTGATGGAGGGTTCATAGGGGACAAAATAACAACTCTAGAATCAGTAGATGATGCTGCGGCAGTAAATTGGGGCGGAACATGGCGTATGCCCACACATGAAGAGTGGGCGGCACTTAGAAACTCAAATAACTTCACTTGGAGATGGGTGACCCAAAATGGAATAAAAGGTTGTACTGTTACAAGTAAGGTTCCTGGTTATGAAGGGAACCAGATATTTCTTCCGGCTTATGGACTCTTTAATGAAGTGTCATATATGCACCTTAACTCTCAAGAGTATTATGGCTTCTATTGGAGTTCTTCACTTTTCGATAATGTAATATATCTATTGGATGGCACTCATAACGGGCGATCGAGTGACGCATGGTGTGTAGATATCTGGTCTGGCGGAGTAGAAAAGAATTGTTGCCAACGTTATAGAGGCGCGTTTGTTCGTGCAGTATCAAGATAGCCCATTATTACATCGATTATTCTGTTTTTTATCCGGGAGAATAGACAGTCTGAAGAATCGGTGTGGTAGCTAACCGCTTCTCTAATAATGAATTGATATAACTGACTACCCCAATGAGCGAGGGGTAGTCAGTTATATGAAAAGTCTATGTCAGAGCGAGTTATGTACCACGAATCCGGCATGGATGGGGCATTGAAACCGAGAAAATCACTTCTCAGGTTGAATGAAATACCAGGGACTCTCAGCTAAGAGGGATGGACCGGTATTGTCGGAAGTGTGGCCGAGGATGCGGCGGGCGCGGAGAGGCTTGCGCTCGTAGTAGTCGGGCTGTGCGGGATCCAACGAGCTGATACGTACCAGCTGCGAGGCATGGATGAAGCGGCTGCCGCCGATGTAGATGCCGACGTGGTTTACGCGTTCGGGCTTGTCATCGGTCGCCGGAGTACCGAAGAAGAGCAGGTCGCCGGGCTGGAGGGAGTCGAGCTCTACAGAAACTCCGGCGCGAACTTGCTGCGAAGTGTTCCTCGGCAGAAGGATGCCGTTCATGAAGTAAGTGCACAGGACGAATCCGCTGCAGTCCGCTTCCTTGATGGAGGTGCCGCCCCACATGTACGGAACGCCGAGAAAGCGCATGGCTGTCTCCACGGTGCTCTCCCCGTCGGGATGGCATGAAGCCGTCCAGGCGGCAAAGTCCGCAACGTCTGCCTTGGGCACCCAGCCGGTCCTGCCCGACGGCAGCATACAGGCGAGGAAACGCCCCTTCTTTACCGCCTTTCCGCGGCTGTCGGTGACGGGGCGTACCAGACAGCCCATGACAAGGTCACTTACGTACCCGGAGGAAAAAGATGGGCCTGAGAAAACATGAGTGTAGTCGCTCGTGCAGATGTATTTTGGACTGGCGATGTAGGTATTGACTTCGTCTTCGGTCATGAAGGCCAGGCCGAGCTCGTTCACCCATGCCTTGTAAGGCTCAGGACTAACGATCTGGCGCCAGTAGCTCTCTTCTCCGACAACCTCTACGACCGTACCCATGAGGGTCTGGTCACCGTTTTCCGCGGTGTAGTCGGGGGCCTCCCGCATGAAGTTGACCGACAGGTCGACGACGGCCCAGCGGCGCCCTTCTCCCGAAGGGACCTGGGCGGCCGCTGCCGCGGCAAAAACGACGGATGCCAGAAGGACGACAAACTTTCTCATATCAGTGCCATTTGTTACAAATATAGCCAATTTCCCGTAACTTTGCCGGAGTACATGGACAAGAGATACAATTCATACGCCGGGTATTTCCGCAAGAAATACGGGGAGCGCCTGCAGAAGCTGGTGATAGATGCCGGATTTACCTGCCCCAACCGTGATGGGACGGTGGGGACGGGCGGATGCTCTTATTGCGACAATGCAGCCTTCCACCCTGGGTACAGCACTCCGGGCAAATCCATTGCACAGCAGCTGGATGAGGGCATCTCTTTCCATCAGGTGCGGTATCGCGGTGCATCGCACTACCTGGCTTATTTCCAGTCTTTCAGCAATACCTACGGTCCGGTGGAACGCCTCCGTCAGGTATATACGGAGGCGCTGGCCCATCCGAAGGTCGTCGGCCTCGTGATCGGGACTCGTCCGGACTGCATCGACGTGCCCAGGCTGGACCTGCTGGAAGAGCTCCGTGATACACCCATGTCTGGCAAGGAAGCCCCTTTCCAGACTCCGGTCATCCAGATAGAATACGGCATAGAATCATGTTATGACTCCACGCTTGAGCACATCGGGCGCGGCCACGGCTTCGAGTGCGCCCGTAGGGCTGTCGAAGCGACGGCCGCGCGAGGCTTCGATGTCGGTGCGCACTTCATTCTCGGCCTGCCGGGTGAAACCAGGCAGATGCTCCTCGATCAGTGCGCGCTTATCAACTCTCTGCCTCTCAACAGCATAAAATTCCACCAGCTGCAGCTGGTCAAGGGTACCAGGATGGAGGCAGAGGCCCGTGAGCATCCGGAACGTTTCCTGGAATGGACCCTCGACGAGTACCTCGACTTCATCATCGACATATTGGAGCGTCTACGCCCCGACCTCTATATCGAAAGGATAGCGGGTGAAGTTCCGCCGCGCTTCGTCGAAAAGACCCGCTGGGGGCTCATACGCAACTTCCAGATTCTCCATCTGCTGGACGACCGGCTGGAGGCCCGCGATACCCGTCAGGGAGCCCTATGGGTGCCTCCTGTTTTTAATTGATAAAGATTATTCGTATATTTGCCAGTTACAAACGAATATATCGTGAATAACTGCCGTATACTCCTCGCATGCATCGTACTCGCGCTGCTGGTTTCCTGCCGCGCGATAGGGGATTTCATACATGACGGGGATGTTGCGGCCAGCGTGGGGGCGCACAAGCTGTATCTTTCCGAGCTGGAGGCTTTCATTCCCAACGGAGTGTCGCCCGAGGACAGCACACGGTTGGCAGAACAGTACATCCGTTCCTGGGCCACCGGCTGCCTCTATGCCGACATGGCTGAGCAGCAGCTCTCCAAGTCCGAGAAGGACGTGTCCCGCGAGCTCGAGGATTACAAGAATTCCCTGCTCCGCTACCGCTACGAACAGCGTTACGTGAACGAGCGCCTTGACACGAACGTCACCCGCCAGGAGATTGAGAAATACTATGAGGACCACAGCGACCTGTTCGTGCTGGACATTCCCATCCTGAAGGCGCGTTTCCTCGATATCATGGAGGATTCCCCGAACTACGAGACCATACGCAGACGGATGTCGTCAAACGAATACGAAGACATCGCCGAGGCGGACAGCCTGGCATATTCCTCCGCCTTGCGTTATGTCGACTGGTCGGAACGCTGGATTGACGCGGTCACTTTGGCGCGTGAGTTCGGTACCGATTACGGAACCATGCTCTCCAAGCTTTCCGGCTCCTATATCGAGATGAAGGAGGAAAGGGGAGACATGAAGGTGGCCTATGTCCTTGAAACCCGCAAGGCCGGGACCCTTGCTCCGCTGGATTATTGTGAGGACCGTATCCGCGACATCATCATAAGCAACAGGAAACACCGTCTGCTGACTACTTTGGAACAAGACTTGCTGGATGATGCCCTGGCCAAGGAAAACTTTATTATTTATTCTGACAAATGAGAAAGACAATCATCGTGCTGGCAACGGCCGTCGCCCTGTCGTGCTGCTGTACCGCCGCTTTTGCACAGAGATATCAGGGGGGACTGATCGACAAGACCGTTGCCGTGGTCGGCAACGAAATGATCTCCCTTTCAGACATCGAGGCTCAGATCCAGATGATGCGCGCACAGGGAATGCCCTCCGACAGGAGCGCCCGCTGCGAAGTGCTGGAGAAGATGCTCGAGTCCAAGATCTTCCTGATGCAGGCTCGCATAGACTCTCTCACCATAAGCAACGACAATGTCGAGAATGCGCTTAACAGCCAGATCGACCAGTACCGCACCTATTTCGGAGGTGACGAGGGCCTTGAAGAGTATTTCGGAAAGCCCTTGTACCGCCTTCGCGAAGAGTGGCGCCGTCAGCTGGAGGACCAGAGCCTGACCGAGCAGGAGCAGGCGGATATTGCCGCCAAGGTTCCGGACATGACTCCCTATGATGTCAAGAAGTACCTCGAGACCGCGGATCCTTCCACACTGCCAGTCGTTCCGATGAAATACCAGATGAGCCAGATCTGCATCTACCCTGACCGCGAGGCTGCTGCTCTCGCCGTCAAGGAGAGGCTCCTTGCGCTTCGCGAGCGCATCCTGAACGGCGAGCGTTTCGCAACGCTCGCGCGCCTCTATTCCGAGGACGCCAGCTCCAGGAGGGGAGGAGAGCTCGGCATGGCCTCCAAGTCCATCTACTGGCCAGCTTTCTCCGATGCGGCCATGGCGCTCAAGCCCGGAACCATCTCACAGATAGTCGAGACACCTGACGGATTCCATCTCATAGAGGTCCTCGAGAAGAAGGGCGACATGTTCAACGCGCGCCACATCCTCCTCCGTCCCAAGTACACCCAGGAGGATCAGGACAAGGCTTTCAAGACGCTCGATTCCCTGCGCACCGAGATCCAGAACAAGGCCGTCACCTTCGAGCTTGCCGCCCGTTTCTACTCAGAGGATCCGGCTACGCGCACCAACGGCGGGCAGATGTCAGATCCCAATACCGGAAGTTCCTATTTCGAGGTCGACCAGATCAAGCCGCAGGATTATGCCGCTATCCGCGACCTGCAGGAAGGCGAGATATCCGAGCCCATAGCGTCCCTCGACAATGAAGGCCGCGACGGCAACCTCGTGTACAAGATCATCCGTCTTGACAAGATCATCCCCGCCCATACCGCATCATTCGAGAATGACTTCACGGACCTGGCCGAACAGGTCAAGTTCGAGAAGCAGACCAAGGTGATCGACGAATTCATCAACGACAAGATCGCGACCACCCATATCGTCCTGGATCCCTTGTTCCAGGACTGCGAGTTCAACCGCAGCGGTTGGAAGGACAAGTTCCGCGAATAGCAGTCCCCGTCGATGTCATTCCGTCGTACGATCATCGCTTTGTTGCTGGCGGCCGCCGTGCTGCAGCCGCTGTCTGCCCAGAGAAACCGTGGCCAGACCGACAGCGTCGTGGTGTTGATGAACGCCAAGTCGCTTGAGTTGCTTGAGAGTGCGTCCGGAATGCATTACCGCAAGGCCATCGAGGCCCGTTTCCTCCACAACAACACTTATCTTGTCTGCGATTCCGCCCTTTGGAACGTAGACATGCGTATTATCAATGCCTTCGGCAATGTCCAGATCATACAGGACAGGACAGTGCTGTCAAGCGAACGTCTGGACTACATTATCGACGACGACCTTGCCCAGTTCAGGGGACCGCAGGTCCAGCTTCTGGACAAGGACGGCAATACCCTGAGGACGCACTTCCTTGACTACAATACCCGTGACAGCGTCGCCGTATTCGAGCGCGGTGCATCCATGCGCGACAAGGACGGCCAGGTGATCGAGAGCACGAACGGTACTTACGACTCCAAGGAGAAGCTTTTCACTTTCGAGCGGAATGTCAATATGTACACCGACTCCGTATATGTCAGTACCCGGCGTCTGCTGTACCATACCGACTATGACTTCGCCGAATTCTTCGGCGGCCTCGACGCGTGGAAAGGGAAGAACATGCTTTCATCCGAGGAAGGTTCGTACGACAAGGCGAACGACCGTTTCTTCTTTACGGATGATGTACATATCATGTCCGATACCCAGGAGGGGTGGGCGGATTCACTTTATTTCGACCGCTCCCGCAACGACATAGAGATGTACGGCAACGTCCAGGTCATGGATACTACCCGCAACGTGTCGGCGTTGTCCAAGCGCCTCTTCTACGTGGATTCGCTCTCGCAGGTTACTCTTGAGCGGGAGGCCGCTGTCATAGCCGAGACGGATCAGGACGGACAGATAGATACTGTATATATGGGTGCCGATTACATGGTCTACTGGACGGTGCCCAAATGCGACATCAATGGTAACATAGTTGCGGCAGCCGAAAAGCGTCTTACCGATATTGCGGCAGATCCGGTGGCTGCCTACCGGGGGAAAAACACTAAGTCTTCTGCACCTGCGTCGGAACAGGGAGGAAACGGTTCTGCGGACAGTGGAAGCATTTCACAAAAAGCGGCGGAGGCCGATATCGAATCGTTGAAGATAGACAATGAAATGCCTGTGGAGGAGGATGAAAGGATGCTCGAAGAGGCGTCGGATTCTTTGTCGGTAAACGAGCCTGTCCTGCTTGATTCTCTGGCCATGGCCGAGAAGGCGCGGCTCGATTCCATCGCACGGGCCGAGCAGGCCGTGCTGGACTCGATCGCGGAGGCCGAGGCCCTTGCCGCCGAACGCGAGCTCTTTGTCAAGGATTCGCTGGCCAGCCGCGACACGACTGCCATAGGTTTCCTCAGGGCTACCGGCCATATCCGCATGTTCAAGTCTGACATGCAGGCGCGCAGCGACTCCTTGGAGTATACTGACCTGGATTCCCTTGCGAGGCTTTTCCTTTCGCCCATCGTGTGGAATGAGGGCAACCGGCAGTACACGTCGGACAGCCTTACCATATCAGTCAAGAACCAGAGGATGGACAAGGCCAACCTGATGTCCAACGCCTTCATCATCATACAGGAGGATACCATGTGCTTCGACCAGATACGTGGTACAGAGATAATGGCGTATTTCGATTCCACCACCGCGTTGAAGCGCTTCGATGCCCTCGGTGGCTCCTCGGCTCTTTTCTATCTCAAGGAAAACGACGCCTTTGCCACTGTGAACAAGGTCGAGGCCAAGATGATAACGGCTGATTTTGTCGAAGGGGAGATCGACAGGATATCCTATTTCGACAGTCCGAAGAATGACGCATATCCCCTTGTCCAGCTCCCCGAGGAGGAGAGACAGATGAAGGGTTTCAACTGGCAGCCGGACATTCGTCCAAAGGGCAAGGAGGACATAACGGACCTGCCTCTCCGCAGGTCGGAACGCGTCCGTTACCTTGCACGTCCTATGCCGCGTTTCACGGAGACTGAACGGTATTTCCCCGGACACATGAAGTCCATAGCCCGAAAGCTCGCGGCTGCGGACTCGCTCCGGCAGGTCCGGCATGCGGAGGAGCGCCGCCGCCATGCGCTCGCTGAGCAGGAGGCGGCCATGGCCGCAGCGGCCGATTCCCTTCAGGCCGCCGCGGACTCCATCAATGCCGTCGCTCCGGCTGACTCCCTGCTTGATATGGGTTCTCCTCAGAATGCCGTTTCTCCTGCAGATACGGTCATGTCCGGAGGCAAGCCCGTCAAGCCTGCCGTTCCTGAGCGCGAGATGACTCCGGAGGAGTTGAAGGCGGCTGAAGCCGCGCAGAAGGCTGCGGAGAAGGCCGCCCGCAAGGCGGAGGCCGAAGCCAAGCGCCAGGCGCGCATCGACGCGCGCGAGGCACGCTGGGAGAGGCTTGACGCACGTGATGCCGCCAAACAGGCGGCCAAGGATGCCAAGGCTTTGGAGAAGAAGCGCAAGCGTACACTGAAACTGGTGATCAATGCCGAAAAGGATGCGGCCCGTGACCAGAAGCGACTAGAGAAGTATATCCGGAAGTTCGAGCGGCAGAAAGAGAGGAAGGAGAACCGGAAAAACAAATAACCGATCCATTCATGGAAGAGAAAAAGAACTATTCTTTGCCTGAGAACGCGCATCGCGAGCTCGGGCCGGGCGAGGAGTACAAGCCCATCCTCGGTGCCGGAAAGAGCTTTCCGGAGGTGACCCCCTATTCTGTGGTCATGGGCCTGATCATGGTGGTGATATTCTCCGCTGCCGCTGCATATCTGGGCCTTAAAGTCGGCCAGGTGTTCGAGGCTGCCATCCCTATAGCCATCATTGCGGTCGGAGTGACCGGAGCCCTCGGCAAAAAGGGCGGACTCGGCCAGAATGTCATCATCCAGTCCATCGGAGCCTGTTCCGGATCGATCGTAGCCGGAGCCATTTTTACCTTGCCGGCGATCTATATCCTCGGCTTGGACATCAATTTCTGGCAGATGGTGTTCTCCTCGTTGCTCGGAGGCGTGCTCGGCATTCTTTTCCTCATTCCTTTCAGGAAGTATTTCGTCAAGGAAATGCACGGAAAGTATCCCTTCCCGGAGGCTACCGCCACCACCCAGGTGCTGGTCAACGGTGAAGGAGGCGGAAAGGGCGCCAAGACCCTGCTTATCAGCGGTATAATAGGCGGTCTGTACGACTTCGTGGTTGCAACGTTCGGAGCCTGGAGCGAGACCGTCACCACTACCGTGATGCATTGGGGACAGGTCGTGGCCGACAAGGCCAAGCTCGTACTGAAACTCAATACAGGCGCAGCAGTTCTCGGCCTCGGCTATATCATCGGCCTGAAATATGCCTTCGTCATCTGCTGCGGTTCCTTCCTGGTGTGGCTTGTTATCATCCCGCTGATGAACCTCATCTGGGGCGGCAATGTCATCGACCTCATGCACACCGGTGTGGTAAATACCATCAGCCAGATGTCTGCGGACCAGGTTTTCAAGGATTACGCCAGGCATATCGGCATCGGCGGCATCGCCACCGCGGGTATCATAGGCATCATCCGCTCGGCGGGCGTCATCAAGTCCGCGGTCGGCCTGGCCGCCGGCGAGTTCAAGCGCAAGCCCGGAGAGGAGTCTGTCTCCGTTGAACGTACGCAGAAGGACATTTCCATGAAGGCCGTCATTTTCGGCATCGTCATAGCTCTCCTGGCCATCTTCGCTTTCTTCGCTTTCGGAGGTGTCGTCAGCAATGTCTGGCAGGCGCTGATCGGCCTGCTGATCGTTGCGGTGATATCGTTCCTTTTCACCACCGTGGCCGCCAACGCCATCGCGATCGTTGGTTCCAACCCTGTCAGCGGCATGACCATCATGACCCTCATCATCACCTCGCTCGTCCTTGTGGCCGTAGGCCTTAAGGGCAATGCCGGAATGGTAGCGGCAATGCTCATCGGCGGAGTCGTCTGCACCGCGCTGTCCATGGCTGGAGCTTTCATCACCGACCTGAAGATCGGATACTGGATCGGAACCACCCCTGCCAAGCAGGAGACCTGGAAATTCGTCGGCACCCTCGTCGCCGCGGTGACGGTGGCTGGCGTCATGCTGGTGCTGAACAAGACCTATGGATTCGTGGGTGACAACGCGCTTGTCGCGCCGCAGGCCAATGCCATGGCCGCCGTCATCCAGCCGATGATGAACGGCGGCAGCGCGCCCTGGCTGCTCTACGGCATAGGCGCGCTCATCGCCATACTGCTTACCGTTTTCAAGGTCCCGGCCCTTGCATTCTGCCTCGGAATGTTCATTCCTATCGACCTGAACCTTCCCCTGCTCGTCGGCGGTGCGATCTCGTGGTATGTGGGCTCGCGCTCCAAGGATGCGGCGGTCAATGCCGCCCGCCAGGAGAAGGGCACGCTTATCGCCAGCGGCTTCATCGCGGGCGGCGCCCTCATGGGCGTGGTCAGCGCCATCCTCAAGTTCGCCAATGTGGATTGGTTCATGTACGGCTGGAACGGCCGTTTCGGCGAAGCCGTGGCCATCATTCCTTTCCTCTGCCTTGTGGCTTACATGATTTATGCATCGATGAAAAAAGACAAATAAAAGTATGGAAAAGATCCTTGACAGATTTCTCAGATATGTCGCAGTGGACACCCAGTCCTGCGAGGAGTCGGAGAGTCAGCCTTCCAGCGCGAAGCAGCTGACCTTGCTGGCGATGCTCCGCGACGAGCTTTGCGCCCTCGGCGTCGAGGCCACCCTTGACGAGTATGGTTATGTGATGGGCCGCATTCCGGCCAATACCGGCAAGCCGGTCCCTAAGCTGGGTTTCATCGCCCATGTCGACACTTCCCCCGATGCATCCGGAGCGGACATCAAGCCGCAGATCATCGAGGATTATGATGGCGGGGACATCGCGTTGAAGGGCGTTCCCGGACTGTACCTGAGGCCTTCTGAGTTCCCGGAAATGCTTGCCCATAAAGGCAAGACCCTTATCACTACCGACGGTACGACGCTGCTCGGCGCCGACGACAAGGCCGGCGTTGCCGAGATCATGAACGCGGTCCAGTATATCATGGCCCACCCCGAGTTCAAGCACGGTGAGATCAGGATAGGATTCACTCCTGACGAGGAGATAGGCCGCGGCGTCGTAAAATTCGATGTGAAGAAGTTCGATGCCGATTATGCCTATACCATGGACGGAGGCGACCTGGGCGAGCTGGAGTTCGAGAACTTCAATGCAGCGGCCGCCACGATACGCATCCAGGGCCGTAACGTCCATCCCGGTTATGCCAAGGGCAAGATGAAGAATGCCATGCGCATCGCCATCGAGCTCAACGGCCTGCTCCCTGTGGAGCAGAAGCCGGAGTATACCGAAGGATATGAAGGATTCTTCCATTTGATCGGTTTCAACGGCACGGTCGAAGAGGCTACCATATCTTATATAATAAGGGACCATGACATGGACCTTTACGAGCACAAGAAGGCTGTGATGCAGGAGTGCGTCGACTTCATCAACCGCAAATACGGTGAAGGAACGGCAGTTGCCACCATCCGCCACCAGTATTACAATATGCGCAAGGAGGTCGAGCCTCACTACCATGTCGTGGAAAAGGCCGTCAAGGCCATGGAGATGGAGGGCATCAAACCGAAGATACAGCCTATCAGGGGCGGCACCGACGGGGCCAACCTTTCCTTCATGGGCCTGCCTTGCCCGAATGTTTTCGCAGGCGGATTGAACTTCCATGGCAAGATGGAATTCGTACCTTTGGAAAGCATGGAAGCGGCTTCGAAAGTGATTCTGAACATCATTTCTCTCTATGCCGGATAAAGGGGGGCCGCAAGGCCCTCTTTTTTTTCGTTTTTTTGATAAAAAGATTTGCAGGATTGAAAAAAGTGCGTATCTTTGCAGCCCGTTTCGAAAGAACGGCTAGTTATTTGACAAGTTTGAGAGAGATTACAACGAGGTAAAGAAGTTAGAGATTAAAGTCTGTAATATAGAATTCGAGTTTTTTCGAGTTGCATTAGGGACTGCAATTTCATATAGGCAAACGAGTTTTAATCAAAAGAGACAGGGCATCACTGAGAAGTGACGTCCAACAGTCGAATTGATTCATTCAGAGAAAGAGAACAAGAGCGAACGGAGGATGCCTAGGCTTCCGTAGGCGAAGAAGGACGTGGTAAGCTGCGA
>Ga0310695_10004011_pt1 | contig 27819 bp, 23 predicted proteins | sample RumenRJG_04DNA_FD_203882 | JGI IMG/M metagenome (GOLD analysis project Ga0310695, IMG submission 203882) | Bovine rumen microbial communities from Lethbridge, Alberta, Canada - RJG_04 (v2) (version 2) | ecosystem: Host-associated > Mammals > Digestive system > Stomach > Rumen | place: Canada... | reverse complement strand
ACTCACCAATACAAGACAGGGCAGGATGACTACAAGACACAAGGGTGTTGCAATGTTGCATGTTGCAATGTTGCAATAAGCACCCTCCACCACTTTTTGGTTTGAGATTTGAGGTTTGAGATTTGAGGTTTCTTTCAGTCGCTTCGCTTGGTGAAAGCGAGCAAAGCTCGAGCGGAGGTTTGAGGTTTGAGATTTGAGGTTTGAGGTTTGAGATTTAATAGCGGAGATAGAGACTATGGAAACATTATGATAAATAGAATTAACATTTAATTCTATATTTCCACTATTATACACCTTATTGCAACATTGCAACATGCAACATTGCAACAAGACGCTTGGTTGTGTCAGAAAAAATGGCTAACTTTGCACGCTGTATAATATAATAAGGTATATGAAGCACATAAAGACAATGTCGCTGCCAGAGTGCGACAAACTGATTTACAGTAACGGCATCATAGCCCGCCAGATTGGTGTGATGTTTGTAGTGGACGACGAGGATCTTGCTGCGGCGCAGAGTTTTCCCGTCATCAGCGGTGGCCAGAGCAATGCCGATGGGTTCGTCATGTGCGATGACGTCATGCAGACCAAGATGGTGTGCCACGTGGGCGAGAAGATTACCCCACGCCGCTTTGCCGAGTTCGTGAAGCGTGGCATGCACGAAGATGTGCCCGCTACGGCCTGGGAACTCTATCAGAGCCTGCGCGAAAATGGTGCCGACCTGACGCTGCCTGTCTGGGCTAAGGACAAAGAACCTATCCGCGAATACAATATAGAACTGGAGTTTAACGACTTCTACGAGGATGCCTGCTGCCACTCTTCTGACACCAGCGACTTCTTCTTCGAGGTGTACTACAAACGTGGCGACAAGGACGACGTCTTCAGTCAACTGAGCAGTCAGTTGATGGACTACATGAACATTCTCGACACCGAGGAGTTGGGCTGCAAGATGATCTTCAGCAGCATCGACCTCCAATATCGGGACGTGGTGAAGCGTCTGAACGAGATGGTGATAGACACCAGATATTGCGACATGTACGATCCCAGACGCTGACGCTATGCCGAACCTGAGAGAAATACCCGTAGGCTTTGTGGTGAAGCAGGCGAAGGAGCAGAAGAGTGCCGTCGAGGCACGCCCCTACCGCTCGCTGCTGACGGCGTGGTTTCAGCAGAACCATTGCGAGCCGGAAGGCTACGAGGCCCTGCGCGACATTGACGACCACTTTGCCCCAGCCACCACCAACCTACAGCCGCTGGTGCTGCTGCCTGGCTGCGTGCTGGGCCGATTCCGCACCAACGTGGCTTACGCCAATCAATTGGTGAAGATCATCCGCGAGATACATCGCCGCATGAATATTCCCCAGGAGGTAAGCCGCAACGCCACCCGCCCCGAGGATATCCGCCAGACATCATGGACGTGGCCTCACGTGATGCGCGTGATGAAGCGCACGGGCATCATCGACGAGAAGACCACCAAGGCCGTCTTCGGCGCCCTGATAGAACGGATACTAGGCGACAAGGTGAAGCCTAACTCCATACGCCGTACCAGAATAGGCGACTACGGCATCGTCGACCTCTACGACTACACCATCAGCAAGGCCGATCAGGACGTCTGCAATGAGATTTGGGAACTGTTTTTGCCACTCCTGAAGCCCAAGGACTGACAGCCAGATTGACATTTCGTTGACATCTTGACACGCGGTTGACACCCCGTTGACATCGGCGATTCTAAGAGCAAAAATCTTAGAATCGCATTGTTTTTTGTTGTAACTTTGCCTCACGAATTCGAAGAAACAACGTGCAGGCGCCGCACAGAAGTCAAACCTAAAAACATTTTATAACGATGTATAACAAAACCCACTTGATTGCGCTCAACTGCGCACGAAAACCCAACCGAGGCATCGCTTACGAAAGCGAACTTACCAAGTATGACGCCCTCACACACCAGTCGTGGCTCGCCAAGATGGTGGAGGACATCCGCAACGGCAACGAAGCCCTGAAGGACGAACTGCCCCTGCGCTGCTCTCACTACTACCGCTTCGCCGAGAACCGTCGCCGCCAGGCTGATATGGATGCAGAGGCATTCCTCTTTCAGACCTGCGTTGACATCGACGACCCTGAGGCTGTAGAGGGAGCCATCGCTCGCGCGTACCTTCTTAATAACGAAGAGGGAGGCCAGTGGCACGACATGCTGCTCCACATGGACTATTCGGCCCGCAAGAAACTGCACATCGACATCCGCATGCCGCTGGGAATGACCATCGAAGAGACGCAGCAGGCCTATTGCCAGGCGCTGGGCGTACCCTACGACGCCAGTTGCACGTCGCCCGAGCGCTTCATTCTGATAACCGACGCCAGTCAGGAGATCTACCGCTCCGAGCATTGGTACGAGGTGTTGTCGGATGAGGAACTCAAGGCTCGTCGCGAGGCCTTCCAGAAGCGTGGGTTGACCATTGATGGACGACAATGCAAAAATGCATTGTCATCATGTGAGTCCAAAAATGGACTGTCATCACAAGAGGGAAAAATTTCCCAGTCATCCAACGGGGGAAAAATTGCGCCCGTTGTTCAGCAGGCCGAACTCTTCCCAGAGATGAAGTCCGCCAGCCTTGACCCTCGCTGTCTGCGCGCCTTTGACCTCTGCATGGACGAGGCCGGACTGACCGAGCGTGCCCTTCAGATAGAGGGTGTGCGCCACAATTCGCTGGTCAGCATCTTCTCTGTTGGTGCCTGCCGACTAATGCCACAGGAGCAAATGCTGGCTGTCATTAAGGTACGCATGCCTGAGTATGCAGCGGAGAAAGACTGTCAGCAACTCATCTCGGACTTCTATCAGAACTACACGGAGATGAACCGTCCTATGACCAAGCGTCTGCGCGAAATCCACGCCGAGGCCTTCAACGAGGACGAGGAAGAGGACAACGAGCAGCAGCAGGAAGAAGAGGTGGCAACGACAGCAGAAATGCATGCGTTCAACCTGCGACAGTTGCCCGCAGGACTGCGCGAACCCGTGATGACGGCACCCGACAACATGCGCATGAACGTTCTCTCGGCCATCATGCCTATCGCCGCTGCCTATGCTGACCTGGTGGAGGTGGAGTATGCCGACAACAAGCGCCAGCATCTGGGACTGATGTCAATGGTCATCGGCCGCCAGGCAGGCGGTAAGTCATCGTGCAAGGAGGCCGTAGAGACGTGGCTGAAACCCATCAGCGACGAGTCGCGCGAGGCCCGTCAGCAGGAGGAAGCCGTCAAGGAGAAGAACAAACTGCGCAAAGCCAACGAGCGTGCCGAGGAGTTGCCAAAACTGCCCATACGCAAGGTACCCATCACCATCTCCTGCTCTACCCTCCTGCGACGTTTCAAGAATGCGCCTGGACGAACGATAACATCGTTTGGCGAAGAACTTGACACGCTGCTGAAGACCAACGGAGCAGGCAATTGGTCGGCCAAGTACGATGTCTATCGCCTCTCGTTCGATCGAGGCGAATGGGGGCAGGACTACAACTCGGACCAGGCAGAGTCGGGCGAGGTGAATGTGGCCTACAACTGGGTCATCTTTGGTACCTATGGCGCCTTTAACCGCTGTTTCAATCGTGAGAACGTGGAGAACGGCCTAGCAGGTCGCGTACTGATGTCGGAGATGCCCGATACGCGCTTCTGCTCCATCCCCAAGTACACGCCCATGACGGAACAACAGCAACAGGTGGTCTGGGATGCCGCCAAGCGACTGCAGCAGAAGACGGGCTTCGTTGATACCCCACGACTGCGCAAGAACATCATCCTGTGGCTGGAGGAGAAGCGCTTGCTGGCCATGAAGAACATGGACGAGGCAATGGATGAACTGCGCAAGCGTTCGGCCGTCATAGCCTTCCGCTGTGCTGTCGTCTTCCACTTGCTGAGTGGTTGCAAGAAGGAGTCAAAGGCCTGCGTGGACTTCATGCTCATGATGGCCGACTACGTGCTCCACAACCAAATGCATCTGCTCAGTCAGATGATAGAGGCTCAGCAGGCCAAGAGCGAGACGACATTGGGTCGCGTCAGCAATAGTTGCACCTTCGACCGTCTGCCCCAGACCTTCACGTTGGGCGATGTAAAGGTTGCCAAAGGTGCCAACTACGAAGACTCCACCTACCGCAGCATCGTCAGCCGCTGGAAGAAGGAGGGGTTCGTCGAGGAGGTTCCTGTCTCGGAACTCGGCTCCGACAAGCGTACCCACTGGCGCAAACTCACGGCATAGAACCACACAACCCTATTGTGTAAACTAAGAATCGCTCAGGGATTTCTCCTTGAGCGATTATCTGTTTTGTTGCAATGTTGCATGTTGCAATGTTGCAATAAGCACCTTCCAGTATTCAATCGCCACTTCCATCGTAACCAGAATGTCACAAATTCAATCGCGCACAGCCAAGATTACAGCCCCAATACGTCATTCATAAGTAAAAAAGTGGTCGTAAATTTGTATTTCTACAGATTGAAGGTCACACCATCCGCGAATACAAGGGCGTGGTGACAGGTGAAACCATTATCGGTGCCAACATCGTAAAAGACTTTTTTGCTGGCATCCGCGACATCGTAGGCGGTCGCGCTGGCGCACTTATTTGGATTATACCCCCAAAAAAGCAAGAGCCCCCTACAAAGTAGAAGAGGCTCTTTGATTCAGAATGCTCCCATGCAACTTCACGAAAGGTGCGGTTCACTTTACATATATCTTATGCCCATTGACGATATTCAACCCCTTTTGCAAGGAACTGATGCGCTGACCCTGAAGGTTGTAGATACTTACATTCTCTAATCTCCTAGTTTTTGCCGATAATTCCGTATCTCATATTGAAAACTATAATCTACTCAAAACGGCGACAAAGGTACTATCGTTCGACAAAGGTCAGAGGTACGAATAAGTGAGAACAATACAAAACAAAAGACTCCCTATTTTGTTTTTTCCATTTATTTTCGTACCTTTGCAACTTGATACGCATGGCTTGGAAACTGAAATATCGCTGTAGGCAATGCGGCTACGAAGCCGAGGTGTACGAAGGGCGCGGTCTCTTTCGTCAGGAGATTAGGGCTGTGCTGTGCCCTGACTGCAAGACCATCCAGAACATAGTGGTGGGTGGTATCATTGCCGACGTGGCTCCTTCCTACAGAAGCGAAGTGGGACGTCTGTGTCTGCAATGCGGCAGCGATAACATCAGGATATGGGATAAGCATACATGCCCCAAGTGTGCTGACGCTCGACCAGAGGTCAAAGGTCAGGGCGAGATGGTACAGACGGGCGAGAAAGAGTTTTGGACGTAATCTGTCGTTAATGATGAATACAAAGAAATTGATAGTGTTTCTACTGTTGGCATTTCTGCCGATGGTGATTGTGGGAGTGGTGATGCGGCGCTGCTGGTCTAGCAGGATTCATCGTCCTGCTGATCATGGATATTCTCCTGTATCTGTACGACAGGTTTATCAGCAAGGAGAAGGTATTTACAAGCGTCCTATAACGGTATAACGATTATAAAAGAAGTGTTTTTCAGCCTTATGGCAATCTAAAATTATTGTAACAATGAAAAAGTTTATTATTGTGTTGGGGGCCATCCTCATTTGTGGAATGATGGCAGGGTGTAAGAATCAAAAGTCGGACAATCAAAACGAAACGACTACGACAGAAGAGTCTGTAACACCAGAACCTTCGTACGAGGGCGTTTATCTGGATGAGGACAACAACGAGCCGAACCTGTATATTACTCGCCGCGACGATGGCAAATATGACGTTCGGATTGGCATCTTCCGTCTGACCGACTTGGATGATGGCATTGGAACAATAGGGACTAACGGTATGGAATTCACCGCAACTGATGCAGCGGGCAATCCCATTGGTGGTGAGATCACCCTGAGAGGCGACACCGCAGAAGTCGTTTTTACCCGTTCCACTTGGTCACTATTGGAGAACGGTTCAACATTCAAGTACGTTCGACAGTAATACAAAACTTGATGGCACAGAAACGATTCTATAGACATTTTGAGACTCCAGGGCAGCCGATCTACTGGATTATCATCGCCTACATCATCCTCGGCTGGTTCTTCCCAGTGATCGGTCTGTTGGCAATTATCTGTATGATTGGCCCCGTGATAACCAGCATTTGGAAAGGCCGTTGGTGGTGCGGACACGTGTGCCCTCGCGGCAACATGTATGACCGTCTGTTGTCAAAGTACTCGCCCCATCGTCCGATACCTAAGTTTGTGCGAACCTTCGGCTTCCGCCTGTTCATGGTGTTCTTCATCTTCGGCATGTTCGGCTTCCAACTGAGTTTTGTGCCTTGGAGCGAGGGTGGACTGCCCATGTGGGCTGGTATAGGCAAAGTGTTCTGGACGATTATCGTCATGACTACCATCGTTGGTATCACGCTATCCTTCATCTATGCGCCACGGACATGGTGCTCGTTCTGCCCTATGGGCACCATCTCCAACTGGGTTGCACCTAGAAAGGCTCCGTTGCCCAAGGCATTTACGAACATCCACGTATCGAGTGCCTGTCAGATGAAGTGCAAGCAGTGTGCTCGCGTCTGTCCGATGCAACTCACGCCCTATGACTCTCGCGGCGAAGAAATCGGATACCTGCATTCTGACTGTCTGAAGTGTGGCAAGTGCACGCTGGCCTGTCCCACTAAGATTATGACCCTCAAACACTAAGTCTGGAACTAGTGGCGAGGAGTACTTACCATTATTTTTTAGCGATTTGTTTGGTTATATAGATTGAAATATATAACTTTGCAGCGCCAATAACTTACGCCCGACGATTTGCCTGACAAGTCGCCACTGATGATTGTGACGCGTGAAACGTGAGCAACTGCAGCGCGGCATCTACATCGTCAATAGCCGCAAAATACTATTCAAATAAGATTAATGAGCATGAACATTGGAGACAAAGCGCCCGAGATACTGGGTAAGGACGAACAGGGACGTGACATCCGTCTGAGTAATTACAAAGGCCGCAAACTGGTGCTGTATTTCTATCCCAAGGACAACACAAGCGGCTGCACCGCCGAGGCATGCAGCCTGCGCGACCACTACGGTGAGTTGCAGGGCAAGGGCTACGAAGTCGTGGGGGTAAGCAAGGACTCGGCTGCCTCGCACGTAAAATTCAAGGAGAAATATGAGTTGCCGTTCCCTCTGATTGCCGATGTAGACCACACCCTACTTGAGGCCATGGGAGCCTGGGGCGAGAAGGTGATGTACGGCAAGAAAACCGTAGGCACCATTCGTACTACCTTCATCATCAACGAGGAGGGCATCATCGAACAGATCTTCGCAGGCAAACAGGTGAAGACCAAGGAACACGCAGAACAGATTCTGGCACAGTAAAGGCCACTGTCACGTTAAGAAAAGAAAGATGTATTTCACAGGAATAATCATTGCCATTTGCACCTTCCTGACAATTGGCATCTGGCATCCTATCGTTATCAAGACAGAATATTACTGGGGGACGCGCCCCTGGGTGGTGTTCCTGGCCGTCGGACTGGCATCAATTGTGGCGGCACTATTCATTGAGAACACCATCATCTCGGCCAGCGTGGGCGTGTTCGGTGCCTCAGCCCTCTGGGGCATCGGCGAACTCTTTGAACAGAAAAAACGCGTAGAAAGAGGCTGGTTCCCTAAGAACCCCAAGCGCAAGTCATCATAGCCCTGACTCGTATCGCTCGCGAATCTTCTTGACGCGCAGCAGCAGGTTTCGGTAGTGGGCAACATCCAGTTTTGTGCCCAACCACATCTATTGTGTCAATGAAAGGATAAAGACCAAATTTAGAGTATTATGAAAAGAACCAGCATCACCCTATTGTCTCTCTTTGCCCCGATGCTGATTTGGGCACAGAATGTCATGCAGATCACCTACAAGGATGGTTCGGTGGCAGAGATTCCCGTAGAGCGCATCGACAGCATCACGTTCATTGAGAAGACCACCATACCCACAACAGTCGCCACCCTGGAGGGACGATGGTTCTGGGGGAAGACCCAGGCAGGCTATTGCGAACTGCTGACCATCAATGCCGACCGCACCTATACGGGCTACGATCTCTATCTGGACTATGGCTTCGACTCCCAGACCTACGGCACATGGACACAGAACGGCATCATGCTCAACCTATGGTCCAACGGCTACGGCTACAAGCGCATGTACCGCTGGTTCATCATGGGACTGACGGAGAATGCCCTTGAAGTGATGACACAGATGGGCAATTTTATCTACTATCGGGTGCAGCCAGAGGTTATCCGACTAACAGCCGGTGGCGCCCCTCTGGCAGCAGGGAGCGACGAGCAGTTTGTCTTTGCCGACGGCATTTATGCCAGCATCGCCGACGGTCAGTTGAAGGGGCTCAGGGCAGGCACTACCTATGTACAACGCCTGACGATAAGCACCAATACCATCAAGGCATATCAGGTCATCGTAGAGTAAGAACATTCTGATAAGTAACAGAATTAGCGTGCACCCCAGGCACCCTACGCACACACGGCTTTTGCTCCAATAGCGTTTTACATTTTTATATGCCGCGTAAAACGATGTTATACGCGGCATATAACGAAGTAAAATCCTATCGGGACCCATTCTGTCTGACCAGAGGGTGCCCAGGGTGCCTGGGGTGCGTGCTGTTTTTGTAACGTAACATATACAATAAGCCCTGGCTCTGCTTCATGCAAAACCAGGGCTCTATATGGTCAGGTGATGAGAATCAGTTGAAGAAGTACTTCAGACCAATCTGCAGGCTCCAGCAGTTGCTGTAACTCATATTGGTGTCATATGTTTGAGTGGGATACTTACCAGCAACCTTATACATCGAGAAGATTGGGTTGTTCTGATTATCCTTGCCCTCATAAGTCAATATACGTCCGCTGTTGCAAACAGTATTGGTCTTTGGAATTCCCCAATGCGAGTTCAGCATATTGCCGAAATTGATAATATCCACAGATGCCTGGAACTTCTGGACGGTTTTGCCTACACGAATAGCGAAATCCTCAGCCAAACGAAGGTCTACACGATGTAACCAGGGACCACGACCACTATAGGGCTCAGCATATTCACCACGATGACTGCTCAGATAGTCATCCTGATCGACGAATTGCCAGAAGGCGGCGCGGTCAGCCTCGGTCTTGAACTTAATCTCGCTGTCATTAGCGGGAATATAAATCAAATCATTTGTCAATCCATCACCATTCATGTCGTTAGTGTACATGAAACTGGTACTACTATAAGAGTAGGCTCTGTAGAAAAGGTTGAGGTGTGTTCCCCATGTAAGTCCCTTAATCTTGACAGGCAGATAATATCCTACTGATGCCATTATCTGATCAGGCATCACAAAAGATGAACGCTGTGGTGCCGTCCGGTTGGGGCCATCAACTGTAATAACATACTGCCAAGCCGACACGGGGTCGCTGCCGGGCAAACCAGACAACTCTTTACTTTCCGTGTGCGTGTATGCAGCCATGATATTCAAGTTAGGAATAGGCTCTGCATTCACAGTAATATTAGCCGTATAACCATAACCTTTTGAAGAATTAGAAAGCATCACGGCATCCTTTCCTGCATAATACTTATAGTCTGCAGGATAGATGAGCCGGTTGTCAGCACCGTTAAAACGCTCCCAAGTATCAGCCTCGGCATCCTTGATGTTGATGTTATCCATATACACAGCATTCACGTTCTTGTTGTAAATGAACTCGCCTGTAACCGTCAAGGGGAAAGACACCGGCAACTGATAGTCGACAGCAATGCTCGACTTCCACACCTGCGGCATCTTGAAGTCACTGTAAACTCCAGAAATTTTAGAACCTGCCGTGTGATTTTCGTTGGTGGTGGGCACCTCAAAATAGTTTATCAGGTCTTTAACGCCTAAGAACTGGCCTGCCAGTCCGTTCAGTTTTGCCTGAACCCACGCAGCATCATGATTGCCGCCATCAGTATATACTTGGTTTTTATAATCAAATCCTGCCTTGTATGTAGTCTTTACTATGTTAGCATTGTAGGGCTGATTGGTAAAGAACACCAGAGGCAAGCGACCAGTGAAGACACCAGTACCACCACGCACCTTCAGGGTCTTGTCGCCAAAGACATCCCATGTAAAACCTAAACGGGGAGAAATCTGCCAATGATTATCCGGCCACTTGCCAGTATCAATATGATAGCCGTTAAAGTTAAGGTCATAGATTGCGGTGTTGCGCTCCACATCCTGCTCGTCGAACATCAGGTCATCGAAACGCACACCATAGGTGAGTTTCAGATTAGGCACCACATTCCATTCATCCTGCAGATAGAAGCCCAACTGGCTGAAGCGCACAGCAGAGGTTGGACTATCGTTACCGTTAAATCCATAAGTGAATGTTACGGCTTCAGGGGCTGCACCCGCCAAGAACTCAGTAATATTATGGAAACGGTAATGACCTGTTCCCTCGCGGAGATATGAGTTGTCTGCAAACTGATGTTCAAAGCGCAAGCCTGCCATCAGTTTATGCGTACCAGCATAATAGGTGAAGTTGTCATTGAGGGTATGAGTCTTTGTCAGCACATGGTTTTTCCATGTGAAAAGTTCATATCCTGCACTGATATAGGGCTCCATTGTGGGCTTTGTCGATGTTGCATCATAAGGATAGAGAATATCAATAAAGGGGAATTCTGCCGACTCAGACGTACGATCCTGAGTTGAAGCATAAGTATAAGTGTAGAGCAACTGATTATTAATCTTCTGACCAAACCGACTATTCAAGTCAGCGGAAACAGACTTCACGTTTGGCTCATCACCATACATACTATTGGCAAAAATCATGGACTTCGTTCCTACACGAGCACCAGAGTGAGTTGCATTTTGAACCCAGTCGCCTGTAGATGAACTGGCAGCGGAATACTGAACATTTTTTGTCTGGTTGTAACGCACGGCAAGATGATGGGCATCCGTTATATTCCAGTCAATACGAGCCAACATCTTTTCATTCTTTTCATCAGCGGGGAAACTCGTCCACGAGCCTGTGTCATAACCAAAGTTATTAAGCAAGTAATTGTGAACGGCCTCCATGTCGCTAGCCAGCACATTTGACACCATACCTCCAGGCGTCTCGCCATCCTGACGGGCACGGTACTTAACAACCTGACCAGGTGTCTTTTCATATTCGTAGTTCACAAAGAAGAACAATTTGTTCTTGATGATGGGGCCACCAAGGGTGAAGCCATACACATTCTTGCGGTCTTCAGCACGGGCACCCAAATCCTCACCATTAATCTTATTGCCACGCAGGTGCTCATTACGGAAATAAGTATAGAAGGTACCTTTGAATTCATTGGTACCACTCTTGGTGATTGCGTTGATACCACCACCGATGAAGTTAGTCTGACGCACATCATAAGGTGCAATGACCACTTGAACTTCTTCAAGAGCATCAAGTGATATCGGACTACCGCCACCAGGCAGTTTGTCTTTTAGACCAAAGTTGTCATTGAAACTGGCTCCATCAACGGTGAAGTTGCTCATCTTACCATTAGCACCGGCAAAACTCATACCACCACCTGCATAAGGAGACAATTTTGCAATATCTGTAATATTGCGGCTAATCATTGGCATCGACATCATCTGTTCACTTGTGATATTCGTCGAGGCACCCGTCTTCTCAGCCGTAAACTTCGATGCCTTACCAGTGATAACCACCTCGGTCAGGCTGTTCGAGTTCTCAGAGAGCCACACATTGAGGTTGTAGGTCTCACCCAGTTGCAGGGTGATGCCTTTCAGTGTCTTGGTCTCAAGACCAATGTAAGAGACGGTCACATCATAAGGACCACCCGTACGCATACCCTGAATGGTAAACAGGCCATTCACGTTGGTCACAGCGGTGTAACGTGTTCCTGATGGCTCGTGTACTGCCTGAATGGTAGCGCCGATGACAGCCTCATCACCATTTTCCACAGTCACTTTACCAGCCATGCTCGAAGTCGTCACCTGAGCCACAGCCCCCAACACCGTCGTCAAGAGCAGGATCACCAAGATAAATAATCTTTTCTGCATAGATTGTATTATTTTAAAGGTTTTCTTGTTTTCGTTGCAAAATTACACAAAATTTTTTAATTATTTGCATTCTGCGCAGACTTTTTTTATTCTGCATGCAAATCAATGCAGCACAATGCCCGTCAGGACACGTCCAGACTGGATGCCAAGGCGTCTGGCAGAAAAGAAATCATCAGCATTTGCGAAGGTGCAAATGCCTGCATCCTGTATCTGACAGGAAGGCACGCCCATGGCCTGCAACTGAATACGGTTGCACAAAGGCAGGTTGATGTGCCATTTCTTTCGCATGTCGGCTATCTCCTCCATCGGGAAGCCTTCTTGGTAAAAGGCGTCATACACCTCCTGCCCTACCTCAAAGTTATCGACAGAGATGCCTGGGCCTATGACTGCCAACAGGTTCTCTGGCCTGCAGCCATAGGCCTCCGTCATGGCAGAAACAGCCCTTTCCACGATACGCGACTGCGTGCCTCGCCAGCCGGCATGGATGGCACAGGCGCAATGCTGCTCAGCATCATACAACAAAACGGGGATGCAATCGGCCGTGGACACTCCGATACAGACTTCCCTCTGATTGGTCATCACGGCATCGACACCCTCCAGGAACACCTGGCGGTCTGCGTCGGTCAGAGAAAAAAAGTCTCCGTTTATCTGCCTCACCTCTGTGCCATGCACCTGATGAGGCATGACGAGGTGTGAGATAGCAGCCAAACCGAGCGTCTGACACAACAAACGGCGGTTCTCTGCGATATGCTCTGGCGTGTCGCCACAATAGGCATTGACGTTAAGCGAGGCATAGTTGCCAGTACTCACGCCCCCTCGACGGGTGGTACTGAAAGCCGTCATCCGCTCCGACATATCATAATATAATAGTTGTGGTGTCAATCCTCCTCTACCTCTATATACTCCAGATCGTCCAGTTCCTCAATGTCGTCAGCATCTTCCAGGTCATCCACGTACTCAATGTCTTCGTTCTCGCCTTCATCGGCTAGTTCCTGGGCAAACTGCGACATATCCTTGTCGCGATGCACCAGCGAATCCTCAGAGGTGATAGCCTGCAGTTTGTTGCTCTCAGCATTCAGTTCGCGCCAAAGCACATCCTTCAGTTCCTCCAGGCCGAAGCCTGTGACAGCGGAAATGAAGACCATAGGCAGGTCATCGGGCAGGGTCTCACGCAGCATGTCTATGAGTTCTTCATCCAGTAGGTCGCACTTGGTAACTGCCAGCACCCGATGCTTGTCGAGCATCTCCGGATTGAACTGGCGCAGTTCGTTGAGCAGGATTTCATACTCGTGTTTGATGTCATCGGTATCGCCAGGCACCATGAAGAGCAACAGCGAGTTGCGCTCGATGTGACGAAGGAAGCGGAGGCCAAGGCCCTTGCCCTCTGAGGCCCCCTCGATGATGCCAGGGATATCGGCCATCACGAACGACTTACCGTCGCGATAGCCCACGATACCCAGCGAGGGCTCCATAGTCGTAAAGGGATAGTTGGCAATCTTCGGACGTGCATTCGACAGGGATGAGACCAGTGTCGACTTACCTGCATTGGGGAATCCCACCAGTCCCACATCGGCCAGCAACTTGAGTTCCAGGATGACGGCCATCTCCTGCATCGGCTCGCCAGGCTGGGCATAACGCGGGGCCTGGTTGGTGGCTGTACGGAACTGGAAGTTGCCCAGTCCGCCACGTCCGCCTTTCAATAGCACAATCTCCTGTCCATCGTAGGCCACGTCGCACACGAACTTACCCGTCTCGGCGTTATAGACCACCGTTCCTGGCGGCACATCGATATACACATCCTTACCGTCGGTACCGTGGCATTTGTCCTTACCGCCGTTGCCTCCGTGCTCGGCAAAGATATGGCGTTCGTATTTCAGGTGCAGCAGCGTCCAGTAATTGTGATTACCGCGCAGGATGATACTGCCGCCCTTGCCGCCATCGCCCCCGTCAGGTCCTCCGTTGGGGTTATACTTCACATGGCGCAGGTGCATCGACCCCTTGCCGCCCTTGCCAGAGCGGCACAGAATCTTCACATAGTCTACGAAATTACTCTCCATATTCTTTTAAAAATGAGAAATGGGAAATGAGGAATGATAAATGTAAATGACAAATGATTAAATGAAGTTACGCCGATGCTATGGCAGGAATTTCTTCATTTCACATTTTAATTACTCATTTCTCATTCCTCATTTCTCATTTACAAATTATCCACCACGGCACAGATATCAGCGAAGATGCGGTCAAGGTCACCCAGTCCGTCGATATGATGGTGAATGCCCTCCTGCTTGTACCATTCGATGAGAGGCTGCGTCTGAGAGTGATAAACTACCAGGCGCTTCTTGATGGTCTCCTCATTGTCGTCGGCACGACCACTCTGCTGTCCACGCAGCAACAGGCGTTTCATCAGTTCATCCTCCGGCACGGCCAGTTCTATCATGGCAGCCACCTTGTCACCACGCTCTGACAACATGACCTTGAGGGCCTCGGCTTGCGGAATGGTGCGGGGGAAACCATCGAAGATGACCCCCTTGTGACCTCGTCCAAAGCCATCATAGACCGATGCCAGGATACTCACCATCAGATCATCGGGAATCAACTGACCCTGATCGATATAATCCTGTGCCGTCTTTCCCAGTTCCGAGCCTTTCTTGATTTCTGCACGCAGCACGTCGCCTGTAGAGATATGCTCCAGGCCATAGCGCTCTATCAGTTTGTCACTCTGGGTGCCCTTGCCTGAGCCGGGTGCACCGAATATCACAATGTTCTTCATATTTACTCTCTCCTCTATTTTGGTTTGTTTCACTTTCTCTTCCTTACCCTTGAACCACTGGTCGGGCAACAAATCGCCCTCCTGCACTTTCTGCTCACCAGGTAAATTCGGCAGTTTAATCTCCCTCATAATTGAAAACTCAAAGACTCAAAAACTTAGAAACTCAAAAACTCAAAAACTAGTCCTCCTCCACCAGCGTATATATTTCCTTCAGGTTACGTCCCTGCTGATCATAGTCCAGTCCGTAGCCTACGATGAAGTCGTTGGGGATGGAGAAGGCGACATAGTCGATGTCAAGAGGCTCCTCCAACTTGTCAGGCTTCACGAAGAGCGTACAAATCTGGATGGAAGCAGGACGGCGCACTTTCAGCGAGTCCAGCATCTGGTGCATGGTACGCCCCGTGTCCACAACATCCTCCACGATGATGACGGTACGTCCTGAGATGTCTTCGTTCAGTCCTATGACCTCATGCACCTTACCCGTCGACAGGATGCCTTCGTAAGAGGACAGTTTGACAAACGAGACCTCGCAGGGGATGGTGATCTCACGCAACAGGTCGGCAGCGAAAATAAACGAGCCGTTCAGCACCGTCAGGAACAACGGATTCTTGTCTGCAAAATCCTTGTTCAGACGGATGGCCAACTCCTTCACACGGGCCTTGATTTCTGCCTCCGGGATGCTTGTCTCGAAGGTCTTATCCTTGATTCTTACTCTGCTCATCTTCTTGTTTTTAGGAATTTTGATGCAAAATTACAAAAAAATTCGAGAAAATGACCACATATTACCAATTTATTTCGTACTTTTGCATCGTTATGAAGATTTTTACCAGTAATCAGATACACGAACTCGACAAATATACGATTGAGCACGAGCCCATCAAGTCCATAGATTTGATGGAGCGTGCAGCACGAACCTTGACTCACGCCATCGTCGAACGATGGGATGCCGACGTGCCCATCGTCGTCTTCGCAGGACCAGGCAACAATGGCGGCGACGCTCTGGCTGTAGCCAGAATGCTGACCGACCTCAACTATCAGGTGCAGACATTCCTTTTCAATATCTCAGGCCACCTGTCGGCCGATTGTGCTGAGAACAGGCAACGGCTGATCAACCACAAGGGCAATTCCCTGTTGACAGAAGTCACTCATGAGTTTGATCCGCCCCGTCTGGAGAAAGGCATGCTCGTCATCGACGGTTTGTTTGGCTCAGGTCTCAACAAGCCCCTGGCAGGCGGCTTCTCTTCGTTGGTCAAATACATCAACGCCTCCCCCTCACAGGTGGTGAGCATCGATGTGCCCTCTGGTCTGATGACTGAGGACAATACATATAACGTGCAGGCCAACATCATCCGTGCCGACCTGACGCTGACGTTCCAACAGGAGAAACTCTCGTTCCTGTTCGCAGAAAACCAGCAGTACCTCGGTGAGGTAAAAGTGCTGGACATCCGCCTCAGCAAAGAGGGCATGGAGGCTATGGACGCCCAATACACCCTGATTGACAAGGATGATATTCGCCAACTGCTGCTGCCTCGCAACCAGCATACCCATAAGGGGACCATGGGCCACGCCCTGATCATCGCCGGCAGTTATGGCATGGCTGGGGCTGCCGTGCTGGCCTCAAGAGGCTGCCTGCGCAGTGGCGTAGGAAAAGTCACCGTGCATTGCCCGCGTCGCAACGTGCAGGTCTTGCAGACTGCAGTTCCAGAGGCCGTGCTACATATCGACAGGGAAGAGACCATCTTCTCCGAGGCCATGGCTACAGAGGACTATCAGGCCCTCGGCATCGGCCCTGGCTTAGGGACTACCGAGCAGACCTGCATCGCCATGATCTCACAGTTGCGCCGTACCCATTGCCCTATTGTGGCCGATGCTGACGCACTGAACCTCCTGGCCGCCCGCCATGCCTGGATACAGCAATTGCCCAAGGGCATCATCCTCACCCCCCACCCCAAGGAACTGGAGCGCATGGAGGGACAATGTGTCGACAGTTACGAGCGGCTGACCAAAGCACGCCATCTGGCAGAGAAACTGCAGGGCTATGTAGTACTGAAAGGCCATCACACCGCCATCTGCATGCCCGACGGACACGTCGCCTTCAACAGTACTGGCAATGCCGGCATGGCCACAGCCGGAAGCGGTGATGTGCTGACAGGCATCATCACTGGTCTGCTGGCCCGTGGCTACAAGCAGCGCGAAGCCTGTCTGCTGGGTGTCTATGTACACGGCTTGGCAGGCGATCTTGCCGCTGAGGAACTCGGTGAGGAGAGCCTCATTGCCAGTGACATCATCCAGTACCTGCCGAAAGCGTTCCTTAAGTTGAAAATTGATAATTGATAATTATATTAAAGATGAAACGCTATTATTTCATTTTTTCATTCGTTCTGTTCTTCGTTGCCACTCTGACGGCACAGACACAGATTAGCGACTATCAGCCAGGAGTGACACAAGAAGGTGCCATCTACTTCTTGCCAAAGACAGCATTGCGCATCAGCGTCACCGTGGAAAAGACCACCTACAAGCCAGGCGACTTCGCACCCTATGCCCTGCGCTACCTGAGACTGAAAGACGTGGCTCAGGAGCCGAGCACACAATACCGCGTCGTCTCCATCCGTCAGACGGCTATCGGCGTGGCAGACACTACTAAGCGCTATGCTGTCAAGTTCAACGCAAAAACCATAGCCGCCAATGTCTCGCTGACCCAGGACGGCCGTCTGCTAGGCATCAACTGCGATGCCAAGGATACGCCGCAGCCCGCCCTGTTCAAGCCTGCTCCAAAGCCAGCACCCGTCAATCCCCGTCAGTTCATGACAGAGGAGATCCTCGCTGCCGGCAGCACGGCAAAGATGGCAGAACTCACTGCCCGTGAAATCTACGACCTGCGTGAGAACCGCAACCTGCTCATCAAGGGTCAGGCCGACTTCATGCCGAAAGACGGTGAACAGATGAAACTGATGCTCAGTCACATCGATAGTCAGGATCGCACCCTGTCATCCATGTTCCAGGGCATCACCGAGCGCGACACCACAGAGCATGTGCTAATCGTCACGCCCGACGGTCCCATCCAGCGCCAAGTGCTCTTCCGCCTGTCACAGCAACATGGCCTTGTCGATGCCGACGACTACTCTGGTGCTCCCTTCTATCTGTCCGTAGAAAACCTGGAGGCTGTACCTCCCGTTGACGAGGAGGCCGCTGCCAAGGTCAAGAAGAAGCAATACGAGGCAGGTGTCTATGTGAATATCCCTGGCCGCATGCGTACCACCATCTATCAGGGCATCGACGTCCTGCAGACGCAGGAGTTCCCTGCTGCCCAGTTTGGCAATGTGGAGTTGCTCAGCGGCGATCTCTTCAACAAGCACTACGACACCCATCTCTGGATCAGTCCAGTCACAGGTGCCGTCGACCGCCTGGAAGCCGAACAGCCGAAATAGGCTGTCGTCGGCTAGGCGTAGGAATGCATGCCTCCAAGGAAATAGTTCACACCCAGATAGGTCATGAGGATGGTGAAGAAAGCCACCGTCATGTAGAGGTGATACTTTCTGGGTGACATATTTGAGAAAGAGCGATGGGCAGGTGCTGCATATATCATCAAGGTAATAAGCGCCCAAGTCTCTTTCGGATCCCACGACCAGTAGTTGCCCCATGACACATTGGCCCAGATGGCGCCGATAAAGATGCCGTAGCACAACAGCAAGAGGGCTGGGAAAAGCATAACCTGAGACAGATGATACATCTTCTGGCGTTGCTTCGATACGGCGATGCCCACCAGACTGACGATGAATGTCAGCAACAGCAGCGTGTAGGCCATCATGATTGTTGACACGTGGAGAGGCAGCAATCGTGAGTTGAGCACAGGCAGAGGATGGTTTGCTGCCGAGTATTTCCCAAGGAAGTGATACAACAGCAGGACGAAGCACGCCAGCAGGAATGCCGTTAGTATGGCCAGCGGAAAGCGTTGTTTCCGCAGTATGGACAACTGTTGGCGAAATTTGCCCTGAGGGTCTGCCAGCATCCAGACGAGCGAGACGAAAAGCAGCGCATAGCCACAATAGGTGACGGGTATTCCCCACGGATCGCTGTTCATGGCGAGTAGGCTCCCCCGTAAGTCCTCATCATAGTCGCTCTGATAGAGGCGCACCCCCTTATGACTGACAATCTGATTCATCGAGATGGTGAAAGGCTGTCCGTCTATCGTGACGTGCGACACATAGTCGGAGGGCATGTCGGTACCTTCATAGAACTTGATCTCAAATTTCTCCAGACAAATGGTGAAGGGCAGTCTGTGCAGATACATGTCGCGCGTCAGGTATTCATTGGTCTCGATGCCCTGATATAGTGGAACGACACCCCGTATGGCCGTCAGATGGGTCAGCAGCGCACCTGCCAGTATGACCACAAACGAGAGATGCAGCACGATGACAGAGGCACGGCGCACCTTCCGCTTGACGAAATAGAATGCAGCCACCGCCGTAAGCACAGCCCACAGGGCAGAAAACCACCAGGCGCCGAATACATGCTCACCCACATAGTCCGTGCCCTGATATTTTTCCACAATGGTGGCAGTTGCCAGCACGGCAACCACCACCACGTAAAACACGATTACGATTCTCTTCATGCTTAATAAACGGAAAAGGGGCGCTGTTATTATATCGACTCGATGAATCTGATGACAGCATCACGATCTTCCTTGGGTAATTGATAGAATTTCTCCGTAGCACGGTAGCCGTCTGACTGCTTCGAATAGCCATGCCACATGATGGCTTCCAGCACGGTGCGTGCCCTGCAGTCATGCAGACGGTCATCGGCACCTGTCAACTGTCGCGACAAGCCACGTCCCCACAACGGTGTGGTACGACACCAGCCCGTGCGTATGTCGTTCTTCATCATCAGTCTATGCTGCACCATGTCGGTATATGGCCAGATGGTCTGGTTGGGATACTTCGGCAACACCTTGTCGGCATCCTTGCCAATGCTCTTGGCATAGGCCTTGATGCTGGCATCGACCCACATCTTGTCTTCACCCGTCTTCCACGACGGACGGTGACACTGGGCACAGCCTATCTTCGAGAACAGTTCCTTGCCGCGTTGCACACGGGCATCGTCCAGATGACGTGCAGCAGGCACAGCCAGTCCGCGGTGCCACACCATAAACTGATAGTACTGCCTGTCGCTCATCTCCTCCTGTCCATGATAGGGAGCGCCATTGAACAGATACTTGTCGAATGTCTCCTTCTTGGCAACCGACGTACAACTCAGAATCTCGTTGATGCGGGCTGCGATGCCCTCTATCGTTCCGTCGGCATAATACGGATGCAGGATGCTCGACTCTGACGCACCGTGGTCCCTGATATAGTTCACCACCTCAGCATCCTCACTCTGTGCCTTGGCCCAGGCTGCTGTACTGTAGAGCCAGTGGCGGTCTGAACGCGTCACGTTGGTGATGTTCCAGATGGCATTGGCACCAGCACCATCCTGCAACGAGCCGCGTGTCATCGCATAGGTGAAGCGCTTCAACGGCCCGTGCGAGCCACGATGCGAACCAGTATCGTTATAGCCGGCAGAATAATAGGCCGAGGCTTTGAAGGTGTTGGCATCCTTGTCCCACATGGCAGGGTTCAACTCTACGTATTTCGCCTCACTCCTCCACTGTGCCTCAATATCCTCGTCGTCGAGGGCATCCAGCAGGCCTGTACCATAGATACCGATGGTCGACTCCAGGCGCACCTCGTAGTTCTCGGGTTTAGGACTGGTGTTGAAGGCCGACTGTGGGATGGTCACCTCAGGATAAATCAGACTATAGGTCTCGCCATCCTTAAAGGTCATGGGCAGTCCGCTCTCCATCTCCGTCACAGTCTTCCACTCGATGGCAATCTGGCTCTCGTCGATAGGCGCCTTGAAGGGAGCCATGGCTTGTGTCTGAGGCATACCCGTCACCTCGCTGATGTAGGCATTGTTGTCAGGATGATAGATGACCAGCAGGTAGCCGTTTCCTATCTGGTTGGCACGATATTCCGTCTGACGCTTGCCGTGCCCATACGAGGGATGACAGGCCAGGCACGAGTTGCGCACCCAAGCAGGCCCCAGACCCTTACGGGGTTCCTGTTCTAGGGTATAGAGTTTCTCGAAGAAGCCCTCACCCGTGTTGAAGTCTTCCTCCATGCCAGCCTGTACGGCGGCAGGGGCGATGGCCGAATAACTGGCCTTCTCCGTTGTTCCCAACTCACCGCCAGGATACCATTCCTCAGCGGTGAAGTTACCCGTAGCCTTGCCGAAGACCTCCTCGTCAGGTGTCAGCGGTCCCAGGTTAGCCAGGCTGTCGTCGCTGTCAGAGCATGCTGACAGCACGGACGCTGCCAGCATGCTCACGAAAAATAGTCGTGATAATTTGTTCATAATGTTCAATGTTCAATGGTCCGCTCGGCCGAAGGACGCTTGCTACCGAAGGGACGCAAGAATGTTCAATGTTCAATGGTCAATGGTCAATGGTCAATGTTCAATCTCCAACCTCCTCAAAGTTGATGTTCCAGATGGTGCAGCAATACTTCACGAAGGGCGAGGGCATGCTGCCTATACCCTCGATGGCAGAGGCATAGGCATTCTCCACTTTCTGGTTGACGGCATCGCTCTGCACGCTGGCAAAGAACTGATGGAAACTGTACTGGTTGGCTGTCTCATCGGTAGAACCCAGCCATACGTTACGGATAGAGCGGATGTTGTCACGGAAGTCGGTGATGGAGTTGTAACTATAGGGCGACTCCACGTATGACACGTCACCAGCCGAGAAGGGGTTGGCAATCTTTGCCGTTCCCACCTCATTGGCAATAGCCACACACGACCCCTCGTCGTCACTCAGCACCTGGGCAATGGCAGCCTTCAGCGTAGAGAACGAACTGCCGGAACCGCTCACGCCAGCCTTGGTCAGGTTATCGGCATACGACAGGCCTTTCTCCGTCTGATAGTCCAGACCGGCATCCTCTACCACCTTCAGGCGACTGCTGTTTGCACCTCCGTCCCAGGCACACTGCAACTGGAAGGTGCGCTGTTTCAGCAGCGTACAGATGGTCTGAGCGTATGCCAGTTCCTGCGCACCGCTGACGTGCTCGAAGTTCTTATAGGTATCATTGCCCTGGAATTCAGTCACCTTACGCGGCTGACCGTCACGGAACAGGATAAACTCCAAGGCGTGGAAACCCAGGATCGTGGCATCCTCAAGCATCTCGTCGTTCATACCATTATTAAAATAGGTGAGCAGCAGCGAACGGTTCAGGGGCCACGAGTCGATGGTGGGGTCCACGTCGAAGTCGCTGGCAGCACCCATCAGGAAGGCTTCCGACTGCTCCCAGTACTTACGGGCCTGCTTGAAGTCCTCGCAGGCGCTGTTTATCTGGGCCTGCGTGATGGTGTTGACGGTCAGTCCGTTGAGGGTCTTCTCCAGCGCTTCCGTCTCATTAGCCAGATTGGTGTAGGTGGGCACTATCACGTTGCTCACCAGATTCTTCAAGACCAGGCGCAGATAGTCCTCCTGGCTTTCTGTCAGTTTTGAGGATGCGATGACGGCATTAGCCGCTTCCAGTTGAGTCACCACGCTGCCGCAGGCGTTGATAGCCGTCATGCCGTACGTACGGTCCTTGTACTTGTCAATGTTGTCGTTACCATTTCCATTGTCGTCGCTGTCGCTGCTGCATGCAGCGAATGTCATGCCCATCAGCAGGGCCATAAAACAGATGATCTTTTTCATTTTTTTCTCTTTTTTCGTTATTTCGTTTATTCGTTTAATCGATTAATCGTTTCCTCGTTTAATCGTTTATCCGAAATTTCGATATATCGATATCTCGATATTTCGATATTTCGCCCTTTCGAATCTCCCCTACAAGAAGAACCCCTGATACGCCACCCCTATATTGATGCTGGGCTCGTCGTTATAGATGCTCTTCAGCAGTCGCCTCGAGTATTCTGCCTTGACCACGACCTGCGGCAGGGGCATATAGTTCACGCCGGCCGCCAGCCGCTTCACCTCCGTATAGCCATAGTCCGTACCCTTGGTCTTGCTGGCATAGGGGTTATACTGCTCATAGCGTCCGAAGACGTACAGTTTCTGTTTGTCCTCGCGCATCTGCCGTATTTGCGAAAAGATGTCGTAGCCAGCCTCGATGCCTACGGCGTATGCGTTCTTCGACACGAAGGCCGAGTGCTTATAGGGCGATTTCGAGTTCAGGCGGTTATACACATACTTCAGTTGTTCGGCATCGCCCAGATAGCCATAGTCGGCCTGTCCGCGCACTATCCAGTTGTGGCCTTTGTAGGTGAAGTCAATGGCACCCACGGCCACCACGCCCTTGTATTCCTCGTCCGTACCGTTGGCATTACGCGGATAACTGTTGCCGATGGCGTGGCCGTAGTAGCCGCTCAGTCCGATGCGCAGACCTTCTATCGAGTAGTTGTCTATACGCAACGAGGCCGCATACTTGTTGGCGACGTCAAACTCCATTGGCGACTTATGCCCCTTGCTGATCCAGCCCGTGTTGGTGAACTGGTCGGCATTCAGGCCTGCCAGTATCTGAGCCTCGTAGCGGAAGTCCTTATAGCGTCCCCAGAACGAGAGGCCCGTCTGATGCCATGTCGATGGCATAATGGTGTTCTCACCCTCCGGCCTGTAAACGGTGAAGAAGTTCAGGGGCTCGTGGTGGGCGTTGTTCAGTCCTACGGGTACCACTATATGTCCCGCGCGCACGTTAGCCCATCGTGCGAAGGATTTCTGAATCCAGAACTGTTCCAGTTCCACCTCCCCACCCTTCTCGGTCTCCTGTTCCCATTCGCCGCCTTCCTCGTCTTCCTTCTCGTAGGCTATGCCGTTGCCGCCATGCTCGAACTCTATCTCGGTACTGACGCTCCAGCCCTTGCCGAAGTCATATCCCAGATAGACCACGGCATGGGGTATGTCAAAGCGTCCGTGGCTGGGGTCGTTCTTATGCTCCTCGGGCTGACTGTAGCGGCTCACGTGGTCACTATAATAGTTTCGTGAGAACACGGCCTCGCCATAGCCTCCTACACTCAGTCGCTTGTTTTGTGCAGCGATGTTCATGGTTGACAGTACAACAAATGCTGCCAGTGCGGTGATTAATCTTTCATTTCTCATCTTTCTCTTTTCATCTAAATTGCGCTGCAAAGGTACTGCAAATCATGAAATGCGGCAATACCTAAAAATAATGAAATCCCCAAAACAAGCGTGTTGCGCCGCTCATTGTCATTCCCTACTCATCTCCCATCCTCTCAGCATGGCGAAGTAATCCAGACTGGAGGTTCCATTTTCCTGAATTGCCATTGCCGTGCCGACCATCATCCAGCGGGCGGGGCTGTCGCTGGGACTGCCTAAAGGATCGTCAGGGTCGATGCCCGTCAGTCGGCTGACGTTCTCGATGTACGCCTGGGTGTTGTTCTCGTTGGGTGGTGCCCAACGAGTAACAATGTCCCTGATGGTACATAGATGATACTTGTGATAGTAGGTGCGGGTAAGCAGGTAGAAGGCTGCCCGCCAGCCCCATTCCAAACTTTTGAACTGTACAAAGGCACGGTCTGTCTGCACCTCTGCCATACCCTTCCACAGGTCCTTGGACCTGCGGATGTTTAAAGGGTTATGATTTCTGATTCCTCTTGGTAACATAATTTTCAATTTTAATTTTACAAATGCCGCGCCGCCGCGCCGCCGCGCCTTCTTGTTTAGAGCGCCATGGTTCCCGTCTTGCAGTACAGAGCCTTTTCTGTCCCACGTTCATCACGCACCTTCTCTACCAAATGGTCACGCTGCAAGCGAAACACCTTCTTTCGTGCTGAGGCATCACTACCTAGGTTGAAGCAGCGCTTGACATCGTCCATCGTGAACTCCTCTGGCAATCGCGCAAAGGCCTCATACGTCTTTTGCTTACGTTGCACGTTGACGCTCGCATCCTTCAACTTATTGTCGAAGTAGGCCTCGGCCATCGCACCAAAATAGTGGCGCTGACAGGCATACTGGATGTTGGTGATTAACTCAGCGAGTTTCCAGTCAGTAGCATCCGTCTCGAAGGTGCCACACCAGTAGTCGCCGTCCTGATGGATATTTGCCCAATGACGCATGACGATGAAGGGAGCAGCGAAGTTCAGCCCATGATAGGCACAGCGCTTTAGGAGCATCTCGTCAGCCTTCGACTCATTTTCCTTGGCATCCTCCATGCGGCGTGCCGTCCAGTCATACAGTTCATCCACGATCTTCTGAACGCTGAGTTCTCCCTTCACCCTGTCGAGTTTGAAGGCCCACTCCTTCAGCCTGCCGTCGCTCTCATAGTCCACATGGCTCTCACGATCCATCATCTCGAAGTTGGTGGCTGGCAGGGGGATGCAAGTCAAGCGAGTAGCGAGACCGCTTCCAAAGTTCTGCTCGTTCACCTTCTTCTTCAGCGCGATGGGCGTGCCCGTATAGATGAAGTTCCAGGTCACGTAGAAGTCCTGAAGGATGCTGTCGTTGTTCGAATACGCCTGACCGTCCTCCTCATTGTGGAAGGCTTTCAACTCCAGGCTCTGCTTGTCAATCCACGAGCCGCCCTTCTGAACGGTCACGGTGTTGTCAAGTTCCGTGTCGAACGTCAGCATGTGCAACTGCATCTCCTCGCCGTCCACCATCTCCACTGAGTTCACCATATCCTGAATAAACTGGGCATTAGAGGTTCGTGCAGGATGAACACGCACAATCACCTTGGGTTTCTTGGGCTTTTCCTTGTTGGCCCCCTTCGTTCGCATCTGCTCACGATAGGCGTTGATGGCATCCTTACCCACCTTGTCAGCAGCCACGATGGGAGCCGCCAGCAACTTAAAGAGCCTTGTGGCGAAGGACTTTCCAGAAGCAGGGTCGCCAATGATCAGCGTCGAGTTGTTCAAACGACGAAGTTCCTCAGGGCGATGGTAGAACCTGTAAGTACACCTTGTCATCAAGGTCATCATCAGGCCACCAGCCACGAAAAGAGCCGCAGGATATTGGTTCCTTTTCAGACCTTTGCAGATGTCGCGCAGCAAAGGGAAGTCCTCAGACAACTTCTCTATCTGAGCCCCCCATTCCCACAACATCAGATTGATATTCTGCTCTGAGGTGACGGCAGTAAATTTTTCACTTTTCACTATTCCCTTTTCCCTCAAAATGCCATTAAGCATTTTGCTGATCCCCTTGGGTGGCTCCTTACATGCTGACTCAACTATGCTTCGCAGTTCCTGTTCGTCCAGTCCCAGGCGGGGCATGATCTCCAGTAGCCGTTCACGGTTGTTGTCGCAGATGGCCCTCAGGTTCACCGCCAACTGGTACAGTTTCACGTTCCTCTCGCCCTCCTGAGGCTCGCCACCATTGCGCTGCCACCACTCAGCAATAATCTCGGAATAAGGAATGCCCTTGAAACACTTGTCTGAACACGAATCTGTCGAATCTGACGCGCTCGAGCTCTGCTCGCTTGCTACCGAAGGGACGCAAGAATCTTTTCTATCCGCATTATCCGTTCCATCCGTGTTCGATACGGCCTCTTTATTCGTGAGATTAGTGAGATTCGTGTTCGTCTCTTCCCATGGCCTATAGTGCTTATTGGCCTTTTTGGCCTCTGCAGGCACCTCTTCCAGTCCACGCATCACGCGCACCTTCAGCAGGTTATACTCTTTCTCGCACTCCTCTGCCGTCATGGGTTCCTCGAAGAGGCAATCGTCCAGATAAGGCAGATCATCATCGCTACCGCTGGTCGAGAACACCACCCTCTGCAAGTCCTTCGCGCTCGTGTCCATCTCTATTTGCAGAATCGTTGCCACGCGCACCTGATTCTCCAGTATGGTGGTACCCCTGCGGCGCTCGCACACCAAGTGCCAGCCGCCACTGGCCGAGCGTTCCAGCATCTTCAGACCTATCTCGTCCTTCTTGCTCAATATCAACTCCTTGGTCTGTTGCGAGTGTTCGCTGTCGTAGCAGTCCACGTCATGAAAGAAGTAACTGCCTATACTCTTGCAGCCCGCCAAGGCACCTTCTACGTGTCCTATGTTATACGCCAGTTGCAGCAGGCCGGGCTTGGCCGATGCATCGCCCTGTCGCACCTTCGCCAGCGTGTCAATGTTCGCCTTGGAGTTGCGAAGGGCCATCAGTTCCTCACGGTTCTTTACGGGGAGGGCAAACTTTCGCTTGCCCTCGTAATAAATCCTGTATATCATAATGTATCAGCATTAACTCGGTTAACAAAACTCTATCACGTCCAACTCTCGCTCCATCTTCCTCACGGTCTTACAGACATCGTGCACCATCCTGCGACCGCTTTCCGTCCACACCAGCCTGACGGTGGTGTGTGTCCGTCCGTCGCGCCCCACATGGCGGTCAGTGCGTGTCTTGGCCAGTCCCAGTCGGGCGAAGTCGCCATACAGCATGTACTGTCCACTCTGATAGTAGATGATGCCTTCCTGCAGCAGCATGCGCGTCAGGTCGTAGACCGTCATCCCCAGTTCCTTGGCCACCTGCGTCATCGTCATGCAACTCACCGAGAGCAGCACCTGCTGGCAGTAGTCGGCCTGTGCGGCCAGCCGTTTCACCTCCTTGGGCAGCAACTCGTAGCGACCCGTCCTCCTGATCTGTGGCAGCACCTCCGAGGTCACCCAGTGCTTGAAGACCTTCGCCTGAGGCAACTTCGATGAGAGTGCCAGGCTATAGAGACCGCTCTCGTTGATGAAGACTGTTTGCTGATCTCGTCCGATGGCGTCGCGAATCGCGACGGCATCCTTATCGTCGTCATCAACATGTTTTCTCAGCGCGTCACGGGTGTTGCTGTAGCCCAGGGCCTTCGCCACGTCGTTACCTACAAAAAATGTTTCTCCACTCTCGTTTGTCATGGTGCGGATATCTCCGAACATCTCATGACGGAAAATTTTCATTGATTTCATAATCTTATCGAATTAATGAGCATTGGAAAGCGATGTGTTTTTCAGTTGAGCTCAATTTCTATCCGGATACTTTCCCACTCGCTCATCCTCCGA
>Ga0310695_10004009_pt1 | contig 27825 bp, 13 predicted proteins | sample RumenRJG_04DNA_FD_203882 | JGI IMG/M metagenome (GOLD analysis project Ga0310695, IMG submission 203882) | Bovine rumen microbial communities from Lethbridge, Alberta, Canada - RJG_04 (v2) (version 2) | ecosystem: Host-associated > Mammals > Digestive system > Stomach > Rumen | place: Canada... | reverse complement strand
GTCCGATGGCGGGCTTGAGGCGAAGCTCGGGTACCGGTTCAAGGATCCTGAACTCTTGGCGCACGCCCTGGTGCATCGTTCATTCCTGACGGGGACGGATATGCCTTACGTGAGCAACAACGAGCGCTTGGAATTCTTGGGCGATTCCGTGCTGAACATGCTCACCACCGAATACCTTTACAAGGCTTATCCCGACGATCCGGAAGGTGAACTTTCCAAGCGCAAGAGCGCCATTGTGTCTGGGCATGCCTGCGCCCAGTCCTCCAAGGAATGGAGCCTGAGCGAATACGTGAAGGTGGGCAAGGCCGAAGAAAAGCTCGGCGGCCGCGGCAAGGAAAGCATTCTGGCCGACGCCTACGAAGCAGTTCTTGGCGCCGTCTATTTAGATGGCGGCCTCGAAGAGGTCCGTGCCATTCTGAATAAGTTCCATTTTCCGCGGGTGCAAGAGATTATCTCTGCCGAAGACTTCATCAACCACAAGAGTGAACTCCTGGAATACCTGCAGGGCAAGCTCCGTACTGTTCCGGAATACATTGTGGTCGATGAATCGGGTCCGGAACACCAGAAAGTGTTTACGGTCGAAGTCCACGTGAATGGTCGCGTGTACGGTCGCGGTCAGGGTGGCAACAAGAAGAAGGCCGAACAAGAAGCATCTCGCGTGTCGCTTGAAATGCTTTTAGCCGAAGCCGCCAAGGCCGAAGCTGAAAAAGGCCCGGAAGAATCCAAGCCTAAAAAGCAGAAGCATCGCCACGTCGGATTGCCCTAGCGGGCGGTTAATTTAGCGGTCAATGAAGTCGCTGGGCTTGATGCCGTAGAATACGACATCGTCAATCCAGAATTCAGTGCTGTCGTAGGCGGCGATTGAAATCGTCGTCACAGTTTGACTGATAACTTCCCAGCCGAGGTTGCCGTACAAGTCATCGCGTGGCTTGAAGTTTTCGGGCTTTATGACACGGCGTTGCCATTCGTCGATGGTCTTGAGCGTATCGTAGGCCAGGGTCTTGCCTTCGGTGTTCGAAGAACCCAAGGTTTCCAAGGCGATCGAGATGACTCCCTTGCCGCGGGCGTAGTAAACGATGGAATCTGTCGCGGACAAGTTGCAGGGCGATTCTTCTTTGCAAATCCAGATACCGTAGAAAGACCAGTTGCCATATTTTGCCGAAGACAGCCAGTGAATGGCGTTTCCTTCACGACCTGCGCCTGCATTGCCGATGAATTCCGTGAGGTCCTTGCGGGTTTCGGGGATAGTTTCGACGGAGGGTGTCGTCTGTACGCTCGTGTCGGTAGAAGACATGTAGCCCGTTTCGCTGATGCCAAGTTCCTTGATTATAAATTGGGCTTCGGTGGATTCAAAGTCCAACACCTTGACCGAATCGGGCTCGAAGGTGCGCACGTTGGCCGAAGCTTCTTCGCCGGCTTCGATCTTTGCGGTTTGTTCGACAACTCTGTCGCCAATAATCACGCGCAAGTCGTATTCAAATGGCGGCAAGGAATCCATTTTGTAAAAGCCTTCGTTGTCTGTTTTCACAAGTCGATCGGTGCCGTACACTTGAACCCAGGCGTAATCGACGCTGTCGGGCAAGTAGACCTTGCCGCGGAGGCTTCCCGTTTTTTCGAGGGCGTACTGTACGGAGTCTCCGCTCTTGATATCTTTGGCGGAAATCTTGGTGAACAGGCCTTCATCTGCATCGACAATTTCAATCGTAGCCTCCTTTATGGTAAGGCTATCGATGCGGATTTGACCGAGGGAATCGGTCGTGAATTTTTCGAAGAATTCGGTTGAAAAATTGGCCTTTGAGGAATTGTCTTCGATGTCGCGGACAAAGTCCACGGAGCGCATGCGGGCGACAACGCCCACCGCAGGCACGGAATCTTCGCGGACAATCTGAATCAAGAAAGCATTCTCGGTCTCGACGGTACTGATGCCTGCCACATCTTTTTCATTAGAACAGGCCCAGAAGGCGAGGGGTACGAGGAGTAACGGTAATCGTCTCATCTTTTTGCCCCCTCTTTTTTAGGCAGTGTGTCCTTGGATACTTCGGCCACTGGGTAAAAGGCGAATACGAATTGCATGGCGCGGTTTGCGTCTTTTACTTCGGCTACTCTCTTTTGTACCTGGCGTCTAAATTCAATGGTCATTTCGTTCAGGTCGGTAAAGCAGTCGTCATCGACGCCCACTAGCAGCGAAGAAATATTTCGCTTTGCAGGCTCTACGGCAATCAGTGCGTTTTGTGCCAGCGCCAAGAGCTGATTCTGGTAGCTGCGAATGGCGGCGGTCTTTGTAGCGGACCCTGCCGAGGTGAAGTTGGCCGTTGTCGCGGCGTAGCGCTCCGAGGCTAGCGGCGTAATCAACTTTAAATCTTTAAGGACGGTAATGGCCTCGCGGACTTGGTCTTCGGATACTGTCGGTGAAATCTGCTTGACTAGGCGAGAAACTTCGGCGTGACCTCCGTTCATTTCGATGAGGGCGCGCACCACGGGAATCCACCATTTGCTTAAGAACAGGTATTCGCTGGCACTGAATTTTCGCAGGTCCACATCTTGAAGCGAAAGTGCCATCTTGTAGAGTTTTTCTTTTTTCGGCTGGGACTTTGCCTTGGCTGCGGCAACCAGGATTTCGAAGATTTCCCCGTTACGCCCCTTTAAATCCAGCAAGTTCTTTGCCAAAGGAATACTGTGGTTGGGTAAATGAAGTTCCTTGTTCAACACGCGGAAAATCTGGCTCGTTTCTAGTCCCAACTTTTGCCCCATAAGCTTATAGGAATACAGAGGCATATCCAGCTTACGCTGGGTATAGTAATTCTTGAGCAAATCCCTGTAATCACTGATTTCGTTAATGTTGAGCATGAAAATAAAATAACCTTTTCTTGTTCCAAAAGGCGAAAATAGGGGGAATTACTTTTGATAAAAATTCAATAGAAAAATCCCGCCGGTGAAAATCGGCGGGATTATCTAGATCCTTCGACTACGAACCTGCGGTTCTTCTCCTCATAGAGGATAACTCAACTAAGGCAACAAGTTGCCAAGTTTCGTATAGCTCAGGATGACACAGTGGGTGACTAAATCAGTCCTTCGAAGAAGTTGTTGCCCTTGTCATCCACGAGGATGAAGGCGGGGAAGTCCTTAATCGTGATCTTGCGGATAGCTTCCATGCCGAGTTCCGGGAAGGCCACGATATCGTTGGACAGAATGTTCTGTTCAGCGAGGATGGCTGCCGGACCGCCGATAGAGCCGAGGAAGAATCCACCGTACTTCTTGCAGGCGTCGGTGACATCCTGGCTACGGTTGCCCTTAGCGACCATGATCATCGAAGCACCCTTGCTCTGGAAGCGCATCACGTACGGGTCCATGCGGTTCGCCGTTGTCGGGCCGAAGCTACCTGTCGGCATGCCAGCCGGAGTCTTGGCCGGGCCAGCGTAGTAAATCGGGTGGTCAGAAACGACCTTGAGCACGGTCTTTTCTTCGTCCGTGAGTTCTTCGCCGCGTTCCTGCTTGTCGAAGATTTCGGCAATCTTCGCGTGAGCCATATCGCGGGCCACAATCATCGTGCCCTTGAGGCTAAGGCGAGTCTTCACCGGATACTTGGTGAGGTCGGCGAGCACTTCCTTCATCGGGCGGTCGAGATCGATTTCAACTGCCGGAGCGAGGTTCACGGCGTTGCCAGCCGGGATGTAGTTTTCCGGATGGTGTTCCATCTTTTCGAGCCAGAGGCCGTTTTCGTCAATCTTTGCCTTGATGTTTCGGTCAGCAGAGCAGCTCACGCCGATAGAAACCGGGCAGCTTGCAGCATGACGCGGAGCGCGAATCACGCGAACGTCGTGCACCAGGTACTTGCCACCGAACTGGGCGCCAATGCCCGTCTTCTGGCAGATGTGCAGAACCTTTTCTTCCATTTCGAGGTCGCGGAAAATACGGCCGCCTTCGGAACCGCTCGTCGGAATATCGTCGAGGTAGCCGCAGCTAGCGAGCTTCACCATGTGCGTGTTCATTTCGGCAGAGGTACCGCCGATCACGATAGCGAGGTGGTACGGAGGGCATGCCGCAGTACCCAAGGTCTTCACCTTTTCGGCGAGGAACTTTTCCAAGGACTTCGGGTTGAGGAGTGCCTTGGTCATCGGCCAGTAATAAGTCTTGTTGGCAGAACCACCGCCCTTGGCGACGAACAAGAACTTCATTTCGGCACCTTCTTCGGCGTGGATGTCGATCTGAGCCGGGAGGTTGCATCCGGTGTTCTTTTCTTCGTACATGGTCAAGGGTGCAATCTGGCTGTAGCGAAGGTTCTTGGTAGTGTAGGCGTTGTAGACACCTTCAGAGATCGCTTCGGCATCGTCAAAGCCAGTCCAGACCTGCTGGCCCTTGTGGGCAACGCAAATAGCAGTACCGGTGTCCTGGCAGAACGGCAGGATGCCCTTGGCGGCAACGCAGGCGTTCTTGAGCATAGTGAGGGCGACAAACTTGTCGTTGTCCGAAGCTTCCGGATCTTGGAGAATCTTGGCGACCTTGGCCGTGTGGGCCGGGCGCAGGCAGAATTCAACTTCTTCGAATGCGGCCTGGGCGATTTTGGTCAAAGCCTCCTTGGAAACCTTGAGAATCTTCTTGCCTTCGAATTCGGCAACGGTAACGCCGTCTTTGCCGAGGTTTACGTATTCGGTAGTATCTTCACCGTGCTGCACGGTAGCTTCGTACTTGAATGCCATAATTGTGTCTCTGTTGATGGGTTGATCTTTTTTGCCGTTTAATTTAAAATTTCTTTCGTCACTCGTCTGTAGGTCGAAGCCCGTTCTTTCGTCTAAATGTTTGACCAAATAGAGCGGTCTTGCCGATTTGAGTGTGATATATTTCTCAAATTTGCGATAAAAGGTACAAAATAGGCGACAATTTGAACTTTTTTTATGAAAATGTTGGCGAAAGCCCCAAATATGTACTATTTTTTACACCGTAAAAGTTTAAACTGAAGAGGATACTATGAAGATCAAGACTCTCATGTTGGCAACCGTGCTTGCCTCTGCTGTTGTTTTCGCAGCCCCCGCCGCTAAGGATGCCAAGGCTGCTGCCCCGGCTGAAAAGGCCGCTCCTGCTGCTGCCGCTGCTCCTGCCGAAGCCCCGAAGGCTGAAGCTGCTGCTCCCGCTGCCGCAGCCCCTGCTGCACAGCCTGCCGCCGAAGCTCCGAAGGCCGAAGCCGCTCCTGCTGCTGCCCCTGCTGAAGCCCCGAAGGCTGGAGCCGCTGCCGCTCCTGCCGAAGCACCTGCTGCCGCTGAAGCTGCTGCACCTGCCGAAGCCGCTGCTCCTGCTGCTGAAGCTGCCGCTCCCGTTGCAGCCCCGGCTGACTCTGCTGCCGCCGCACCTGCTGCCGAAGCCGCTGTAGCTGCCGAACCTGCCAAGGATACTGCCGCTGCCGAAGTGCTCGAAGCTAAGGCTGAAGAAGCTCCGGTCGATAGCGCTGCTCTCGCCAAGGCCGAAGAAGAAAAGAAGGCTGCTGAAGAAGCTGCCAAGGCCAAGGCCGAAGAACAGGCTGCTCTCGAAAATAGCTCTGCCGGTTCTGCAAAGTCCACCATCATGGAAAACCCCTGGGAATTCCTGATCGTGTCTGCCGCCTTCGTTGCCTCCGTGCTCGTGATCATCTTCACCGGCAAGGACTAATCTAGCGGTTTAAAATTCACAGATTTTTCGAGGTCGATGCCTACGGGTGTCGGCCTTTTTTGTTTTCCTTTATACAGTCTATTTTGTAAACTTCTCTAAACTTCGCTCTGCGCGTTTCTTACTAAAATCTGTTATGTAAAATAGCGTGCTTCAAATCATCGATTTTTGCCGTTTTTGAGAGCAAAAAGGGAACATTTTCTGTTTTTAGGTAGTCCGTTTTGAGCATTATAAATCTATTTTTAGATTTGTGTATTTGGGATCTTTGAAACGGGTATCAGCAGTACCCGTGTTGGTTGTATTATAAAGGAGGCTATTGTGCCTGTTAAAAAGAATCTGTTTGCCGCACTAACCATGGCTGCGTTTGTTTCGGTTGCCTTTGCCGCCGAACAAGAACAACCTACTCCCTACGACCTGATTCGCCCGATCTATCCGCTAACTTGGGATAGCACTGTCTTTGATCATTACGATACAACGGTGACGGTTAAGCACAACATGGTGCCCAAGAACCGCACTCCGGCCTCTTATGTGCCGAACGCTCTTATTCCCGATACCTTGAACCAGGCTTATTTGGATGCGATTAATTACCGCATGTCGCCGATTCGTATTAACCAGGCCGGTTACTTGGAAAGCGACCCCGAAAAGCAGTTCTACTACATTGGAACGGCGAGCTCTTTTGAAGTGGTGGATATCGATGGTAAATCATTGAATCCGAAGGTGACGGGAGAATTTGCCAGTAGCGGTCAGCAAACGTCTTCTGACTGGACTATTATTGCTGGTACAAATGCGGCCACCAATGACCAGAAACGTTATCAGGTGGATATTACCGGTCAGTCCGGCATTATCCAGATTGGCCGTATTCCGGGCAACGTTCCTACGGAAACCCGACTGCGTATCAAGGTGGGCGACGATATTTCCAGCACCTTCATTGTGAGCAATAAGGTGTATTCCATGGTGAAGGACGCTGCCCTGAAGTTCTATGGAATTAACCGTAGTGGTTATGGCGATTCCTGGTTCCATCCGGCAAGCCATACCTTGGATGGTGGTGCATCTTCAGATTCCGGTGTGTATACTTTTGACCAGTCCCTGGCGGGAACTCTGGAAGGCGGCTATTATGACTGTGGTGACCATCTGAAGGAATCCCAGACCCAGATGTATGCCTTTATGGTGGCAGCCTTGATGGCCGCAACGAATGCGGACGCTGACGAAGACCACTACGCTTTTAACCATGGCGAAACCGTCAATAGGGATGGTATCCCGGACATGTTGCGCGAAGCAAAGCATGGTGCTGACTTTGTGTTGCGAGCTTACAGACGTGCAAAGGGGGTCATTGACGATATGGCCCTTTCTGTGGGTGATTTTGGTTCGGACCACGGCTGGTGGGGCCGTCCGGAAACCCAGGACAAGTTGCCTATGGACCCGAGCAAGGGGGATCCGGCTCTACGCAGAGGAGGTCCGCTTTCTAGAACGGTGCGCATGGGCGAAATCGGTGCCAATATCGGTGGCGAAACGGCTGCAGGTCTGGCTATTCTTAGTAAAATGTACGCCGAATACGATAAACCTTTCGCTGACAGCTGCTTGAAGGTTGCTAGGGAAATGTATAAGTTCGGTAAGGATCTTGCCCAAGGGAAAAAGTTCACGCACAATACGAAGGCTGCGGGATGGTCTAGCCCGGCCTATAACGGTAACAACGAATTCGTGGATGACATGGCTTTGGCTTCTGTGGCCCTCCTTTATGCGACGGGCGAAAAGGAATATGCCGATGACATGATCCGTAATTCGAATATGTATACCGGTCAGGTGCTGCCTGATCAGGACGGCCCGGGCTATTTCAAGGGTGGCTGGTTTGTGTCGCCTGACAAAGGTTTCTTGAAAAATGGCAAGAACACCAGCTGGGCAAATTCTTACGCCTATGCCACTTATGCTCTTTATAAGTTGATTCTTGCTGACGAAAATAAGGCTATCAACGAGTACGGACTTACTGCAGAGGAACGCCTTAACGCAATTGAAGACTGTATCGTGAACATGATTTTCAATTTGGGCGATGTCAGTAAAGGTACCGCGACGATTGTGTTGCCTAAGAGTACTGGCTGGAATGGAATTGGCTGGAAAATGAATGAGGTGAAGTATGACCCGATTTGGTATTCTATGCAGACGGACCAGGATTGGATTTACAACCGTTATCAGGCGGGCAACATTTTTGAAGTTCTGGCTTATGCCGATGTGGCAAAGGATATTGAAAAGCAGAATCTGACTCTTCCGAATATGGGAGCCGTGGATTGGAAGGCTGATGAAATGCACCAGCTTGCCATTAACCAGCTGAACTACCTGTTGGGCGTGAACCCGTGGGATGTATCGTACATTTTGGGTGTTGGTGACAAGAACGATGCTCACCCCCATCACCGTGCCGCCAACCCCGAAGGCAAGAATATGCCGGGTGCTTCTTACAAGTACAGGCCGCCTGTGGGAGCTCTTTATGGTGGCGTTGTGCCGGGGACGAAAAATTCAATGGTTCCTGACAATAAAAGCTGGGAAGACTATCATAAGTCTGAAACCTGTATCGATGCCGCTGCAACTCTCGTAAGTTCGGGCATGCTTGCTGCAGCCAAGTTTGACCGCACGATAGCTCCGGGTGTGAGTGTGGAAATTCGCCACGTAAGCATGGACTCTGCCATTGTGATGGTTAAGCTTTCTAATCGCGGTACGGTGAACCTTTATTATGGTACCAGCGAAACCGCGATGAACGAAACTGTTGTCCCCGATAGCAATGTGGCGGGCGTGCAGCATGAAATTGTATTGCGTGGACTCCAGAACGGTTCCACCTACTACTTCTATGTGTCTGGTGCAAATGCCTATAATCCGGAAAACATTACGCTCAAGTACATGGTCGATAGCACCAAGACGCCTTTCAGCTTTACTACGCTCAACTCGGTGGAAAGTGCACAGATTACCAACGTGACGGTCTGTAACCTGTTTGGCGATAGCGCCGAAATCATGTGGTACACCCCGAATGGTGAATATGAGTCTAAGGTTTATTGGGATACGGTTCCTCATACGACTGCCGCCGAATATGCCTTCAACAGTGGTTCAGGCAATGCAGATGTATCTGGCATTCCGACCAAGTTCCATTATGTGAGAATAGGTGGCCTTAAGGAACAGACGACTTACTACTACATGGTCGAAAGCAATGGCCAATTCACCAATGTAGATGACAAAACGGGAGACATGCTCAAGTTCACCACGCCGGTAATGTGGTACGACTTTAGTGTTCGAGCTTATCAGTACGTAGATAATGGGCTCGATGCTCTGGACCTCAATATTTACAATAACGAATCTAGGGCGTTTGATAGTCTTGAATTGCGCTTGTACTTTACAGCTACGCCTGAAGAAGTGGATAATTGCGCCTTCCTTGTGGATACGGACATTCTGCAAGCTTACGATGAATCTGGCTTCAACCATCCGCTTCTCGACAAAGATGGAAATGATGTCGGTAACACGGTTCGCATGCTTATGAGAAATGCAAGGCCGCAACGTTTAGATGATACCTACGATGCTGCAACAGGCAAGTACTCTTACTATTTCCCTGTTCCTCTTGGCCCCGCTGAAATGAAGTCTGCGTCTAGAATCCGTTTGGACTTTGATTTCTCTTACGGTATATCTAATGACGGTTTCAAGACATGCGAAACACTTCGCCAACGCCAGAAAAAGCAATTGAGTTCAAGTACGGGCGACTGGTCTTGGGCTCCGCATGAATTCCTGGTGGATGGGGCTGATTATAGTGGTATGCCGGTCGAAGGCAAGGACTATGGTGACTTTGATACAGAAATTCCTATCAACCAGTTCATTACGGTTTACCGTAAGAATGAATTCATTTGGGGCTACAGCCCGTCTCGTCAGGAAATGACCACTAAGAAGGCTCATTACGAAATGGATGTAACCCTGGATGCTCCGTTCAATGTCTCCAACAATTCCTATGTGCAGATTGACCAGACTAGCAGCACAGTGTATGTGAAGGGCTATGCTCATATTTCTGAACAAGGTTACATTACGCGTATTTGGGCGAACGGTACCGAAATCAAGGCGCACGTTGACCGCATTGGTAACGAAATCTTCTTGATTTCGGATAACAGCGAGGTGATTGCCCACTACAACGTGACTGATGGCGGTGGTGCAATTGACTCTACCGGACTTTGGTCTCTCAATATCCCTGTGAAGATGAAGATTGGTAGTAACAAGATTGACTTGACCATCTTTGCGGGTGCTGATCCTGAATGTGAAGAATGTTCCGAAAACGGTGGCTGCGCCTTTATTAACCGCACCTACTACGTGCAGTTTACACGCGGTAACCTTACGGCTTCTAGCCTTACCATTAAGGACGAAAAGGGTAACCCGGTGACATCTCCTGCAGATCCGTCGAATACCCGCTTCTACATTTACCTGAACGACAAGGATAAGGCCGGCTCTTCGGCTCCGGTTGAAGTCCTGGTGATTAACGGTAGAAAGAATGACACCTTGAAGGTCAAGATGGTGGAAGATGCTTCGAATCCGGGTAGCTTCAAGAGCTCTGCTGCAATTACGGCTTTGTCCGTGGCTCCCGAAGCAAGAAACGGCACCCAGATTTCGTTCTTTGCAGGTGATACGATCCAGGTGATTTATATTGACCCCGATGACGAGGAAGATGTTTCGAAGCAGAGCTTCTACTCTGAGTCCAAGTATCCTGAACCGACCAAAGTCTTGGCCAAGGATAGCGACTGTGACAACATTGCCGACAAGTTGGAGGTTTCCTTTAGCAATGTGCTTATTGACGAATACAGTTTCGACAGTATTCGCGTGTACTTGCCTGGCATGACCGACACGGTTACGCTTAAGGTTGACGCTGCGAAGGCTCGAGACAAAGACGTCGTGACCATTGAGCTGCCTGCAACGCTTGGAATTGAAGCGACGGCGGCACCCTCGGGCATGTCGACGGTGTACATGAAGGCTGAAGGTGCTACCAATGCTAGCAAGATGGCTATTACCGATGGTATTTTGCCGCAGCTTTTGAGCGTGACGATTCTTGAAAATCCTGACCATCAATACGAACAGGATACCTTGATGATTGCCTTTACTGAACCGGTGATGCTGAATTCGGCAAGCGCCTGGCCCCTGGAAATTATGGGTGCCACGGGTGCCGCCATCAACGTGGTGGGCAAGGCAACAACCAGTAACGATGGCAAAAGCTGGCTCTATGCTATCACGGGCAATACTGATGGTAACATTGTCAAGGAAGGTGTGACGGTAACGGTCAAGCCGAATATGGTGGCCGACAAGGCTCTCAACTTGCTGGATCCTGCCCAGGCCTGTACGCAGATTAAGGTGGTTGAAACGCCGAGACCGGTGCCTGTTACCCTTGCCGAAATGCGTGACCCCGAAGGTGACGGCTATGTCAACGAACTCTATCTGCGATTCGAAAAGAAGCTCCGTCCCAAGGACATGTTGGATAGCTTTGTGGTGGAATGGGGCCTGAATGGCGAAGTTAGGAACCTGCTGCCGGAATGGGAACATACCTATGAATACGGCCAGCATACCGAAAACGTGTTGGGCCCGGATTCTTCTGTCGTAGCTGTGACGGTGGACGATACGGTTTCGGTGATTACAATCAAGTTCACATCCGAAAATTCCTTTGCCTACGGATCGACTACGGGACCTTATGAAACTTATGGCCGCGTGACACCGCGTCTTGGCCCTGAAGGTGGATTCTTTGACAAGTTCTACCCTGTTGTTGATAAGTGTCCGCCTATTATTGTGAGCGCCGTATGGCAGGATATTGATTCAAAGGAAGACGATTATGGTTCGCAGGACTTCCTGACGCTTACGATGTCTGAACCTTTGGATACGATATCGGATCACCCCTACGTGGTGGAACGCAATCGCGATGGCAAGGCGGGAGTGTTCTATAGTCCCAAGCAGAATCCCAAGTTGTCGCTCAATTATATCGTGAATTCGACTTCGGCTAAGCTGACTTACAGGCACAAATACGATGAAGCCATTTGGATTGCGGACTCGGTGCGCTTGATCTCGGATTCCGAAACGAGTTACTTTAAGGATAAGTCCGGCCAGTATGCTGGATACGCAACGCCTTGGGTGCCGGTGACGGGTTCTGTGTCGAAGATTAGGTTTACGATTACGGCTGTGGATGGCGTGACTAAGTCCAGGAGCCCGGATTCTGTTTACTACGGAGGCATTCCGCTGAGTCAGGATGTCAACTTCCGCTTGACCACTCTGGATAAAGTCGGAGAAACAGTGGTGCTGGCCGAAGGTGAAAGCGAACTGCACGATGTGTTCAGTGCTCCGATCAGGAATTACCACCATGCAGGTCCGGTGTTTATGATCGAAATTGCATTGCCCGATGTGCTCGAGAAGACAGAATTGGGCGAGGCAAAGCGCGACTACAAGGTTAAGCTGGAAATGGATGCCTTTAGCAATATGGGCTCTTACGTGAACAAGGCCACTTATTCCTTTATGTCGTCGCAGATGCAGGACTACATTTCTGCGGGTAGCGTCTTGACGCTCTACCTGGAATGGTGCGCTCCTGTGGATTATCCGGTTAGCTCCAAGGGCAAGAAGATTGGTACAGGTCCTTACATCGCGAAGTTCCTGACCGATGCGAAGAGCGATTACCTGCCGCAGAAAGCTGACGAAGGTGACCGCACCGAAACGTTCAAGGATAGCGATACGTTTACCAAGACGTTCGGTTTCAGAAGAGCTAGAAAATAAAAATGGAAGAGAATGTGCCAGGGGGTGGCGCATTCTCTTTTTTTAATTATTTGTGGGAGGATAAGTAAGATTATGAAGAACGTATTAAAGACTATTTTGTTGTTGGTGTTCTTCGCCATGGACTTTGCCCTGGCGGATGCTTTGCCTGATATTGACCGTACTGACAAGGTACATAGCCGTCGCTATCTGGACTCGATGAATGTCTATAATCGTCGAGTAATTCGCGTGAACCAGTCTGGTTATAGGCCGGATCATTACAAGTACGCTTACGTGGCCGATCCGGGTGATACCAAGTTCAAATTGATTGACGCCAATAGCGGTGCCGAAGCATGGAGTGGTTCCTTAAGCTTGATTAATCCCAGCGTCATCAAGCCGAACATTTGGGTGAGGGGTGCCTTCAATTCATTGGGTAATCTTTATACGTTCGGAAATTTGGATTCAATCAGTACCGAAAAGGAAGCGCTTTACAGAGCGGACTTTACTGGTTTTACACCGAGTACACCGGGTGAATACTTTGTGGTGGTTGGGGACGATACTTCTGCAACATTCCATATTCATCCGTCTGTATATAATTCGATTCTTGAAAAATCCCTGATGTTCTTTGGCATTCAGCGTTGCGGAAATACCAATTCTCATTTCCATGCAGCGTGCCATTTGAAGGACGGTTCCGAAGTGAACCATGATTTGACGGGTGGCTGGCATGATTGCGGTGACCACTTTAAGGTGGCAGAAACAGTGGGTTATGCTTCTTATGTGCTTTCTTTGGTTTACTTGACATACCAGGACAAGGCTGAAGACCGTTTTGGCCATTCTTACGGAGACACTATACCGGACGGCTATCCAGATATTTTGTGGGAAGCTAAAGTTGGTGCTGATTACATTATGAAACTCTATAATGCATCGGTTGAAGATGGCCTTATCGAAAAGGGCGATATGTACCATACGGTGGGCATGAGTGATTATGACCATGAATATTGGGATTTGCCTGAACGTCAGGACAGACAGGAACAAAGGAAAGGTGGCCCTGATCGTTTTGTTATCAGTGGAATTGGTACGAATGTGGCTGGCATATATACAGCGACTTTGGCGAATGTGGCTGCGGGTATGAAACCTTACAATCCGGTTTATGCACAAAGCTTGTTGGATGCTGCCAAAACAATTTATGCTAAAATCGTAAAGCCGACATATCAAAATTATTCAGGTAGTGCTCCTTGTGCAAGAAAGGGTAAGGCGACAACTTATAAACATGGAACATTTGATGGAAAAGGCTATTATTCTGGGATGGGACTTTGCGAAGACGATGCTGCCGCTGCTGCCGTGTCGCTTTGGTATGCCACAGGTGATACGACCTATGCTTATGATTTGTACAAAAATAAGGATCTAGATTCGAATAATATTGCCAGATATGATTTGGCTTTCTTTGAGGCGGGGTATTTGGGTACGGGACCTGGTTTCAACAACTCCTGGGCCACGGACTATCAAAACCTGTTCGCCTATGTTTTGTTCGCTATTCAGAAATTGATTTTGAATGACCCAGAATACGAAACAAAATTCAACATATCCGAAGCGGAACGGAATATGTTGTCTAAGCGAGTGATGGCTTCTTTCCGTAAACAAGTCCAAACCAACTCAAGTGGAATCAAAATGGGTGATGTCGTTTATGATTCCGTTGCTGTTTATTATCCAGGATCTGGCGAAGGTGAACCTCGCGAAGGTGCTTCTAGCCTTCATGTTGGCCCTCCATACAACTTGGTGTGGACGACTTTCGATTGGGGTGTGATGCGCTACAATATGGGCTCTGCCGTTGCGGTATTCCTGTTGTACGAGTTGACTAAAGACGAAGGCTACTTGAAGGTCGCATTAGACAATATGTACTATGTCTTGGGAGCAAACCCTTGGGATATTTCGCTGTTGATGGGGGCGGGTGACAAGAACCCGCAGCATCCGCATAACCGTTCGGCAAACCCCGATGGCTATAATGCCGGAGCTATCCCTTACGAATATAAGTGTCCGGTTGGAGCTTTGATGGGGGGACGTGCCCCTGATAAAACTTTGATTGAAGACTGGGAAAAATATACATCGACTGAAACCTGTATCGACTTCTCGGCACAGTTCCTCTTCCCTGCGCAGAGTTTGGCGCAGTCGCTTCCGCCTGATCATGATGGTCCCTTGTTCAGTAACATCCAGGGTACTCCCATTACGGAAACCTCTGCCATTGTAAGCTGGGACGCCAATGAAGTTGCCTTGGTGACGGTGTTCTATAATACCACGCCCGAAAAGATGGGAGCCAAGTCCGTTCAACAGAAGGAATCTTCTAAGGGTGGTGAGGTGACACTTGAAGGATTGGTGATGGGACAGACCTATTACTTCTTCTTGGAAGGCATGGATGTCAAGGGTAATATTTCTAGCGATGACAACCATGGTCAATGGTATCAGTTTACTATGACCGATGTGAAGCCCAAGATTAGTGGCGTCACCATTTGCCAGGTGGATAACCGCAGTGCCAAGATTTATTGGTGGACCGATATTCGTTCCAATGGCGTGGTGAATTATGGAACCTCTATGTCGGCGCTTAACGAAACTCAAACTTCGAATGTTGGGGCGGTGATGTTCCACGAGGTGACTCTTACGAATCTCAAGGCGGGAACCACTTATTACTTTAGTGTATCTTCGGGCATGTCGGACGATAACAATGGTGGCGCTGGCTACAGCTTTACTACTGAAAGTGAAGCTACCTATGCCGATTTAGGCATTTTCATCAAGCCCAGTAGTTACCAGGCGGATTGCTCTAAGTGGGAAGATTGCTTTGAATTCTGGATTACACTGACGAATAGTGATACTTTGGATTTTTATGATTTCGAAGTACGACTTTATTTAGGTGATACAACCACTATTAAGTCTCCTAGCATGATTAAACCTTTTGAATGGGCCAATATGAGCCAGAATTGGAAGGGCAATGGGCAAATGACGTCGATAGTGCAGGGAGGGCTTATCTATGGAAGTTTGCAATTGGATGGCATCAATTACTATTTGCCTATAACGATTAGGGATACGCTTACGGTTTCAGGGCGTATGATCTTCCAGCTTAAGTTTGAAAATGGAACGTTTAAGGACTTTGAAAATGGGTGGTCGATTAAACCTCATAAGGCCGATGGTGATCCTGAATATTTCGAAGGAATTAATCTTAAGAATGGACCGTACTTTAATTTGGCCGAAACGGCTGACTTGGAAGTAGACAGCCAGGGCGACACGGTTGTTGCATTTACTCGTGACCCCTATGTGACGGTCTATTACCATGGTAAGCATATCTTTGGTTATGGCCCAGATTATTCGCCGGAAAATGGTCCTCAGATACATCGTACGGTTACTCTTGATTTCGAAAAGCCTTTCATGAGTCCCTATTATTCTATTGAAAAAGAAGATTACAAGACTACTTACCAGGGCTATAGCAAGGTTACTCCGACAGGAAATCTGGATGACCTGGAGATGAATGGAAAACCGCAGAATTTTGTTTATGACAACGGAACGCGTACGGATTCTTATGTGTTCAACAAGGATACGACCCTTGCTTATGGCAATAACTATATGGAATGGGTAAGCTGGCACAATCACGTTGCGGGTTTGCCGGGTTATACTGGGAAGAATAAGTACGACTGCGCTTGCGCCGTGGTGCGTAGTAATGTGGAAATTGATACCATTACCACGCCGCTGGAAAAGCGATTCCTCACTTTCGACAAGAATGCTTATACAACTTACCGGACCTCGGATCCTTCGAACCCCAAGAGGGTTGAAGTCCATGTTTACCTGCTGGATTCTCTTGCCCAGCTTTTGGATACGGTGAATATTTCTATTGAATTGGGAACGACTTCTGGAAACGTTCGTTTCTGGAGTTCCATGACGGCAACGATTCCTGTTACCAGTATTCAGCTGGTGAACGGCGAAGCCGTGTTCTATGTAAGTTCCGAAGAAGTCCTGACGACTACTTTGTTTGCGAAGGCGGCTGGAACATCGACTCAATTCGATTATGATGTTGCCTATGCAAAGTTGAATATCGAAGAACTTCCGCCCTGGCCCATTATTGACTTGGCCAAGATGGTGGATACGGATTGCGACAATGTGCCTGACGCAATCAATATTACTCTTTCGAACGAGTATCAGGAAAAGCAGTCCTTCAAGTCGGTGAGCTTTGTGTACGGTACCGATACGATTACCTCGACCGATGTCATTAGCCTTAGTGGCAGGAATCTGGTGGTAAAGGCCAACATCAAGGATACTTCTATCAATACGGCTCCCAGCGGCTCCATTACGTTGTACACTAATGTGGGCTCGTCGGTCGAAAGTCATACGGACTTCTACCAGGATGGTGTCGCTCCGACGCTCTTGGCAGTGGCTGTGTTGGAACGCCTGGATACGGCAAAGAGTGACCGCGTGTATATGCAGTTCAGCGAACCGATTTCAGCTCCGGGTACCGATTGGCCGGTGAATTTATTCGCTAAGAATGGCACTACCCAGGTGAATGCACCTACGGTCAGGTTCTCGCAGATTTATAATGAATCTATGAATGTGTGGGAATTCGAAGTGGACTTTGATGCAAATGGCAATTCCGTGGTGACCGAAGGCATGTTTGCCCAGCTGTTGGCAAACGGCGTCATTAAAGACAAGAGCGGCAACGAAGTTTCTTCCACCTGCGGTCAGCCAAAGCTCCCCATTACGCTTAAGTTGATTCCGGTGCCTATGACGTACGCTTCTATTTCGGATAAGAATGAAGACGGCTATGCCGAATACATTTACATCGAATATGAACGTCCCATAGATCCTAAGCATTACCCGGATAGCTTGTCCCTTGTGTTCGGCATCCAGATTCCCGAAACCCTCTGGGTATCAGGATCTGTTCCGGAATATGCTGCAGACGGCATGACGGCAACTATCAGCCTGCCTTCGCCCTTCAGCTACGGTATTACTGGCGGAACCTACGAAGGCACGCTCAAGGGAATGCCGGTCTCTGGAGCTGGCCTGGTGGCGCAGCATTTGGGCTCCGGCGCTTCGTACGAAATGAACTCGGTGCTGGGACAGGATTTGGTTGGTCCTGTGATTGTGGCAGCCTCCGTTGACATGTCCAAGTCCGACCTGATTGATTTCCTTGACCTTGACTTGAGTGAACCGGTAAACGTTACGGATTCTTCGTTGGTGTATTACCGCGAAAAGATTTCTGACAGCGATACGGCCATTTACAAGCATTCTGTCCAGACGTTGACTATTTCGGCGTCTAAGATGGGCATGAATGCGTTCTATGACAAGAAGAGTCCGCTTACTGTAGGTGATGGCGACTATGTGCGCCTGCAACCGAAGCAATTCAGCGCCCTGCGGGATGCCTTGGGCAACGTGCCCGCGACGGATGCCCCGTGGGTTCCGATTATGAGTGCCGGCGATCCGAAAATCAAGTTTGTCGTGACCATGCAAAATGAAGCTGCTCAAAGCGGCGTAGCTCGTTCGGGCGGTGATTTCCGTTCTCAGGTGCAGGCTCAGGATAATATGCGCCTGTACGTGCTGAACCCCGTAACCCACAAGCTGGACTTGATTCGTGGCGGCCAGGTGATTGCCCAGGGTATCGATACTACCGGTATTCAGGGGGCTATCTGGAAAATCGAGATGACCGTGCCGCGTGGCTCTGCGGGTGGCGATCCTGCCGCCTGGGATAGCCTGAAAGTCAACTACGATATGCCGATTTACACGAACCTGGGCAGCTTCGTGAACCGAGTGTCGGGTAAATACGTTGTTCCCTCTGCCGAATACCTTTCTTCGTCGGGTAAGGTCATTTTCTACGTGGAATGGGCCAATACCCAGGTCGGAATCCAGTCAGAAAAGGGAAGGGCTGTTGCCACGGGCGCTTATATTTATAAATTGCAAGTGGATACTAAGTTCGTTGCGAACCCCAATTCTGAGAATGCGGATAAGTTCAGCAACAAGAACTCCTACGATAAAACGTCCACATTTGGTGTCAAGCGGGTAAAATAAAATGTCTGAGAGCTTGTTTTCCGATTCTCCATATCTTTTGGTGCTTTCGGTACTAGCCCTTATTGTATCGTTTTATTACCCGGTATTACTAGAGCGCAAGATGACGGCACGCCGTTTGCCGAAACCCTTGCGCATCATGGTGCTTGCAAATATTGCCTGGAACGCTTGTAGTATTTTGGGCATCATCTTTTTCAGTGGACCCATGTCCCCTGACGATTCGAGCCTCTACATTGGCCGTCAGCTTCTTTTTGGCTTGCAGGCTTTATGCTGGGTGCGCGTAGGTGTTGCCGTTTATGACATGGGCGAATTGGTTCTGTACACTCGCCGGACGATTTTCAAGACTATGTCCGGCTTTGTGGGAACCTTTGTCATTTTGGCGCTTACCAGCGTGTTTGTCTTTTGCCCCAATGTGGTGTCTGAATTTGACTTTTTCGGATTCCATCCTTTTGATGGGCTTCCGATTTTCAAGACCTTTACCATTGTCTATGTGCTGTTCTTTTTACCCCCCTGCCTGATTATTATTTACCAGCTTTTGCGCGGATCGATTCACTCCCTGGACTTGACGGTACAGTATACGGGGGCCTATATGGCCGGTAGCTTTACCTTGTGCCTCATCGTTGCCGTCTTGTTTGATTTTGTGATTCCGGTTGTCAAGGATTTTGGCGCATGGCATGGAGGGTTCCAGTTCTTTGTGTGGCACCAGTTCCTGACGTTATTCCTGGCCCTGCTTTGCGGCCAGTACTATACGTCGGCTAGGTTTCGTGATTTGGGCGCCTTCTGGCTTTTGCAAAAGCTGATTACCAAGATCGAAGACGGTGTTATCTATTACGATGATGCCGGACGAATCAAGGCCGTGAACCATGGTGCGTCCAAGCTTTTGGGACAGTCGTCCGTTAATTTGTGCGGAAAGTCCATCAAGAATGTTTTGCCGCCGAACCTGGATTTCTTCAGGGAGTCGGTTTATAGCGATGTCCGCATGAATATTAATGGCGAAACCCATGTGATGAAGATTTATTTCTTCAAGTGCCGACAGACCCTTTTGACGATGGTTAACGTTGCCTTTTTTACGGACCAGTCCAAGACCTTGTTGCTGCAGCAGAACTTGAAGACCCTTAACGAACAGTATGTGGAATATACCCATGACCTGGTGCGTTATCAGGACCGCTTGAACAAGGAAGCGTCTATCAAGGCCGAAAAAGAAAACGTGCTGAATACCTTGATTAATGCACTTCCCTTTAGAGTGTGGTACAAGAGCGAACTGGGCGTGTACCAGAAGCAGAACCAGCTGGATCTTGCGAAGCGTGGTTCCCGAGAAGGTGCCCGCGACAACAACGAAGACATTTCGATATACGAAAAGGAAGCCCGCGAAAAGGGCGAAGTCAGGGTCAATACCTCCTTCGAAGATAAGGACGGTGTTGAAATTTCCCAGGACGAAGCAAACCGTCTTACAGGTTTGGGCGAACTGGTGCAGACCTTCGACAACATGTATATTCCGATCATTCAGCAGGGCAAGGCTCCTTACAAAACCTTGTGCCTCAAGGTGGATATGACCGAACAGCGCAGACTCGAATACGAACGGAACGTGTTGCGCGAACAGAAGTTCATCCATTCCCGTCTTGAAGAACTGGGCACCATTTGTGGAGCTTTTGCGCACGACTACAACAATATTCTCGGTTCGCAGTTGGGCTTCTTGGAAATTGCGCAAGAAGTGATCGAAGACAAACAGTCACAGGTTTACACCTTTATTTCGGAAGCGAAGAAGGCTGCCCAGCGCGGAAAGGATTCCCTCAACGAACTCTTGAATGCCATTCGAGGCAATGCCAACGCGGCTACCCCTGCGATTGTGTTCTCGCCTTACATGATTATCGAAGATGTGGTCCGCAAGATTTCCTTGACCTTGCCGCCTAACGTCAAGGTGCACAGTGAGGAACTAGACAAGAGTCTCAAGGTTCGCGGCATTGTGGCTTCTCTTGACCGCATTATCAGCAACCTTGCGAACAACGCCTTGTTTGCCATGAAGCAGAAGGGCGGTTCCCTGACCTTTAAGTTGTACCCTGAAGTGCTCGAAACCCAGCTGGTGACACCTTATGCTCCGCCAGTACCTGCAGGTAACTATGCCAAGTTTGAAATCTCCGATACGGGTACGGGCATGGATTCGGGCACCCTGGAACGCATTTTTGCACCGTTTTTTACCACTAAGGCCCCTGGTGAAGGCCTGGGATTGGGTCTTTCTTCGGCCTTGAGGCTATTAAAAGAGGGCAATGCCTATTTTACAGTGCAGACAACATTGGGTGAAGGAACTACATTTTATCTATATTGGCCAATGGAAACTGAAACGAAGGAGGGCTAGTGCCTACTATCCTGATTATCGATGACGATGAGCAGTTCAATCTGATGCTCAAGTCCGCTCTTGAAATCAAGGGCTACAATGTGGAAACGGCAAAGAATGGTAAAGAAGCTAAGACTCTTTACCAGAACAAGACCTATGACGTAATCATCACCGACATTATTATGCCGGATGTGGATGGTTACGAAGTCATTCTGGATCTGCGCCGCTTGAATATGAGTGACCGCACTATCGCCGTGAGCGGTGGTGGCCGTACCTCTGCCGAAGACTACCTGATGACCGCCCAGCACTTTGATGCCGCGGCAACCTTCAACAAGCCTGTGGACTTGCAAGCCCTTCGTGCGAAGGTCGAAGAAATCATCAAGAGCCATTCGTAGTAGGTCGCGATGAATATCCTGATCGCGGACTTAGATCAGAAATTTATCGACGATATCCAGCACTCTTGGTCGGTTGCAGGAACGACCTTGTTCGCCTGTACCCGCGAGAGTGATTTAATGCCCATCGTCAAGAAGAATTCGATAGACCTGGCGTTTATCGAAGTTCCCTTTTTGATGCAAGACAATATGGATATGGTGAGCTTCTTGAAGGAGCGTCACCCGGGCATTGAAATCTTTGTGCTGTGCGATGATCGCAACTGGCAGGGGGCGGCTTCTGCCATTACCCGCGGTGCAAACACCTTCCTTAAAAAGCCTATCTCGATTTCGCAGCTGGAATCGACGGCGCAAAAGGTGCGGGCCCAGCAGCTGAACAAGTCCAACAACCAGCTCATGGAATCCCAGGTGCTGGATGGCCTTTTGGGGAACACCCCCGAGATGCGCAAGATTCTGAAGACCGTCTACAAGGTGGCTCCCACCAACAGTACGGTTCTTATTACCGGTGAATCCGGTTCGGGCAAGGAATTCCTGGCCAACGTGATTCACCGCTATAGCAAGCGTGCCGCCGAACCTTTTGTGGCGGTAAACTGCGGTGCCATTCCCGAAAACCTTGTGGAAAGTGAACTCTTCGGTAGCAAGAAGGGCTCTTATACCGGTTCCACCGCCGACAAGAAGGGCTTGTTCGAATCTGCCAACGGCGGAACGCTTTTCTTGGATGAAGTGGGTGAACTTTCTGCTGCCACCCAGGTCAAGCTTTTGCGCTTTTTGCAGAGTCATGAAATTAGGCGTGTGGGCGATACCCAACCGCAGTACTTGGACGTACGTGTTCTGGCTGCAACCAACCGCGACTTGCAGGAGGCCATGCAGACAGGCCGGTTCCGCGAAGACCTTTACTACCGCCTGAACACCTTCCACTTGCTTTTGCCGCCGCTCCGCGAACGCAAGCCTGCGCTGCCGAACTTGATCAAGTATTTCATATTGAAAAACAAGGATGCCCAGGGAAAGGACATTGTGGATCTTGAACCGGCAGCCTTGTACGCGTTGACCAAGTATTCATACCCGGGTAATATCCGCGAGCTGGAAAACATTATCGAGCATGCTACCGTGTTGGCCGAAGGTGGCGTGATTCGCTTGGAAGACTTGCCCGAAGAGGTGCAGGCCTGTGCCCGCGAACAGACGATGGCGATTCCGCATATCAAGGGCGAACATAACGACGACTCTCAGGTGGTAGACGTTGAACCGGTGAAACTGCCGGGAATCTCGTTTGAAAGCAGCGTGAAACCGGAAAAGAAGCCGGTCGCTGAAAGCGAAACGGATGACGAACTTTTGTCGCTCGAAGAAATGGAACGTAGACACATTTTGCGTGCCTTGAGCGTGTGTGGCGGTAACCGCACCGAAGTCTGCAAACGTCTTGGAATCAGCCGCGCGACTTTGTGGCGTAAACTGAAAGAACTTAAGATTATTATGGATGGCGACGATGCCTGATTTTGAAAATCAACAGAATTCTTACGAAGGCCGCCAGGTCCCCATGGATCTGGATGCTGAACGTTGCCTGCTTGGAAGTATTTTGCGCGATCCTGACGTGATGGGCGAAGCCATCATGACGATCAAGGACGAAAGCTTTTTCTACCTGGAAAAGCACCAGCTGATTTGGACTGCCCTTTGTACGCTGAATCGCAATGTGACGCCGATTGACTTGGTGACCCTTGCGGCAGAACTCGAGACCATGAACAAGCTTACGCTTGTGGGTGGTCGCGAATACCTGTTCGAACTCATGGAATCGGTGGCGTCTTCGGCGAATACGGAATGGCATATCGAACTGTTGCGCAAGAAGGCGACTCTTCGCAAGCTGATCAAGTCTTCTTCTGCAGTCATCAAGAATGCCATGGATCCGGCGGCGGTTCCTGACGAAGTTTTGCAAGACGCCGAACGCGATATTTTCGCTATTGCCGACGACCAGATTCGCGATTCCCTGAAGCCCATCCAGAATTTTGTGACGCCGCTTTTGGAACGCCTGAATAACCGCAAGGACGGCATCACGGGCATCCGCACGGGTATTACGGAACTGGATGAGTTGACCAACGGTTTGCAAAAGTCCGACTTGATTATTCTCGCAGCTCGCCCCGGTGTGGGTAAGACCTCTTTCGCGCTCACCATTGCTGCGAATGCGGCTATCAATTTCCAGCAGAATGTGGCGTTCTTCAGCCTCGAAATGGATGGCGTGCAGCTGGCCCAGCGTTTGCTTTGCTCGCAGGCCCAAATTGACCAGAGTAAGCTTCGCAACGGCTACCTCAATAGTGACGAAAAGAAGAAACTGATTGCCGCCGTGACGCCCATTCAGAAGGCCCCGCTCTACGTAGACGATAATGCGGACCTCGGCATTATGGAACTCATGAGCAAGGCACGCCAGCTCAAGCGCAAGGGCAAGCTGGACTTGTTGATTATCGACTACCTGCAGCTTATGAAGACGGGCAAGGAAGAAAACCGCGCCGTGGCCATCGGTGCCATTTCCCGTGGCTTAAAAATCCTTGCCAAGGAAATGCAGATTCCGGTGATTGCGCTTGCACAGCTTAGCCGTAAGGTCGAAGAAAAGGGCCGCGAACGCCCGCAGCTTTCTGACTTGCGTGAATCGGGTTCTATCGAACAGGACGCCGATATGGTGTGGTTCGTGGAACGCAAGTTCGTGCAGACACACCGCGAAGAAGACAAGCACACTGCAGAACTCATTGTGGCGAAGCACCGTAACGGTTCGGTGAAGGACATCCCCATGACCTTCATTCCTGAATATACCACCTTCTACGATGCCGCTCCCGAAGGGGAAGGCGGTGGCGAAGCCTATGCTTACGATGACGCAAGTGACATGGGGCCAACTGATTTCGGAAGTTATTAAGGAGTTTTGATGCAGTTTCTGTTAGCCCCATTTATCTGGTTTGGCGAGGTTCTCGTAACCGGTATTTCGGCTATTGGCGAAGTCGTTTGCATCTTGTTGAATACTCTTAAGCAGCTGCGCTTTATCCACAAGAATCCGGTGCTTATTGTGAAGCAGATGATTTCCATTGGTGTGTCATCGCTTCCGCTGTTGTTCGTGACGTCAATCTTTACGGGCATGGTGGCTACAGTGCAGGCAGAATTCGAATTCCACAACCTGGTGGCCGACAAGTTTGTGGGGACTGCCGCCTGCAAGATGATTCTAATCGAGCTTGGCCCCTTGCTTACAGCCATCGTACTTTCGGGCCGTGTGGGTTCTGCCATTGCTGCAGAACTGGGTTCCATGAAAGAAAAAGAAGAACTGGCTGCCTATACGGTGTTGGGCCTCGATACTTACCGCTATTTGGCCATGCCCCGCTTTGTGGCCTTCTTTACCATGGTGCCTTGTCTGACCATTATTTCTAATGCCTTGGGCATTATCGGTGGCTGGATTGTTTGCGTTCTAGGCCTCGATATTACGACCTACACTTACGTGACCGGAATGCAGTACCTGTTTGACCCCATGGACTTGTGGTCGGGTACGCTCAAGTCTTTTGTATTCGGAACGTTGATCTTTTTGCTGGGTTACTACCACGGTGTCAATGCCAAGGCGGGTGCCCGCGGCGTGGGAATCGCTACCATGAGCGTGGTAGTTTCCAGCTGCCTTATGATTTTGGTTGCAGACTTTGTTTTAGATGCTATATTGTTCTTCTAAGGTGTCACTATGCCTAACGTAAAAATAGACCCAAACGATATCGCTATTCGCCTTAAAGGGCTCAAGAAGTCCTTTGGCCCGCAGGACGTTCTTTGCGACGTGAACCTGGATATTCGCCGTGGCGAGACTATGGTGATTATCGGCAAGTCCGGTGGCGGCAAGTCCGTGATTCTAAAGCACATGATTGGGCTCTTGCAACCGGATGGTGGCGAAGTGACAGTGGACGGCGTGACTATCAGTACGCCCAAGTTCTTTGACACGCATACGATTCGTCGCAAGATGGGTATGTTGTTCCAGATGGGCGCTCTTTTTGACTCCATGGACACCGGTGAAAATATTGCCTTTGCCTTGCGTGAACATCATCCGGAGATGTCCGAAAAGGAAATCCAGGATGTGGTGACTGAAAAGCTGAAGATGATCAACCTGGTGCCGGAATTCCGTACCAAGATGCCGTCTGAACTTTCGGGTGGTATGCGTAAACGTGTGGCTCTTGCCCGCGCCATCGCATTGAATCCTGAAATCCTTTTGTACGATGAACCCACTACGGGTCTGGATCCTATTACCAGTGACGTGATTAACGACTTGATTCTAGATATGCAGAGTAAGCTTGGCGTAACCTCGGTGGTGGTGACTCACGACATGGTGAGTGCCTTCAAGGTGGCCGACCGTATTGCCATGCTGTATAATGGCCGTATTATCGAAGTGGGCTCGGTTGACGAAATCAAGAATACCAGCAATCCTTACGTGCACCAGTTTATTACTGGACAACGTAAGATTTCGGTTGACGAAGAATAGTTTGTAAATCGCCATTTACAAATAACCCGTTGGTTGGCGACTTGTATGCAAAAAATATGTGCTTTTAAGCACGAATTTTAGGCTGCTTGTAGCATTTTCTATTTGAATAATGTATTTTTCAGCCAAAGAGGTTTTATTATGAATAAGAAACTTATTGCAGGAATTTTGTTTGCAGTTGTTGCCGGAGCATCCTTCTGGGCTTGCGGTGAAGGCACCGTTAGCAAATGGAACTCTGATGATGATGGTCTCAAATTTCTGGTCTCGGCCGACGCAGAAGCAGAAGCTCTTAAAAAGGAAGGGCTGGATAGTTGTCTTAAAGATGATTATTGCAAGTCGAAATACGCTGAATACTTTGCTAATCCCAACGGAGATACTCCGGATGATATCCCGAGCTCGAACGACAATGGCAATTCGGGAACGAACCCGGGCCAGTCGTCCTCTTCTATCGGCAACCATAATCCGTTCGATATTGTGGATGGAACTTCTAGTTCCTCTGCTGCCAGAATAGATGATAATCCTCAGGGAGGAGACCAGTCTTCCTCGTCTGTTAAGGAAATTACGGGTCTTGGCATGTGCGAACCGGTGACTTCCCCCATTGAAAAGAATACGGGAAGTACCAAGTGGAAGTTTACTGCTAACTTGAATGCCGGATTCAAACCTGCCGATTTTGCTAGGGCTACGTTTGCTTGGAATTTTGGTGCCGGTGCAACTCCTGCAACTGACGCTACACCCAGTACCTCTGCTCCTGTTTCTTATGCCAATTCGGGCACAGCCACTGCATCGGTGACTGTGACCATAGGAGAAAGTTCCGAAACGATTCAGTGTGAACCGCTTCAGGTGAATGGCGATCCGATTACGGGTTGCAAATGCGCACCTGTGGGCGTGACTGGCTCTGTTGACTACACGACAACTCCTGACGTTGCCTGGTCCGTGACGGGTTGTACGTCTGCATCTATGCCTTTGACCTATAACTGGAATGGAGCTGATGGTGCAGAAACCTTTACCAATTCGTTTACGGCCGCTACGGCTTCATATGCCCCGACATTGAAGGTCGGCAATGCGGACAATACGGTGATTGATGTTCCCTGCTCGGCAGTGAAGGTTACCGAAGGTGCTGAGTATACGATTAAGAATAATACGGATGCAGGAAAGATTTCTTTGCCGGGTGAAGGAACCTATAATGTAGTCATCGCTTTTGCCTGCCAGAATAAGACTTTCTTCTGCAATGGTGTTGGCGGTCCGGTGGGTGGTTCTGTGAATGATGTGCCAATGAAATCAGACTGGTACACGACTGCTGCCTTGACTGATGCAGATTGCACAGGTTCCGCTTCAGTTTCCGTGACTGTGACAGGTCCGGCTACCTGTGGTGCACAGTAATCGAATTAGGCTGAATTGAAAAAAGCTCCCTTCGGGGAGCTTTTTTTGTATTCCCAAGAATCAATCATCTTGCGGTAATAGTGAGATTCATCATTGATTATTGTAAAGGAAAATTATAAATTGTTCTAGTAGATTTTTAGCTAGAGGTTTTATGACGTATCCTTTTTTCGGTGGTATTTTGCTGGCTTTGCCGCTTTCATTGTTGGCTCTTACGGCTTGCGGCGACGAGAGCGTCGTTAATTCGAATATCAAACAGATTTCTGAAGACGAGCCGCAGTCCTCAGAGTCTTTATCCTCTAGTTCTGCTAAATTTTCATCTAGCTCGGCTAAATCGTCTAAAAAATCTTCATCGTCGAAGGCCGAAGAAGCCTCTGACGAAAATGATATTGTGGAATCCGAAGAAGACCTACCCAGATGCTCCATCAAGCGTGAGGGTATGGAAGTCTACGTAAAAGAAGAAAAGAACCTCTACACTTGTGAAGAAGGGGAGTGGATCCCTGAAAAGAAAACGGTGGAATCGTCCAGCTCTTCGAAAAAATATTCTTCAAGCAGCAACAAAAATCCGTTCGATATTGTGGATGGAACTTCCTCTTCGGCGATTTATATTGATGTCGATTTTTCTAGTTCTTCGTCTGTTAAAGTAATTACGGGGCTGGGGATGTGCGAACCGGTGACTACTCCTATTGACAAGGGGACGGGTTCCACCAAGTGGAAGTTCTCTTACAATCTAGATGCCGGATTCTCGGCTATTGATTTTGCGAAGGCCACCTATGTATGGAATTTTGGTGCCGGTGCAATTCCTGCAACTGATGCCACCCCGAGTACTTCTGCTCCGGTTACTT
>Ga0310695_10004008_pt1 | contig 27830 bp, 36 predicted proteins | sample RumenRJG_04DNA_FD_203882 | JGI IMG/M metagenome (GOLD analysis project Ga0310695, IMG submission 203882) | Bovine rumen microbial communities from Lethbridge, Alberta, Canada - RJG_04 (v2) (version 2) | ecosystem: Host-associated > Mammals > Digestive system > Stomach > Rumen | place: Canada... | reverse complement strand
TTGACCGAACGGTCATACTTCCTGAGCCAAAAGTTTGACCGAACGGTCATACTTCCCGAATCAAAAGTTTGACCGAACGGTCATACTTTAGCGGCAGCGTGATTTCTCCCGCGGCCGCTTATACTCACTCTCCGATAGTGAAGTAAATCACACCGACAGCCGCCGGGCGGGTCACCTTTGCACCGTAAACGTGCAGACCCTTGATCGCGTCAGCAAAGCGCTTCTCCGGTCTGTATGCCTCGGTTTCCAGCACCTGCTCCGCGTAGGTTCCGGCTACCGGAGTAGAGGCGATGCAGGTCATGTAAGCGCCCTCTCCCGTGGTCGCCGGGGTGTTGTTGGTCTCATAGACCGCGAAGCCGGCAGCCTCGCCAACAAGGCCGGTTTCCAGGCGCTCGTTCGCCGCGGCGGTTGCCTTAACGAATCTGTCGTCCTTGAGAAGCAGGCCGTAAAACTCCGGCGGAACAGCCACGCGGCGGTTCTGTACCGGGCACTTCGCTCTGTTAAGCGCGGTTCTCAGGTCCACCAGCGCCTCATAAGCGCCGGCCGGCGTGCTGATTGCCTGCGGGGTCGCCGCGGCGCCGATCTTGGTCGTAGCACCGGTCGCGAGCTTAGAGAAGATGAAAGCGTCTGCAACGTCCGCGAGACCGTATGCCGCCTCTCTCATAGCGCCGTCCATAAGCGGGCCGGCAGCCTGGACGCGGTCAACGTCATCCACCGCGAAGTTGTAGTATTTCATCTGATCGATGGTCAGCTGCTGGTCGCTGGTCGCGAGAACCTCCGGCGCGTCGATGTCCGTGTTCTTCGTGTAGCTCTTGATGGTCACGGCGCCGATGGCGTTGATGTGGACCGTGTCGCCGGCTTTCTTGATGTCGCCCTCGTAGTCGCGGTTAACGAACGCGGTCGCCACGTGGATGTTCTTGAGATTCTCAAGAAGTCTTGCTGCCCAGAGTTCCGGGATGAAAGAAGTAATAGCCATAACGTGCACCTCCTATGTGCTGAAATGAAATTAAAGTTTACTGGTATCGATCCGGCCCTCTGCCCATGCTTTATTGATCTCATCCGGGGACATCTTTCTGATATCCTCGGCGGTCAGCTTGGCGCCGGTCGGTTTCGGGTCAGTCGGAGGAGTTCCGCGCATTGCCCCGTTGAGTACAGACTGCCTGTAGGTCCCCATGGTCGCTTCCAGGGTCGCGATTTCCGCCGCGATCTCTTCCGCCGTCGAGCCTTTCAGCAGGTCGCCGAATTCTGCCGGAAGCCCTTTGCTCTGCAGTGTGGCCTTGGCCTGCAGAATCAGCTGCTGCCGGGCGAATGCGGATTTCTGTGCTTCAAAAGCCGCTTTGTCCTTGTCGAGCTGATATCGCTCCTTCTGGGTCTCGGTCATCTTTGCGAGCTTCGCGGCCTCGTCGGTCTCGGCTTCGCGCTCCGCCTGCCAGCGGGTTTTCGCAGTATTGATGCCATCCGTCACGCGCTTGTCAGCCGCGCTCTGGATGGGCTTATATGCCATGAGCTCCTCAATGGTGTAATCCTTCAGCAGCTCCTCCAGAGGCTTCTTACCGCCGCCGTCATTACCGCCCGGATTGCCGCCGCTGCCGCCCTGGTCGCCGCCCGTATCCGGGTCACCGCCGTCTGCATGCAGCTGCAGCATCATCGGAAACTTGTACCGCAGTTTGCTGTACTCCATAGTGTGTCCTCCTTGGGTCCGTGCCCCTTGGTTGTGTGGGTGCCCTCCACAGTTCCTTGCGGCCCTGTCGAGTGCGATTTATAAGGTATGATGTTATACCACCGCTTCGATATAGCAGCGGCAATTCGGATGGAAAGGCGGGAGATTTACACCGACTTTTGCCTCGGTCACCGGAAAGATCTTTTCGTTAATCTCCCAACAGCCGGAACAGGTCCGACTGTCCAGAATCGCCTTTACCTTATAGAATTGGACTCCGGCATCCTTCATTGCCAACACCGCCGCTTTACTCACGGCAGCGGCATTCTCGGTTCTTGCCAGGGTCGACAGTTTATAGCCCAGGCCGCCGATTCCTTCCGGTCCGGTCGTTCCCCGGAGAAGGGTCTCTGCATCGGACCGCTTCAGGACTCCGTCTTCCTCAGCCCGACGGATGGCTTCCGTCCGGTCAAGGTAGTCTGCTTCATGCTTCCGCAGCCGTTCCCGGAAGGTTTTTCCTTTAATCCGCGTCACTATCCGCTTCCGAATCTCCGGACCGGGAATCTTCCGCGGCGGCCCTGAAATTATCCACGGTACTGAGGCTCTCAGAGAGTTATATTCCCTAAGATAGGTCTCGATGTAGCTTGCAAGCAGAAGCCATTCTATCAGCAGCTCAATCCGTGCAAAGCATTTTCGCATCCGCTTCCGCCGCTCCCGCCGGGATCGTTCCGGGCCGTTCAATCGGTTCAGATAATCAATGGTCTGAAGGATTTCTGCAACGGTCCGGCCAGCTGCTTTCTCGCTTCTCTCGAATCCCTTCCGGGTCACAGGTCATCACCGTCCCCGGTCTCCGGCTCGGTGTTCTCCCGCGCCCGGAGCATTCCGTAAGCGTCCAGATAGCGGCTCGCTTTCGCTTCCGCCTCAGCCTGGACAGCCTGAATGACTGCTTCAGGGTCCTTCACAAACCAGAGCTGCTGTAAAGCGGTCTTCAGGTCGATGATACCGGCAGCATAGAGGCTAGAGACCATCGAGACGATTGCGGTCTCATCCAGCGGCATCAGCACCGAGAATATCGGCTCAACCTGGTCGCGATCTATAATCGGCATTGCGCTCTGAGTATGCAGCCAGCGGTTGTACATCTCGAAGCGCTTTCGAAGCCCGCGTGTCATTGAGCGGATTTTGGTCTTGACCAGGATGTTCATCGTCAGCAGCTTCAGCTTCAGAGCCTGCCCGGAGGCATTCCCTGCAAAGCTGCTGTCGGTCATATCGACGGTCATGCTTTGCTTGTGGATTTCCGCCGCGATATCCGCCGCAAGCGTATGCACACTCGCTTCGTCCAGCGTCTTCTGTATGTACTCCAGCTTTGCATCCGTCGGAAGCCCGTCCAGCATCTTGTACTTCTTCAGGTCCGCTTTCTCATCGTCATCGATGGAAGCGCCGAAGACCGCCAGGACGCTATCGATGAATTTGCTCTTATCCGTGACGCGGTCGCTCGTTAAGGTATTGTAGGCATCAATCAGCGATATCTCTGCTTCGAAGTCGCCCATGCCGTCGGAGTTGTTCGAGTACTCCACCGCCGGGACTTCGCCGTAGAAGTGCGGGACCGGGTCTGCATCCCTGGTAAAGCTCATATCCACGTCAGCGATATAGCTGTGTACCAGCGTGTCGGTGTAGACGGTCATCTTCCAGTATTTCGCGCCGCCGATGTGCGTGAGCTCTTCGACCATGACGAAAGCGCGCTTGCTGTGGTCCACCGTGGTGTCCCGGATCATTTCGCAGCAGCGCGGGTCAATCACAGCGCTCCGCGGGCCGGGGACTTCGTCGCCGCTCGCGTAGAGAAGTTCATACGCCTTACCGTAGATGCCTAAGTCGCGGCCGATTTCCGCATCGGTGTCGCTGATCGTCTGCCGGTCATACGCTTCCAGCACCGGAGAAATATCCGGCGCCGGCGCCGCTGCCGGCTGGTCGATTCTTACTACGCGCCCGTGGCGTACCGCTGCCGGGATTGCGCCGGGTGTTAATCCGTCATCATCCGGCTTCGCATCGTAGCGGACCGGGTCACCCAGGTAATAGCCCAGGATGACCTCTGTAATATATCTGCCGTACCCGACCTTTACCGGCGTCGCGCCGTCGGTGTCAGGTATGGTCACTTTGCAGCTGTTAAGATGGTAGCTCTTCAGCTCCTGCAGCCGGGGAAGCCGTCTGTTGTGCTCCTCCAGGATGTAGCGGAGGACCGCCGGGGACAGGTCATCCGGGCTGCCCAGCTCGTTATTCGATATGTAGATTGCCATGATTCTGTCCTCCAAAGTTTGACCGTGCGGTCATACTTTACAGCCCCGCCGGTCTTGCTTTCGCCTTGACCGGTGCGCCCCACAATCCATAATTCTTCGCGAAACGGTTATAGCCGTATCGCAAGCTGTCCATATTGTGGTTGTAGGCGTCGACGGGATTTCCATTCTTGTCTAAGCAGTAGAGTCCCGCTTCCTTGATAGTCGGCAGCGGCCCGAACCGCGGGTCATCTATCCAGTAGATGTGACCATCCTGGATACCGGTCTGCAGCATCTCTATGCCGCACATTAAGCCCGTGCGGCCGTTGATGCTGTCGTGCGCATTGTTGTCGGCCTTGCTGGTAAAGCAGCCCAGCTTGTCGAGCTCTAGTCTTAAAGCTTTGCACGCCGGGTCAATGTATATGCCGGTCTCCTTCTTCCCGTAGGTCTCTCTGACGTACGGCAGGAAGTCGCCGGCGATCTTGCGCGCCTGGTCACTCATGGCCATCTGTCCGCCGTTGTAATACCAGGTCGCAAGGTGATAAAGAGTGTATGTCCTCCGCCCGTCATCGGTCCGATAACAGACCGCCCAGGCGTCGACTGACGTCGCGTCCGTGGTGCCGCCGTCACCGGAGATAAAGAGCTCTTTGACGGTCTCCCCTTCCGGAATCCGCGGGATGACGTGCTTTGCCGGGTCGAGCATCCAGTAGATGACGCCCGTAGGAATGCAGCGCTGTCCCATCCAGTCGCGTTTGTACAGATACGGCGATTTTTTGCAGGCGTCGTGAATCTCCTGCAGCCGCTTCCTGGTCAATGTCGGATTGTCGAAGCAGGTCCAGTGCACCCATTTGGTATTCTGGATTTCAAAGACTTCCGTAATCACCGGATCCTGCGGTGCCGGCGGGTTAAGGTCTGCAATGTGCCATCGGTCCCGCGCGGCGTAGGTTCGCCGGAGGCATTCCTGAATCATGGACATATGCAAGAGATTGATTTCGCAGAAATAAACTGAACCGATTGACAGGCCGGTGATGGCGTTCTTGCTATCAGCCTTGCCGCCGCCCTTCCAGTAGACCTTGCGCTCCGTCCCGTCCGGCATATGCACAAGAAGGTGGTCGCCGGTGTCGTCGCGCTTGATTTCTGCAGTGTCGCCGAAGATGTGGACCAGGCCGAAGCCGTCACCGTCCATGACCAGGCGGAAAGCCTGTTCTGCGGAATATCCGACAACCAGGTGCATCCGGTCGCGGGACTGGATGAGATGCAAGGCAAATCGAGCAATCGCGGCAAAAGTCTTGCCTGACCGCGGGGATCCCTCACAGACTTCCAGGGTGTGATCGAACGGCGCCGTGATAAAAGTGGCTTGCTTTCTGGAATAGACGATGCTCATTCTTCAGCAGGACCTTCCCGGATGGCAGCGGTACCGGCCTTCAGGTCGACCAGACTCTGCAGCAGCTCGGCAGCTTTGCCGCCGGCCTCATGCTCGACCTTGTCCTTCTGGCCGAGAATATTCTTGCCAAGCCATATCTGCATGGTCGCGTTACCGCCCTCTACAGCTGTAAGCCATTGAGCCCGCCGGAGTGAAGTCTTGCCACCTTCCTTCTTTTCTCGATAAATTTCGGAGAAAGGTTTCTTATACGTGCGCTTGCACCAGCGCATCAGCGTCTTGTCGGTGACGCCCAGCACAGAGCATATCTCTGATTCGGTACACTGGATGTGACAGAGCTTTTCGAATTGCTCCTGGTCGATCTCTGCATCGGGTCTTCCTGTCTTGGTTGCCATGGGCGCCTCCTTTCGACATATTTTTAAGGGAGGGGACCGCGCCCGGACCGAATCGGTCATGGCTACAGGCGCGGCCTAGTGAGTTACTGTAATCAAAAGCGCCCGGAGGGAAGGCCGGACGCTAAAGGAGGAATGTAAAGAAGGGCCCTGTGTTGGGCCCTTCGCGTGAGTCAATCAGTCCGTAACGGGCGAGAAACGATCTGACCGAACTTTCACAATGTTAGTATAGCATAGGTGAGGGTGTAAAAAGGTGTAGACATCCGGGAAGCGCATCCAACCACCAGGGACCGGCGGGACTTTGCAGAAGAATAGAGGCGCCGGCCTGGTTTCCTGGCTTACGGGCGTACGAATTTCAGCAAAAATTTTTTTAATTCCGGGAATTTTTAATCAAACGCACCCCTAAAATTAGCAAGGATGCGCTGACGGGCGAGGAAGAAAGTAGTGGTCGAGCAGCAGGAACCTCTGTAAAGAAAAAGGTTTTAAACCCTATCCTTACCATTCCTATCCCTTCCTATCCCTTCCATTCCTATCCGCTAAGTTTGCTAAGTTTGGTACACTTTGCTACGTTTGGTAGCATTTGCTAGATTTGCTAGGTTTTGCTAGCTTTGCTACCACTTGCTAGCTTTGCTAGACTTTGCTACCTTTGCTAGCACTTGCTAGCTTTGCTAGACTTTGCTAGCCGGTACCGCAAAAGTATGACCGCGCGGTCAGACTTTCGCAATAAAAAAAGGCTGCCAACTCCAGCTCCTTCGCACATTTTTGCGATTTTTTCGCAATAAAAAAAGGCTGCCCACTCCAGCCTCATTTCACCCCTTATTAAATTATCCCCTTATGCTGCCGCGTCAGGCACGATCTCCCACCCGTGCGCCCGCGCGTAAGCCTGAATCGCTCCGCTCTGCAGCTGCTTGATTCTGTCTATAGAATAGTGTCTCTTCCGGGCTGTCTCCCTCAGGCTCAGCCCCTCCACGAATCTGTCGTAAAGCACTGCGATATGTCGCGAATCCTGCAGCTTCTTAAGCTCTTCTATCATCCCCGCCCGTCGCTTTGTCGCGTAGGCGATCATTTCCAGGAGCTCCCTCTCTCTATCCACCACCTCACAGATGACGTCGGCGCTTGTCTTGTGGTCCGATGATTGCACCCGGTCCCCGTCGTAGCTGACGCCCCGGATCGTGCTCACCTTCCCGCGGACGTCCTGCAGCTCGCTGTTCAGCATCTCCGCTATGGTCTCCGCCCGCCGGATTTCGTACAGTCTCTCCACTACATACCGCCGCGTGACGCTCTTCCTCTGCTCCATAATCTCTTCCTCCTTCGTAGCATTTCGCTTCCGTCCGCAGCCACGGTTTCCACCGTGCCTGCTATATCCAGGCTAATCGCCTGCCGGAATCCTCAGTAAAATAACGGGTTTCCTCTCAAAATTACCGGTTATTTTAAACGGCTTTAAATCTCCAAGAAATTACCGGTAATTTTAGTGATGTGCTCCCGGCTGCTTATCCCATGAAATCCGCGTCGGATACCACTTCGGCAGCGGTTTCCCGCCCTCCTTGTACCACGCTTCCACCGCAAGATCTTTCCAGGGGATCGCGCCCGCCGGCGTCTGGCAAAGATACGGATACCGCCGCAGTACCTTCAGCCGCTTCCCTCTCCAGATGACCGTGCTCCCTTCCGGGCTTCTACGCATCAGCTTCAGCGCATCATCTCTCGTGCAAGGGCTCATATATTCGTTCATGCCGTCCCCTCTTCCCGCTCATCCAGGCTGTGGACCAGGACCGTAACACGCGGCTCCGTTGAGTAGAGCTTGATGACGTTGAGCACGCATACCTGCGCATCATCCCTGAAGGCAACGCCGTTCAGCCCATCCAGCACGGCTTTCACCACATTGTCGACATCCGGCTTCTTCGTCGGTGACAGCTGCCCGCGGTTTATTGCTTCCCGCTCCTTCTTCGTCGCTCGCTTCGGTATCGGGAAGCATGCCACAATCTTCACGGCTACAGGTCCCTCCATGTATTCCGCCGGCCCCTGATGCTCCTGGCGTGCCGCCTCCTTGTACCTCAGGCCAATCTCCTTCTCGTAGGTCCGGGTCTCCGCCGGTGTGTACGGATGCCCGGTCCGCGTGAACCGCGGCCGCCCCTTCCCGCGCGGCGGGCCGGGGATAGTCATCTTAATCATGCTGCACCTCCTGCCGGTCTTCCCGGCTCGTAGAGCGGTTTGTGATGCGCTTTGCCGCGGTCTGATGCGTAGCTGGTAGAAGCAAAGTATTTTCGCGGGTCCGCCACTTTGCCCCTCTCACCGTCACCATAGAAGAGAATGGTGCTAGTCGTCGTACCATCCCAGTATCCGCAGCGCCGGCAGCGCTGTGAACCGCGCGTACTGCCGAAGTAGTAGCTGCCGCAATCATGGCAGAATGCCAGATAAACTTCGTGCGGGTACCGGAGGCCCATGCCGCCCCAGGCGGGATCAGCGCATTCGTACATCTGCAGCAGGCCGTCATTGCGAAGAATTACTGTGCTCTTGCGCAGCTGCTCGGCGATGCCCTGCAGCTTGACCAGGTCCTGGCCGGTCAACTCTCGCTTGACTTCCGCAAACATGCGGAAGTCGGTAAGGAGAAAGTCGGGAGAGTAAATCATCCCATTGCCAAAGTCGATGCTCCCCGGGTGATAGATGGACCGGATACTATGCACCCGCAAGCATTCCGCCCAGTGGGCTTCGAGGGATCCATCGTAGCGGATACCGTCCTGTATGACCCTGATGGGTCTCTGATCGTAGACAGCCATGGCGCCCTCCTTATGCGGGCACCCGCTCTTCGTCCAGGTAGCCGTAGGTATGGGCGTAAATCTCGACTGCTCGCGAGGTTTCGTGTGCCAGGCGGCTGTAGCTCCTGGAATCCACTCCGCTCTGCCTGGAGAGAGATTTCCCCAGGATGTACCGCTGCTTCAGCATCTCCGCCGCTTTCTGGTCCCTCAGTCCGAGGATTTCCTGGACGATCATGGAGCGCTCCGCCTGGGTGCGGATGATTTCCGCTTCAATCGGTATGATGTCCTCTCCGACCTCTTCCATGGCCCGCTTGCGTGCTTCGAGCTGGCCCAGCTTGTCCATGAGCGTCACGGCCCTGGTTAATCTGCTACGCGCTTCTTTGTATCTCATGCGTGATGCACCTCCTTCTTGATAGGGTTCTCAATTTCGCAGAGCTTCATAATGACAATATCTGCAATCTTTTCTCTGTCTTCGTCCGTCATTTCAATGACTCTTGACCGAGACTCCAGTCTGCTGATTTTGCAGGAGAGAATCAGACTCATGGTAAGACAGACCCCCGATATAAAGGGGCTCTGCATCATCTCAGCACCAATCATCTCAACACCATGCATAATAGCTTCGATCATATGCAACCATCTCCCTTCAAGCTGCGGAATCTTTGCCGTCCTGCAGGTATTTCCGCCGCGCCTGCCGGTATCCATCGCGCCGGCCATCTCTGTATCCGGCGCGATAATCCCTGTCGCTGATGATGATGCTGAGGCTACCGAGGATACCGTAGCCCAGGACCATCATCAGCACGATCATTTCGATGCTCATGCCGCCCCTCCTTCCTTTGCCTGTGCCTGCGTCCAGGCTTTCTCGCATCTTTCCAGCGTTACCAGGCACTTCCGCGCCATGGTCTCATTCATCTCTTTAAGGTCATTTACCTTGTAGAGAGTTTTAATCTGGTCCATGAGCTTCCTCTCCGGGTACCTGTCGACGATCGACCGAATCTTTTCGGTGATGACCTGGGTCCTCACTCCGGATTTCAGATCTTCCGCCGGGTCCGGCAGCTGCTGCTGTACCGGCTGCGGCCTCTGCTGCTGTACCGGCTGCGGGCCCTGCATCGGTCTCTGCGGCTGTACCGGCTGCGGCTGCATCTGCTGCTGCATCGGTCTCTGCTGCTGCATCTGCCGCTGCCCCTGCTGTCTCTGCGGCGGCCTCTGCTGCTGTCCCTGTCTCTGCTGCTGCGGTCCCTGCTGCTGCGGCCTCTGTCCGCCGTTCTGCGGGCCCTGGGCTGCGCGGGAATCGGGATCATCAGTGGAATCCGAAATTCCGAGCAGTCCTGACAGTGCGTATTTGCGCGAGTAACTGGAGCTGGCGCCGGTCAGCATGGCGCTATCGGAAACGCCCTTACGGTCGAGGCTTTCTCGTGCGAAAGCATGTGCGCTGACTGTTTCACCGGTTTCTGCATCAATCAGCGTAGCGGTCGCTTTGACGTAGAATCGGTCGCTGACCTGGATAATGTCATCGGTCATGATGATTACCAGCCCGTACTGCGCGAGCAGCGGCTTCACCTTGCTGAGGATGGATTCAGCGGACCTGTAAGCATATCCTCCGAAGCCGTTGAAAGAGTCCTTAGGAGCTTTCAGCGATTCCTGCACCATCACGAGCTTTGCGTAAATGCTTCCCGCTCCGCCCGTCTTCGCTTCCTGCGCCTGGGTAGTTGCCTGTGCCTGTGTTGCCATGGTCATTTCCTCCTTTTGATTAGATTGCCTTCTTGGTGAAGGGCGCATCCATAATTGCCATGTCTGTCTCGTAGTTGCCTGTCAGCCGGATAACATCGTCTTCATCATCCGCTTCCGCTGCCGCTCTCCGCCGGTTCTCAGCCTTGGCGTTGCCTCCGGCCGCGCCGGCCTTGCGCCTGGCTTCAACTTCTTCCTCCCACCTCTTATCCGTGGTGCTGATCTGTCCCATCATCATCGAATAGATGGGGTAAAGCATCGGGTCGGATTCCGGTGTGATTTCCACCGTACCGTCCCTGTGACTTGTGAGAATTCCGACTATCAGCTTTTTTGCTGCTTCCGGGGATAAGCACTCGAAGATGGGTGCCCAGTCATCCCTTGCGATGAAAGTATCTTTGGTCTTCTTCTTGCTCATGGATTGATACCTGGTCCTTTCCGGCCGTCATGCGGCCTCGATTGTGGTGTGGTTGCCGGGTTCCTTGATGTCGATACCCATCTTCTCCGCGAACGCGCTGTCCGCATCGTCAAGGGAATCAAGAATGATTTCTGCCGTGATAACGGCCTCCGGATTTTTCAGGTCCTCCGGCTCGACGATCTGCCCTCTTTCGTGCCTGCAGATGAGCTTGATGAGGCGCCCCGCGTCTGCGTCCGGCAGGTCCAGAAAGTACTTGCTCCAGATTTTCCGGAATATCCATGACCTCGCCGTGTTGCGGCGGAAGGCCTGCAGCTTGCTATTAACCATGCGTGTTACTCTCCTTTCGATTTGATTTAATCCCACCGTCCGGGGTCGAACCGGTCCGCCGTGCGGTCACCATCTGCGGGGGAAGTTTGACCGATAGGTCAAACTTTTTACCAGCTTCCTTATGCCACCTCGTCGTAGTAGGGGTTTTCGATTTCTTCCCAGTCAACAACTTCTCCGCGATCGTTGACGACCTCGACCCTGAATTTGATCGGCTCCCAGTCATCCGGGTCCAGCTGCTCCTCGTACTTCTCTGCGTAGTGCTGCGCGTCCGTGTGGTCGTAATGGCTGTTCACGCATTCCCTGAGCTCGCTGCAGAATTCCCGACCGTTCTTATCAATCCATATCACGTAGATTTCGTAAACTGTGTACATATTCCTCTCCTTTCGATTTGATTTAGTCCCGCCGCCGGGTGTCTGGCCCGGTGACCGTCCCCTCGGCGGGAAGTTTGACCGATGGGTCAAACTTTAGATTTCTTCCATCCAGCTCTGCGGCGTGAAGGGGAGATATTCGTCTTCCTCTTCCTTAGCTTTGATTTCGAAGCGATAGGTGCTGACGACATCTTCATCTTCCTCCCGGATGACGATCCGATACTCTCCGGGCTCCATGGCTTCCAGGTCCACCTGGTCCGCGTAAGTATCCGCTCCGTAGAAGTCGGGAGCATCCACGCTTTCGGCGCTGAAGCTATCGAAGCAGTCATCAATGTTGACCCAACCTCCGAGATCGTCATCACACCGTTCGAGGCTTGCGGTGTATGTCTTGGTGTGGTCCTTCTCTTCGAGGACGTCCCGCGCCTTCGCGGAACCAGCCTCCTTGAATTCTCCGCTCTCCGCATCCTTCTCGAAGAGGGCAATCTCGAAATCCTCATCTTCTCCGAGCTCATCCAGGATGTCATATGTCTCGTTCTCCTGATCCCACTTCCTGAGCACATCTGCCGCGATTTCGTCGGGAGTCCGGTTCATCCCTTCCACGTCGAAGACCTCGACTTTTACCACATAATCGCCGCCCGATTCCTCGTCGACATCCTCATGGTTCATCATGATTTCGTAGTCGTCACCACTCCAGCGCCTTGTCTCGATGATGTAAGTCTTTGTTCTTGCCATTGTTGCTTCCTCCTTTGATTTGGTTGATTCGATGTTTGCGAATGCGATGTTCATTATGCTGCCCTCCTTGATTTGGTTGGTTTGTAACTAATAGTTATTTTGCTGATTAAAATTTTTTGGGTTCGGCGCCTTTCCGCTTCTCCCTTGTTAATACCATTATACCATCTTGTAACTAATAGTCAATAGGTTTTTGCAACAAAAATTTTTCAACAGTGATTTTATTGACTTCCAGCAAGCTCATGGTACAATATATGCAACTATAAGTTATATGTATCGGAGGAATCAGTCATGGGACAGGTAACTGGCTATAAACCATTTGGTCAACGTATCGAACAGCTACTGCAAGATAACCAGCTCACGCGCGCGGAGTTTGCGGCCCGCCTGGGCACATCCACCGCTGTTGTCGGTCAGTGGATTCGAGGAGAGCGCGGCCCTACAATCCAGACGCTGGTCTCGATCGCGGATGCGTATGTGGTATCGCTGGATTGGCTTTGCGGACGCAAAGAAATGCCATATCTCAGCGGCCCGGGATGGACTAAAGAGCAGGAAGATATCATCAATTTGCTCGTAGCGCACTTCGATGAGGTCAATAAGGCTGCCGGTATACCGGACCTTTCCGACCCTAAAAACTGGCCCAAAGACTAAAATAGGCCCGACGGATTAATTCCGCCGGGCTTCTCTTATCCCTGGTCAAAAAGTTCGACCGTTCGGTCATACTTCTGCAAGCTCTTCCGTTATTATCCTCCCTTCGATAATTGCTTCTTCCACGATCTTCTCTGCCAGCCTTGCGCATTGGTCCAGGTCTTCCAGGTCTACGCCATCAAGCCGGACAGCCGCATCCGCACAAAGCTCCTGCAAAATTTCATCACTCAGCTGCACCCCACGAATCCAGCTTTCCACGATCAGCTCCCCTGCAAGTGCACCGAGCCGCTCCGGCAAGTCTTCCCTTGTTGGCGCTTTCACCACGCATACGCTCATTTATATACCTCCTTCCCGTAGCCTCAGACCATCTCGTCCAGGGCTTCCAGCCCTGCGTACTCATCCCCTGCAAGATTATCGATTGCCTGGTACTCCGCCCATGCGGACCGGGCGGAATCCTGCACGTTCTCAGGGATACCCAGCATTGTCAAGACATCGAAGATACTCAGGGGACCACCGACAGCGCTCGGCGCAAGCTCCAGCATCTTTGCGTAATATTGCCCGATGTACCGCGTGATGTATGCTGCATGTTTTGCTTCCAGTCCTTCCACAATTAACCTCCTATACTTTATATAATTCCGCTGCCGCCTTTCTGCGGTCATCATAGACTTTTGTGTACCATCCAAGCGTCGTCGAAATCGATGCATGCCCGGCATTTACCTGTACCACTTCCGGCGGGACACCCAGCGCCAAGGCGTAGCTGATACCCGTCCCCCTCAGCTTGTGCGGGCTGAAGCCGTGCCGCCCTATTCCTGCTGCGGTCAGCTGCTTTCTTAACCATCTTGCAAATCTCCACTGGTCGACCATTCTTCCAGAATCCGTAAATACGTATTCTTCTGGTCCACGGTTCCTGCAGAGCTCATCCAGCACGGCAGCGGCCGGATCCGGCGGGAAGATTTCCCGGAAGCTGTTTTCAGTCTTCAGCCGTCCGTCCTCATGCGCGCCGGTCCTGTGGATACTCAGCCGGCCGGCGGATGGGTTCCAGTCCCGGATTTTGAGCCCGTATGCTTCGCCCGGGCGCATGTAGCAGTAGACCATCACCTCGGTCAGAGATGCGTACACAGCCTCCAGGAGGCGTTTTGGCGCGTCCCTGGTCCTCTGACAGGATTCTATCAGCTGCTTCACCTCTGACGGCTCCAGGACGGCGTCAGCCTGTCTCTTGACGGCTTTTTGATGCCACTTGCCCGCGGCGGCGGTCGGGTCGTCCGTAGGCCGATAGATGCGCATCACATCCTGGATGAGGGAAAACGCTCGCTGCTTGCTGGAAGCAGACAGAGGCCGCCCGGTCTTTGGTGATGCCCTGGAATTAATCTCTGACTTCCAGCGGGTCAGGTCCGCCGGCGTGATAGCCTTTACCTGAAAGCCGCCGATGGACTCGCTATAGATGAGATTCTCTGCAGCGCATTCCATTCGGCGGATGGTGGAATCTCTCAGCAGCTTCTCCCCGCGTGGGCTATCCCTGGGCGTTACCTTATATCCGGCCAGGAGTTCCCGGATAGACTCTGCAAGGGTGAGGCTTCCTGACTTCTTCCGCTCCCCATACTTGACCGCCTCCGCCAATTCCATCCGTCTCTGCTCCCACTTCTCCCGCGCGGCTTCTTCCGTAGGTCCTTGTGCCTGTATCCGGCGCCGCGATCCGTCAGGCATGGTGACGGTTCCGCTTGCCCTGATTCCGCCGGCGTGGCTGTCGTAGGTCACTCTCAGACGCTTCTTCCCTGGTGGAGTTTTCTTCATGTTGTCCCCCTTCCCGGAGCCCGGATTTCCTCCACAAAAATCCGGGGATTCCTCCACAATTTGGTTCTTGAATGTGTGTAATTCAAGAACTCAGGAGACACACAAAAAACGGCGCATCTCCCTGGAATCTCAGGAAAATGCGCCGCTGAGGCGAGCTTCTGGCCGGACTCGAACCGGCGACCCACGCATTACGAATGCGTTGCGCTACCAACTGCGCTACAGAAGCTTCTGCCGCATGGTTGCTTGATTTATGGCCGCCCGTTCAATTATCTGATGGAGCTCCTCCACAAAAAAACCGGGGTTTTCTCCACAACTCGATTCCGGAATACACATTTTCCCGAAACTTTTTATACTTATATTATACCTCTATGCTCATGCATTGAGCAACGATTTCTTTACCATGCTAAAGCGTTCAGAGCATCAAAAAAAGGCGGCCGAAGCCGCCTTGTCATAGCCTGTCATGCGTCCATTATCCACAGGCGTCCGCCGACATCACTGGACATCAGCGCGCCCTCGTAATCCTCCGAGACTTCCCGCGTCGCAAGCATATACCAGGACGGCCCGTCCGCACCGTCGATATACTGCATGCCGGTCAGCATCCGGCCGGTTTTGTCGAAGTAGTACCAGTGCCGGTTGATGAGATACCAGCCGTGCGCGTTCTGTCCGTCCGCTACCCTGTAGTACCAGGACTCACCGTCCCGGACCCAGTGCGGCGTAAATTTGATTTTAGCCGCGGTCTCCCTGTCGCCATACGGAGGGATTCCGTAGCCAGCGATCGCCGGATCATCCACGCGATACTGCTTGATACGGACGCACCCACCGTTTGATACCACGCCCGCCGCCGAGCTGGTATTACCTTCTACGGTGATAACGTAGGTTACGCCTGCATTCGTAACGACTTCAATCACAAGACCGGTATGACAGATACGCTTCGAATTCTTGAAGAAAATCTGCCAGCCTTCTTCCGGGACCGTTCCGCCCGGCTTCCAGGCTTTCTTACTCTTGTACAGCTGCGCACTTGCCACGGTGTAGTCGTCGAAATTTCCTCCGAGGAGCTTCCGGGCATTACTCACACCGTATGCGGTCATAAAGAGCCAGTCTACATGGGCATCACACCAAGCCGCCGGGAAATCCATGACCTCAGGATAAATCTTGTGCATCTCATACCCGTATTTCGTGTAATTGTCGCTTCCCGCTCCGGCTGTCTTGTCGTAGAGACCGGCAGCGCCGTATTTCTTCCAGTGCGCTGCGCTCTTTTCCAGATATCCGACTTCGGACCGAGCCAGCTCGATCACCTTCTGCCGGTCAAAGCCGGGCTCGTTGGGTTTCACTTCCGGCTGCATAGCTTTGAGATAGCCTATGCTATATTGCCGCCGCGCCTCAACCTGAGATACCCAGTTAGCCGGTTCTTCATAGCGCGCAAGTATGGCGTCGCTGCATGCTTCGACGTCCGCGGAAGTTGTAAGGATTTTCCACAGCCCGGCGTAGCTGAGTCGGAGCTCCGCGACCAGATAGCCCAGCTGCGCGTTTATATCTGCAATGGACTTACCTTTGCCGCGCGTCGCATCCCACAGGCCGGATTTTCTCCCCTCTGTGGTCCATTGTGCAAGGCCGTAGCCATAGTGCTTTCCGGGCAGCGGCTGCAGGAAGGTTTCCCGGTTGATGGCACCCAGATCCACCGCCGCCGTGTATGTCTCGCTGGTATAATCGCCTTTATCGTACTGCCTCAGCCTGTTCAGGCAGAGCTGTTCACACTTTGCAGAGTCCAGACCGGATTCTGCAAAAAGATTTCCCATCATGGCCGCGGCGCCGGCGTCTGTCATACCGACTGCGTGAAAATATTCCCAAATATGCTGCTCTCTTGCTTTTGCGTCCATTATGCTGCATCTCCTTCCTCCGGCCGGTCCGCCGGGACGATATACGTAATTCGCGCGCCACAGCTGCTGTAATGGCATTCATGCACTATGCCGCCCGGCGTCTCTCCGTAGTCTTCCGTATCAAAGTCGGCGTCCCAAATTACGCTTCGGGCACCGCAGTGAAAGCGTTCGTACATACTTCCTCCATATAAAAAGAGCCCGGATATCCGAGCTCTACAAGATTCAACTATACCACTATAGTGTTACTCCACAGGCACCCAGTGCCCGGGACCATCCTGGACCAGCGGTCCGGGAATGCACTCCCCTGAGTCCAGGCGGATAGATATAATGACTTCCGGCTTTTCAGGAGCAGCAGGCGCCGGACGTGCCGCCCCATGGCCGACGATGACAGCCAGCGCGGCGACTGCAGCGATAATTCTTCTCATGCGATCACCTCCTAAGGTGATTATATCACTTGCGCCTGGTATCAAAAAGAGCCCGGATTGACCGAGCTCTTATGCTTCTATTATATAGTAAATATCTGTGTAAAAAGGTGCAATCTTGCGCTTATTTAAGGACACTGTCCTGGAAATCGAAGAATTTTCCGAATCCCTGGTCGGTCACCATGCTCTTGTCCAGCGTAGCCTTTCCGGCCTTGCCGAAATCCAGCGTCACGGTCTCCCATGTATTGTAGTATTCGTCACCCAGGCCCAGGACCTCATCCGTAATCGAAGAAATGCGCGTGAGCGCCATGTCTCTAGGCTCGAAGGGGCTCGTGTCTCCAAGGTCGACGGTAATCTTTAAATCCTTACCGTCGAAGCTGACGTCGGTTATCTTCTCTCCCTCGCCGACTGCTCCGTCGATAGCTTCTTTGACAGCTTCGATAAGGTCGCCGCTGTCAGCGGTTCCGGCGTTTTGGTCTACCTCTACCTTAACCTCTTCGCCGGTTTCAAGGTCAAAGAATCGGTCTGAAAGCTCCATTCCGCGGCCTACCTGATCGGCGTCATGCTCTTCTTTGTCCACGTATTCAGTTGTCTTTGCTTCCACTTTCCCCAGAACTTGCCGCAGCTGCGTGGTGGTCTTTAAAGAGAAGTTGACGATGTAATGGACATCGCCATCTTCCATGTATGCGCGCGCATAGTCCACCGCATAGTCTGCCGGATTGGTTCCGTCTGCTACCTTGCTGATGCGCCATTTTCCAGTCTTGTCACCACGCACGAAAGTCCCCGGACGGATGCCGTGCTCATCTTCCAGCTTAGTCCGCAGCGCTTCCTTCTCCGGGTCTGCCGCTTCCTCTGCAGCTGTGGTCTCCGGCGCCGCTGTAGTCTCTGCGGCCGTAGTGGTCTCTGCTGCCGTAGTGGTTTCCGCTGCCGTGGTTGCCGCTGCGGTTGTAGCCGTAGACTGTGAGCCTCCACAGGCGGTCATGGTTGCCAGAATCGCGGCAGCGGCAATAATTGCAAATCTTCTCATATGATTAGCCTCCTGAATTGATTAGAATCATTGCCTACTATTATACCACATAAGCAATAAAATAGCCCCTGGATCAACTCCAGGGGCTTGCAGTCATACGATATGAATGTCTTCCGGTTCCGTCTCTTCAACGAGGCCGTCCGGGTCATGGATGGTCATGACTCCGTTCCCGGAATCCGCGAGGCCTTCGCCGATAGCGTAGCCGATCACCGTCGCGCCGGCCATGATGAGCGCGGCGACAGTTTCAGCCGTGCCGCGGTCCTTGCCAAGCGCAACCAGCAGCATGGCGACGAAGGACGCGACAGACAGCCAGAACTTTCTGGAAGTCAGTTTGCGGATGATATCAGCAGTATTCATATGGCACCTCCAATGAATGTTGAATATTGTAGATAATTCAACACTATACCGTTACTGGAATTCTGGAAGTAACTGTATAGTGTTACTTCTAGCAAAGTGTAGCAAAGCTACCAAATCGTAGCAAAGCTACCAAGCCTTAGCAAAGCTACCAAATCCTAGCAAAGCTACCGAACCTTAGCAAACGTAGCAAAGTGTACCAAATCTAGCAAAGTCTACTAAATCTAGCAAGTTTAGCGGATAGGAAGGGATAGGAAGGGAAGGGATAGGTAAGGATAGGATAGGTTTTTTAAAACCTTTTTCTTTGCAGAGAAGTGATTGCTCGACCATGACTCTTTTCCGTTGCCCGTCAGCGCATCCTCCGCTAATTTTAGGGGTGCTTTTGATAAAATTTCCCGGAATCCAGAAAAATTTTTGTCGCAACTTCTCCGCCCGCAAGCCAGGAAACCAGGCGGGCCCTGTTCTATCTCTGCAAAGTCCCGCCCGGTCCCTGGCTCCCTAGTGCGCCTTCCTGTCAGCGAATCAGCCCAGCCATTGCAGCGCCAACAAGGGCTGAGACGATGCAGGTCACCACCGTCTTTACGATGGTCTCCCATCTCTCAGCCGGCCTTGCCTCGATGGCATCCAGCCGGCCCTCATGCTCCCGCTGTCTCTCGCCGATGCTTTCGACGATGCCCGCCAATCTGTCAATGTTGCCGGTCTGCCGCTCAATCGCTACTTTAATCTCGCCGATGCTTTCTCGCAGGTCCTCGATAGCCTTGACTCTCGCCTCCAGCGAGCGTATCTGCTGCTCGTGGACCGCGACCTTAGCCGTCAGATCCTCCATACCGCACCTCCTATCTATCAGGTGAATTTGTAGTACTCGATGCTGCTGAAGAGTGATGTGACCGTTCTGAATTGTGTCGGCAGAATCATCTGCCAGATACTTTCGCCGCTCAGGTTTTTGAAATACAACTGGCGAGTGGGAGTCCACAGTGCGTAAGCACCAGAGCTCTCGACTTGGAAGAGCTGTACCTGGAAAGGCGTCAGACCTTCGTCACCGTAGCCGACTTCGCTTCCGAGCGGGGTTCCATCGACTTTCTCGAAATATGCGGGGATGATCGGCGCGAATTTGCCGTTAGCATCTTTCTGCGTCGCCAAGATCTTCTCTCCTGCTCCGTAGCATAAGTGAAGCGTAAATGCCCGGCTATCAATATCGAATTTCAGGGATTTATCCTGCCCCGCCAATTGATAAAGAAGGACCGGATATGGCGCCGAGACTCTTTCATGCTGGGCGCTGTCGGTTCTCGAATTGAAGGTGAAGATTGCGAAATCCGCTTCAGCCGCGTTGTTAACTTTGGTAATACCTCCGGACGGGGTCACCCATTCGACATCACCATCGCTGCTGGATCTTTTCGCGAGGACCTGGCCAGTACTGCCGCCGTCAGGAATTCCGCCGCCGCTTGCATCCTCCCAGGCTACGTCCCTGTCTGCCGCGCTTGCCTTTGTGAGGATCTGGCCAGTGCTTCCGCCTGCAGGCAGCTGCATGAAATCTTCTCCGAGTGTGTAGCCGGTATTGACAGAAACAATTTTGCTTTCGCTCGTTCCCAGGATGGAAAACTCTTCCGGAATCTCGTTGCTGAAGGTGACCGTGGAAAGTCGCTTGTAGGAATTGCCATAATAGTAGCGCACGGTCACGCCAAGCTCTACCGAAACCCATTCGTAATACCAGCGACTGGAAGAATCTTTCGACCTGGTAGGCGTCACCAGTTCCTCCTGGATATCGCCATACGCATCCTCACACCGTAAAGTGTACGGCTTGTTAGCCAGCTGCATGGAAAGGTCGCTGTTCGTCCAGGTGCTACCCGTGGGCTGAATGGAGAAGACCGTCTCTTCGGCCGCCTCCGCCGAGAAGATCTCTTCTCCGCCTCCGCCGCCGTTTCCCCATTTCGTATCATAATCCGCGCCACTGGATTTCATGAGGACCTGTCCAGCCGTACCTCCTGCCGGAACGCCCTGCCCGGGGTCACCTTTATCGCCCTTTAAACCGGGGTCACCTTTATCTCCTTTGTCTCCGGGGTCGCCTTTATCTCCGGGATCGCCTTTGTCTCCTTTGTCTCCGGGGTCGCCTTTATCTCCGGGGTCACCTTTGTCGCCCTTAAGACCAGGTGTGCCTGCTGCTGAAACGCCGGTATCGATATATGTGCCCGTTCCAGCATCATAGACTTCCCATGTCCCGCCGCTGTTAATCTGCGGACCATGCACTACAGCAGCTTCCGCCCGGTCCGCCGCTGCCTCTGCATCGGTCACTGCTTCCCGGATTTCCGGTACAAGGTCAGTAATGGTCTCAGCGGCTTCCAGCGCCTGCGTGATGATCGTCATCTGGTCTTCGGTCGCACCGGGGTCTACATCGATAGCGTCGTAGACATGCACCGCAAGCAGCTTCGTGGTCCACCGGCGCTGAATTCTGCCGCCGGCAGCCTGCTCCATACGGAAGCTGAGATACGCGCTGCCGTTGTATCCGGTCATGCTTGCCGGGATCGGATATGCGATACGGGAAGCGCCGTCTTCCTCTGTGACTTCGATGCGTTCCGCGCCTACTTCACCGGCCGCGTCCGTATGCACTGCATAGAGAACTCCGTCGACGCTGTCGTGAAGTGTGAGGTCCAGGATGGCTTCCGCCTGATCGCCGGAAACGGCTACAGGACCGTTCTGCAGGATGATTTCTCTTGTCTGCGGGTCAATAATACCGTGATAAATCATAAGCACCTCCTTAAGTATTCGGCCAGACGTTATCTTCCAGCCAGCGTTTTATGTACTCGTCTACAGTCTTTATCTCGTAGTACCTCAGCCCGCCCTGGTCCAGGTACTTGTACTTCCAGCCTCCGCCGTCGGTCTTGATTTCGCTGAGAAAAGCCGTTTTGTCGTCTATCCTCAGCGTCTCCACGTCGCTCCCGCCGGAATGCCTGAGATGCATAACAGACCACCTTTTGGAACCGGTGTGCGGGGATACGATATCCGTAGATATAGAGCTGGTATACATCAGCACCCACGGCCGCGTCATGCTGCCGTTGTTAAGGGTCCAGCTGGCCGCGTTGTAGGTTCCGTTGAACTTCCATTGCCCGCGCAGCGCGCCGAAGGTATATGCGAAAACCGTGCTGGGAATGTACTCCGGATCATCCGGGAACTTTGCGCTTAATCCAAGGCGGTAATTCTCTCCAGGCGACTGCGCAAAGAATGCGACGCGGAACAGCTTCATATAACTCTTGCTGTAAGTCCCCTGTCCTCCTCCTCCGTCGGACCGCACGAGCTCCAGCGCAAAGCCGGATTCGTCGTATGCGGTGATGCTGTTGCGGTCAAGGTCCGGCAGCATCTTGTGTGAGATTGTCACAAGGTCGGTACCGTTAGGAGACATGGCGCCGGAATCACTGTCTGCAAAGAACTTTGTACTGTCGATAGTCAGACCTTGCACAGGCGTAAGGACTCCGCCATGATAGCGGTATACGCCCTGGACATGGCGAAGCATTCCGTTATGCCAAGCGTACAGGTCATTCGCAGACCGCGCGTATTGCGTGTAGGATCCTGTGATTCCGGCAGCGTCATTCCCGGCGCTGTGGTCATCCGCGCTGTATTCTCTGGCGCCAAGTCCGGTATATCGGAGATTCGTAAAAATCGCCCGGTTGCTCCGTGCCTGATAGATAAAATACTTCATGCCTTTACCCGTCCAGAACCACAATTAATGTGTCTCTGCTGTAAACGGTCGTCGGGTCAAATGCTGATGCCAGGACAAATACAATGTTCGTTCCGCCGCTGACGTCCGCCCATGTTACATCACGGTCCGCCGCGCTTGCTTTCGTCAGGACCTGTCCCGTCGTGCCGCCCGCAGGAAGTCCGCCGCCGCCCTGCTCTGCAAGCCGGTATGCTTCTTCTGCTAACTGATAGGCTTCATTGTCCGGCGTTTCGTTCGACGTCTGCCGCTGGTCCGTCAGTAAGCAATTCTCTGCAGAATCGCATTCCACATTGCACTGGACCGTGCCCTTAAGCGTCAACTGCGTTACAGGGAACAGCCGCGTCTCTTCCCGGAAAACCTTCGCGCTGAGCATGTCCCCGGGCTCCAGTAACGGATTACTGAGTATCGACATCCGCCCGGATGAGAACCACAAGCCGTTTAATGCGCCCCATACCAGCGTCTTTACTGTCGCCACATTCGCGCCGGAAACCAACGGGTTTCCCTTCAAGACGTAGACCACGCCCTCGGAACCGATGAGGGAAGTATCTATGTCCGCTTGTCCGTTCTTTGCGACTCTTGCGCCGGTGTACTGACTGCCGGTCGTGCATGAGCGGGAAAAGATCGCCGCCGCCGTAACAGGCGCCGCGCTGTTGAACCAGCCGATAACCAGCCGGCCGGTGCTGTCGATGCGGCAGAATTGCCCGGTCATCTGCATGCAGTAACCAAGGGCCTGCCGCTTTGTGAAGCTGTTGTAATTCTCCCCGGGGTCCCGTATGGTCATGGATGCGCCGGCGAAACTCGTGCTGGCTAATGTGATGCCACTACCAGAAAGCGCCGCCTGAACCATGCCAAGAACCGTCGTCGGATAGGTGATAGTCAGTTCCGATTCGTCCAGCATGGACAGCCGGTCCAGACAGCGGATAGATACGCCGTGGTCCAGCGGCGTCACCTCTGAGACAATCATCCGGGCATAATCGATATAAACCGGCGTCAGCTCTATCAGATAGCCAACTTCGACGGTCACCGCCGCGCCCACGGCTACGGAAAGCGTTCCGGCCATATCGCGCAGCGTAAAGCTGAGGGATGAAATCACCGCGCCGCCGGGCTCGAACCGTCCGGCGGGCATCACACCGGATTTGAAGATGATCGAATCCGTGAGGATGTCTCTGTTAGTGTACGGCGTGCTTCCTATGGTTATGCGCCACAGGAGAGGCGCTCCTATTGAGGCTTTCGCCTGAAATGCTGCGCTCGCTGTCCTCATGATGTCAGTGCCCTCTCAATCGCCGTGAAGCTGATTTTGCTGTACCTCTTGCCGCCTACGAACCATTGCTGGACCGGCGCCGACTTATCGCCGGTATAGAACTCCGCCGTCCGCTCCGCATTCAGTAACGCGTCGTAGTACGTTATCTGCACGTACTCCGGAAGGAATGCCTGCAGTATCGCCGCCGCTTCTTCCGGCGTGGGCATCCACCATTCCAGCGCAAGCGTCCGCGCGTAACCGATGCGTCCCTTGTACATGGTCCCGGAAAGGTCGCGCCCAGCGTCCGGCGCTGAGACATCCTGCAGCCCCCACGTCATCGCCGAAGGAGCTTTAACCGTAGTGCCGTCGACCTGCAGCATGACTGAATTGGAAAGTGCCATTCGGATCACCTCCCGGGGCGGATTTGCACCGCCCCTGGATTTTGTTGCAATTAATTAGTTGCTAATTGGTTTTGCAGCAAAAGTATGACCTCTCGGTCAAACTTTGCAGCAAAATCATGCGAAGGCAATCACGGGATTAGACCTCTTATCCAGACGCCGCTGCCCTTTGAGGCTTGCGCGTGCCAGTTCCTCAGAATCGACGTACAGGATGACGTCGCCGCCACCTTCTCCCTCAGAGGAACCGCTGCCGCCGGTCATGAGCATCGCTTCCGTCACAGCCGCCTTGACGCCTGCCGAAACGGCCTCGACGATCTGCCCGTTATTGGCGACTGCCGCCTGGCTGCCGATGGTCCCGACCATTTCCGGGCCGCGCTCACGGGCCATGAAGACCTGTCCGGTCGACGGGAATCCGCCGCCTGCAAAGCCCTGGATAACTGCCGTGCCATCACCGGTCCGCACCTGAATCTTCGGCTCGCTGTAGCCCTTATCGAAAGCCTTCTTGAAGCCTTCGGTGATCGGTGTAAAGATATTCTCCTTAAACCATCCGATGAGACCACCCAGCGCGCCTGTGATACCGGTCCAGATAGCCTTACCGATATCGCCGCCGCATGCTTCGACCTGCTCTTTGAACTTATCCGGGGCACCCAGCATGACCTGGATAACCGCCGCAAAGAGGTCCATGACGAAGGTGCTGATAACACCCATGATGGAACCAATCACTGCTCCGGCAAGCTCGAAGCATTTGGAAATGACGCCCTTCCAGTCAATCCTGGCTGCGACTTCTTCCAGCGTTTTCGCGATCTTATTGGTATCCAGGCTGTAGATGAATCCGAGCAACCCATCCAGCAACGCCTTCGCGAAATTTTCAAGCCCAGCCGCCATATCTTCCGGCTTGATGGCTGCTACAGCACTGTTGACCGTCTCTGCGAGCTTGCTGCCGATTTCCGCCCACTGCTTCGGGTCAATAGCCGTCTTCAGCGCCTTGAAAAGCCCATTTATCAGCGTACCGACAGCCTTGCCGACTTTCTCCGGGTCGTACTTCTCAATGGCGCCGGCAAGCAGCTTATGGATAGCTTCTCCGACGGCTCCCCAATCCAGCGTTTCCGCGAAAGATGCCACCAGATCGACAAGGTCCATCAATCCAGTCATAAGCAATTCGCCCAGGCCGTTCCAGTCCACTGTGGAGATTAGGCCATTCAGTCCCTTTGCGAATGCTTCGCCCAGGGCTCTAAAATCAATTCCACTGAGAAGAATCTGCAGCGAATTGATTAACGTGTTAATGCCTTCACCGACAAGCGCGCCAAGGTTGGTCCAGTCGAATTCTTTCACAAAGGTGTTGAACGCGTCGATTATTGCGCCGAGGATCTTTTTGATTTTGTCGCCGACGTTCTCCCATGAGATGAGGCTTTTCAGCCAGGAGACAGCACCATTTGCAAGCTCTGCCAGCTTTGAGCCGATACCCTTGAATTCGCCGCCGTTGAGAAGTTCCCGGAGGCTGCTGCCGAGACCTTTGATTCCATCCGGGATTTTTGCATCCTGGAATTTAGGTCCTGAGGACTCTGCAGAGGAATCATTGCTGCCAAGCCGGTTTATCTGGTCGAAACCTAACACAGTCGCCTGGTACTTCTTCGCGGATTTGGTCGCCTTCTCCGCGCTCTTTGCGGCGTAGTCATACGGAACGGCCAGCGCGCTCTTGTAGGTGCTTGCGCCTGTCAGCGCCGCCGTGAATGCCGATGCACTCTCTGCCGCCCGCGTCAGTCCCTGGATGACCTGAGAGACTATCGGACCGGCCACCTGAATCAGCGGGCCCAGGAATGCGATAAGCTGATTCGTCAACTGCTTGAAGCTGGAAATCATGCCGGAAATCGCGGAATTGACGCCCGCGGATTCCTGCGCAAGGCTGCCCATACCTTCCTTGATGCCGTTAAAGATGCCGGAAATGATGGATCGCTTGAACCGGGTTATCAGCAGCCGGGAGAAGGAAGTCAGACCTTTGACCAGGCCCTTAACACCACCTTCCGCTGCTTTTGCTCCAGGCCGGATTGAGAAAAGATTTTTCACAAATCCTGATGCTGCAGAGCCAGCCCGGCCAAGGAGGGATACACCCGCCCGGAGACCGGAAACGAGCACACCGCCGACAGCCTGTCCGGCATTCAGTGCTGCATTCGCAAGGGAACCCAGGTGAGAGACCGCCCCCGATGCCATGGCGCCGAGACCAGCCAGGAAGCCACCACCACCGCCGGCGGCATTCGCCGCTGCTGTAGCCTGCGCAGCTTCCTGTCCCGCTGCCGCCATAGCCTGCAGACGCTCTTCAGTCATGGAGACTTCCCTCTCCATGTTCTTGAGGTCTTCGCCGACCTGCTTGAATCCGAAGCGCGTCGCAAGATCGAGATTCCCGTCGCCCAGGGCCAACATGGCGTCGTCCACGCGGTCCAGCTTCATAGCCGCATCTTCCGCACGCCGGAGACTTGCCGCGCTTCCGTCCGCCGCATTCATGATGTCCACGAGGTGCTGACGGTATTCCGTCAGGGTGCCGAATTCCCGCGGGACGGTCCCCATCGTGTTATAGAGAATCTCATAAACCCGCTTTAATTCTTCCAAGCGGGCTTTCTGGTCCGCAAGCAGCTGCTGCTGCGCGGAAAGCGTAGAAGTTAATTCGCTGGTAGATGCGGATGCGCCGGAAATCGGGCTCTCTACCTTCGGGGTCTTTGAAATCGTGTTGTAGAAGTCATTGAGCTTCTCGCCCAGCTGCGGTAATACATCGCCGGGCTTCTGTAATGCCTGGAAGATCTTTTCGCCGAGCTTATCCCCGGCTTCGTGGACGCGGTCGATTGCCTGCTCGGCCTCGTTTGCGCCCTTTACGAGGTTGCCCACGTCCGCTGTCGCACGGAGCACATATTCATCTATCATTGGGCTTGCCTCCTACCTTGTTCAGCATGTACTGGACCAGCCGCTGCCGCTTCGCCTCATCACGCTCTTCTTCTGTCCAGAAGGGGAAGCGGGTCATGAGGTCAACTTCATCGCCATTCAGAAGCTGCACAATCATCGCGGCTTGATTAAAGGCTACGATCGACTTCACCTTGGCGTCGCGAATCCGCCTCTCTGTCGCGCAAGCGATATATTCGACGGCTTCCTTCTCCGTCCAATCCAGCACGTCAAGAAACGGCGCCCCGGAGACTCTAGTTTCCCTGATTAAATCATCCAGGGATGCAAAGCCTCCGGCCGGCGCCGGTGTCAGTTTTTTGCTGCTTCCTCAGCGGGCTCTTCCGCCGTATCCGGGGTGATACCCTGCAGACGCTTCAGGCCCTCTTCCACGGTCTTGCGGGTCATGGTCTGGATGCCTTCCGCCACCTCATCAGCAAAGATGCCGGAATGGCGGCCGAGCTCCGTCATGATTTCCGCGAATCCGACGTCGCCGCGCACGCCTGCATCCACCAGCAGGTCGTACAGCTCCGCGCCGTCCTTGATTTCGTTGGTGTTGCCAATATAGTTGAGGGCTTCGCCCAGGACGGCAGCCAGCTTTTCCGGGCTGTCGATCGCAGTCAGTAAGATTTCCGAAGTGTTCGATGCGTGAAATCTCTTCTGCAGATTAAGCTGTCCCTTCAGGGTCAGGCGAAGCTGTGCGGTTACGGTCTCATCTCCACGGATGACATCAATATCATATGTCTGCATATAGGTATCCTCCTTTAAAAAAATGCGGGGCACGAAGCCCCGCTGTTGTCGTTACAGTATTGCCGGCGTCCGTCAGGCCGCGGCCGTCCAGGTCCACTCGCCGCCGAGGGCGCACACGCAGACAGCGGACTGCAGCTCACCGACAGCCGCGCCGGTGATGTAGGTGCTGATTGTTGCGGTGTTGCTGAAGACGCCGTTTGCGCCCAGGTCCACAGAGACCGGGACAGCGGTTCCAGCCGCCTGCAGGGTCTTCAGCTTCTCGTAGTCGGAGCCCGTGCCGGCGTTGAAGATATAGTTGACCTTCCAGGAATCATATTCCTGCAGTCCCAGCTGCTGCACGCGGACCGTATCGAGTAAGGTGGTCGCATCCAGCATGTTCGGATCTGCGCCGAGGTCGCCAAAATCGGTCGCGCCGAGCAGCGCCTCGTTATTGATCTTGACGCAGATGCCGATGGTGGTCAGGCGCTTATCCAGCGCAAGAGGGGTGGGATTAGGCATTGTATGCACCTCCTAAGATGGTGAAATCGTGCGTATTGATTGACGCGCGATAGTTAGCAGTTTTCTGGTAAAAATCTTTGCCGCGCCTTGCGTCCTCGTCAGTGTTGGTGTAAGTCCGCTGGAAGCCAAGCCCCCGCATGACTGCATCCGCCTGGTCGAGGTACGCCCTCGCGTCGTTTATAC
>Ga0310695_10004007_pt1 | contig 27842 bp, 17 predicted proteins | sample RumenRJG_04DNA_FD_203882 | JGI IMG/M metagenome (GOLD analysis project Ga0310695, IMG submission 203882) | Bovine rumen microbial communities from Lethbridge, Alberta, Canada - RJG_04 (v2) (version 2) | ecosystem: Host-associated > Mammals > Digestive system > Stomach > Rumen | place: Canada... | reverse complement strand
AAGAAGATAACCGAATATAAAGAATATATATGAAGTCTATAAACAATAAACCGAATATCAGGAGCATTCCCGATATTCGGTTTTTTTTTGTTTTTACTAAGACCTTAGCTTTGTCCTAAAGCCTTTCAATAGTCTTTAAAAGCTTATTGCCCATCCTTGAGGTTTTCTCCATTCCCTCCCTTTGGGGAGGGTTAGGGTAGGGCGTTACTCAGCCACCTGCACAGTAGCGCGACGGTTGAAGGAGACAGGAGACAGCTCGTCAACACCACCCTTACCGACAGTGTTGATGTTAGCGCGGTCTACACCCATCTTCACGAGCTCGTCAGCAACAGTAGCTGCACGGCCCTCAGAGAGCTTCTGGTTGATTTCAGGAGTACCTGTTGCGCTGTCAGCATAGCCAGTGACGTTCAGCTTGCTGCCGTTCTCCTTTGCATACTGAGCGATAGCCTTCACGTTGACAAGGTCCTTCTGAGAAGCGATGTCGGTGTGGTTGATGTTGAAGAAGACAGATACCGGAGTGGTGACGAAGTCCTTGACAGCCTTCGGAGCCTCTTTAGGCTGCTCGCTGAGGAGCTTCTTCAGACGTGCGTTCTCTGCGTTAGCATCGTCGAGCTGACCCTGGAGAGCGTCGAGCTGATTCTGATACATAGCCTTCAGAGCGTCTACGTCAGGAACCTTGTTCCATGTGCCCTTGCCCAGGTTGAAGGTCAGACCCACCTCAGCATAGAGGTGATTGTCCTTGTCTTCCCATCCGCGCAGAGTGCTCTCGCTACCCTTGAAGTTAGAACCGGTGCCGTAGCCATCGAAGTCTTCCTCCAGACGGTTCCAGCCACCTTCAACGTATACGCGCATCTTGTCGCACAGGCGCCAAGAAGACTGCAAACCGACGCTCAGCTGCATAGCGTAGAGGTTGGTCTTGCAGTTGCGGGAGAAACCACCACCGGCGAAAGGAATCACGTTCCACACACGGTTGGGGTTGTAGCCGAAGAGCAGGTTGCTCATGTTGAACATCACGTGCTCGTTCAGTGTCCAGTACTTCATGCCGTTGCCAGCGTTGTTGTCGTCGGTGACAGCCTTGCCCCAGATACCCTGCAGCTTGGTGCGGAGTCCGATGCCCGGTGTGAACCATTTACCGATAGCGACAGAAGCGCCCGGGTTGCTACGGAACTTCTTGAACGGGCTGTGTGACAGACCCAGTCCGTGCTCCTCGTTGCTGTACCAAGCACTCCAGTCAACGCCACCCTGAATAAACCAGTTACTCCAGAAAGAGTTAGTGGCCACGCTGTACTTCTGTACGGGAGTTGCCTCCTGAGCCTGTGTGCCCAGGGCGAAACCGGCAAAAGCCAATGCAATGAATAACTTTCTCATAACTTTACCTATTAATAATTGATTAAATAAATGATCTCTCGATGCTTCTTCATTAGCTTACACACGCTGTGTTTGCAAAGTTAATAAATTTTTTCTAATGATGGCGTTTTTTCTCCTTTTTTTTGCATTCTGCCCCTCCTTTTTGCGTGCAAAAGACTATGTTACAGCACTTTTTTGACTAGTTACACTTTAATGCTGGGCTTTTTATCCAACAGTCATAACGAAAAACGCGCCGGGGTGTGGGGCCCCCGGCGCGATGGATATTGGATAGAAAGATCATGGGAGATCTATGCTATACCCTTAGTTTTTTTCTTGCTCATCTTATTATTTCTTGATGAACAGCTTCTTGCCATTAACAATATACACACCCGTCTTCGTGACACGCTCCACGCGGCGGCCTTGCAGGTCGTAGATGACCTTCTGAGCGTTGCCCTCTGCGTTGACGTCACGGATGCCCGTGAGTGTAGTATTGATGGAATAGGTTCTCATGAAGGAATCATTGACTGTGCAGTCAGACGACTTGACGCTGTTTGGGTCCTTCAGATATTTACCGTAGTTGGAGTCACCGAAAGCACCCTCTGGAATCTTGAAGGTGTAGTCGGTCGTTCTGACATGTACCATATCGATAGGCTGATCCCACACGAGTTTGAGGGCGTAGTTGACCTCGTCGGTGTGGTCAGGGTCTGCCTCGAAGTGGCCATAGCCCATGAGCTGGTTGTTGCTGAACTCTACCAGTTCAACTCTTGCCTTCGGATTGCCTACGAGACCGTCGGTCTGTGCGCGGTCAATGAGCACGATGTATTGACTGAGATAATCTTTGGGATGTTCAGTCTGTGAGCCGCCTTCTTCCGGCAACTTCTCCCAATACTGATAGTGCTTAAAGTCAGAGGGTGTCGGCTCGGGTGTCGGGTCTGGTGTCGGCGAGCCCAATATGAAGGCCTCTTTCACCTCGTTTGAAGTGACCAGCTTGCCATCCTGTGTGAAGCTGAAAGCTCCCTTGGGGATGACGATGTAGTACGAGCCCTTGGTCGTCAGACCGCTGACGGTGATGACAAAGTCCATCGTGGAGTTTTCCAGCGGTTTGATGGTGGCTGAGGCTCCACTGACAGCGTTGCCGTTAGCGTCGGTGACGGTCAGCACGGTGCCGTCCTTGAGTGTCACGTTGCTGTTGTGGGTGAAGCTGAGGGTCATCTTCTCAGAAAGGCTCTGGATGGTGTTAGGAGTGAAGGTGGCATCGATGGCAACGCTCTCCTCAGCAGGCTTGGTGCTCTCTTCGAAGACGAAGGCGTTGGAAAAATCCTTCTGGAAGTAAATGTCAGGGTAGTCTGGGCCTGATACGGGCTGTTCGACATTTTCAGAGAAATCGATCAAAGCGTTGACATAGGTATCTGTGCCGTGTTTTTTCTTGCCTAAGTAGCCATTGACGAGGAACTTGCCAAAGGTAAGTGTGGCGTTGAGCTTATCAGAAGCCAATCGTGTCAGGGTCAGATCATTGACAGAAGCCAAGTAGCTATCGGTAACATTCTTGTCGCTTGTCAGGTCGTAGCCCTTGCTGTTCATCAGCACATGCAGATACTTGCCGTCGAGCGTGGAGAAGGCTTCTTTGCTGCCTCCTTTAGCTTCTGCCTTGAAGGCATAAGCGTCATTAGCTGATGTGGAGAGCTTGACAGCAGAACCGTCGTAAGCGAGATACAGCTTCTTGCCCTCGCTGTTGACACCATAGATCTTATAGTACTTGCCATCCTCGGGCAGGGTCACGTTGGCCTCCTTGTAGAAGTTGGCCATAGCCGTCTTCAAGTCGTCGTCGGAGGGAGTGGTCTCGGCGTTGACGAGGTCGGATAGGGCCTTGCGTGCCTCGCTGTCGGTAGTAGGATAACCTACACCGGTGATGGCCAACAGAGCCTTGGCAGCCTTCATCGTCTCGGTATCGGGGGCCTTGCTTGTTACCGACCAAGTGAAGGTGGTCTCTTTATTCCAGTTGTCGTATTCCGACACGTTATAGAGCTCGTTGTGGACGAAGCCCTCGGGGAGTGTCAGTGTCCACGTGCCCTCGTCGGAGACATCCTTGCCACCGTTGATGGTGCCGACGATGGACTTCGAGTCGGTTTCCGATTTCTTGAATGTGATACCAATTTTTGCCTTGCCGTTGAGCATCAAAGCCTGTCCTTCTGTATTTACAGTTCCTACAGCATCAGGGAAGGTGATGGTGATAGTGCTCTTCAGCGACTTGCCCACATATCCTTCTGCCGGGTCAACGGTCACGGGGTTGAATATAGCCCTGTCTTTCTTCACCGTGAAGGTATAGCTCAGTGCCGTGTTGGTGTATCCTTCAGCGTCCTCAATCATACCGGTTGGAATGCTCACAGAATAGCTGCCATCAGTAGTGAGGGCACTGCTGACACCGAGTGTCAGTGTAGTGCCGCTGACAGAAGCGCTGAGGCTCTGCGTCTTGCCGTCGGGTGTTGTCATCGTGGCGGTACCGCCCAAGAGGGAGATGCTTCTTCCAAAGTCCAGGCCGAAGGAAGAGAAGCTACCCACTGTGGCACCGTTAGCGATCGTCGTGCTGGAGGGTGTCAGTACGTCGGCCTTGGGAGAGTACTCAACCGTCACCGTGTTGAAATGAGCACCGGTACCCGATCCACTTACAAAGAACGAGACGCTGTGATAGGTAGAGCCATCTGCTTTCCACTGGCAGCAGAAATCGCTGCTGGCAGTATTGAAGGTGCCGCCCTGACCTTTTTCCAGACCAAAGCCACCCTGTGTGCTGCCTTTACCGACAGTGACGGAGAGGATCTTCACGTCCGAACCAGTCACGACCATACGGCTGTTGTCGTTCATGTCCAGTGTGTAGTAGATGCTTTGGTCGCTGCTGGTATGCTTGGCGAGCCAGTCACCTGTAGCGTTGGACTCATCATTGAACTTCAAGTTGACATCACCAGAGGTGAAGCTTACATCAGACACCTTGATGGATGGGCCTTCAGTGGTCTCGAACGCTGAAGCAGGGTAGGAAGGAGACAACGTCCAAGGCTTAGAGAAGTTGAAAGTTACCTTCTTGACGGGAAGCGCCCATGCTCCTACGGAAAGGAGCAGGGCAAAGAACAGTAAAACGTGTTTCATGGTTGTTTGGTTTTATCTCATGTCAGGATCGATCTCGTCTTTCTGTGTCTTGACACAGAGCTTCCATGTGCCGTCGACCTTGACGGGATTGAACATATAAGCTGTCTTGGCTGGCTCGCCGGTACCGGTTTGCTCGGCTTTGGCCCATGTCACGTTGTATCGTACGTCGTTGCAACCCTCCAACTGGAAGGAGAAGAACTGACGGCTGTAGTCCAGCACCGGGAACATGTGGAAGCGACGGCGGAAGCGGTCGGCGGTCTGCTTGCTCAGCGGCTTCACCTCTTTCGTGGAGTCGTCGTATTCATAGAGGCTGGAGAGCACACGATCCACCTGTCCGGCTTTGAGCTGTGCCATGGCATCATCGCAAAGCTTGAGCATTGTCACGGTGTCCTCATGGTTGAGTGTGCTGCGGAACTCAGCAACGCGCTCCTCGCGTGGCTTCTCGTTTTTGTTCGAGCAAGAAGAGCAGGAGGCGAAGAAACCAAGCGTCAGCAGTGTACAAGCAAAAAGAATGTATTTCTTCATGATGGAATATATTTAAATAAGAAAAGAGGGTGTGCCTGCTCTTTAGTAGACACACCCTCCTGATAAGAGCTTATTCAGCTTCGAATGTTTTCAATTTGTTTAGTTGCCCTGTGTACGATCGACAGTGACGACGAGCGTATCATAGAAGTCACCCCAAGTGTAGCTGATGGTTACAGGAATCTTCAGAGTGAACTTAGTGACATTCTCACCGTTGTTCTTGTAGAAGATTGCACCGAACACACCCTTGTGCTCCTCGATGTACTTCAGCAGGTCAGCGTTCTTGCTTGCTGCGTCGTAAGCAGAGAGGTCGAAGGTGAACTTCTTGCTACCCTTGTTGATGGTCTTTGTGCCATCGTAGGTGTAGAGCTCAGCCAATTCTGTAACGTTCTTCAGAGCCTCGAACTTGCCTTCGTGATGCATATCGGTCAGCACAACAGCTGGGTCGACGTTCACGGTGATAGCGTTCACGCCATAGTAAGCCCAGAACCACTTGTTCTCACCTTCCATGCTCTCACCACGCCAGTCGAAGAGCTTGACGATGTCGCTCAAGTAGATGACGTTGCCGTTGGTCTTAGCGTCAACAGCTGTCTTCTGCTCCAGCGGGTTGAGGTTGATAGGACGCTGCCAGCTTGCGAGGAATGTACCGTCGCTGACAGGAACAGCTACGCCGCAGTCGTTAGAAGCGATGACACCGACATAGGTGCGGAGCTCCTTGGCAATGTTAGCGTGATCCTTCTCATAGCCGATGGCGTTCAGAACGTCCTTAGCGGGCTGGTTGTTGATCAGCTTCAGCTCACCAGTCTTCTGGTCGAGGCTTGCAATCTGAGTGTAGTTGCCCTTGTACTCAGCATAGAGCTTGTCGTTGTAGAAAGCACCCTTGCCATAGTCGATGGCGCAAGTGTTCAGAGTCTCAGTCAGAGTAGCCTTGTTGTATGCGTCAGTGTGGTTGGCAACATACTTGTCATACAGACTCTTGTATGCACCATTATTGTGACGGGCTGCATCACCGGCAGTGATGGTGTACACCTTACCGTTCTGAGCCTTGATTGTGATGTCCTCAGGAACGAAGTAATATTTATAGGTGTTCGAGATCTGAGGAGCATTGCCCTTGAACGTGGCAGCGATAGAGTTGTTGAAGTTGTCAATGTTGCCACCGTTGATAGGCTCGTGAACATCGTTGACAATTGCGCTCCAACCGTCGTCAGCACCAGTGGTCTCGTTGTACCAGTAGTTGTTGATCTTCTCTTTCAGAGCGATAGCTGTGTTAGCCTTACGAGTCAGGTCGGTTGTAACCTTTACGTAGATGTACTTGTACTCAGCAATCTTCTTGCCGACAACAGCCTGCTTCAGAACATAGCGGAAGTAGCGTGTAGCAACAACCGGAGTATTCTTTGCGTGGTGTGTCAGTTCCTCAACCTCGGCGGGAGTCAGAGTCCATTTCCAAGTGTGGTTGGTGGTACCCTGAGTGTTAGCAGAGTAGAAGAGGTCACCCAACTCAGCCTCAGTATATGTACCGTCAGCATTCTTCTTGTAAAGCTTCAGCTTATCAATAGGATTGCCCTGAGCGTCGTTGCTAACATTCTTCTGCAGTACTTCAGGCTCATACATTGCGTCGAACTCTTCCTTGGTAGTACCGTTGAGGAGGTCAGTCAGCATGTACTTGTTGAACTGCGACCAGTTGGTGCTCAGACCATCGACAGCGTTGCAGAGGTCGAACTCACCCTTGCCGTCAGGATATGCAGTCAACTCTGTGATCTTGTCCTCAGGAGCCTTCTCTGTGATATGCAGCAGGATGTAACCATCGAGCACGACGTCACCGTTGGCATTCTTAACGAGTACCTGTACCAGAGGCTCACGGCCGATGGCTGCGCGGTTGTCCTTTGCAGGATTACCGTTCTCGTCAACGTTGTTAGCCTTCAGGACACCGTTGGCCTGATCTTTCCATGTTGCGAACTTGCTGTCGCCAGTCTTGTTGCCGTCTACATTGTAGTCAACGAGGTTGAACTCATAGTGCAGACCCCACTCGCGCTCGTCACCATACTTAAGGGTCTTGAGCTGGAATTCCTTGCTCAAAGACTTGTAGTCCTGCTCCTGCATGTGCAGTGCGAGGTAAGAGCTCAGGTCGATTTCGCCGTTGTAGTAGAGCTCGAGGGATGCGCCACGAGGATCAGCGAGAGCCTCTTTTGGAGAATCCCAAACGTGGATCTGAGCGTCCTTGTCGACGATACCCTTCTCGTCACCAGTCTCTGTGCGCTTTGCAGCGTCCATCTCACCGTACATAGGCTTCTGAGCCCAGACGATAGCTTCGAGCTTAGCCTGCAGCGGGTTGAGCAGAGCATAGTCAGAAGTGATGATAGCATCCTTGGTAGCGAGCTTGTTGTCCTTAGACTTCACCTGCAGAGCGACAGTGTTGTCCTTCTGGTAGGTTGTAGAAGTCGGGTTCGGGTTGAGCAACTCAGGATGTGCAATCTTGATACCAGCGGTCAGGATACCGTTGTCGTTCATGAATGCAGCAGCACCATTGTCCTTCTTCTCAGGTGATGTGACACCGAGAGCCTCAGCAGCTGCGCGGCTCTTGACATACTGTACCTCAGGCTCCAGCACGTTGTAACCCACAACATCAGCATACTCTGTGTTGGCGTTGGCCGGGTTCATGTGGTACTGAGCTGTCCATGTAGGACCATAGACGAAGCTCTTCTCACCTGTTATATTGACTTGCTCGTTGGGCAGCTTGTTGGACTGATAGTCCGTGATGTCGCCACCGACAGCCTTGCCCTGGTGGTTCTTGATGCCGGTAGGAGCCTTCTTCACCAACGTTGTACCAGTGAGGTACGGATAGTTGATGGTCTCGATACCGTCGAGGTAAAGCTTCGGCATGAATACCAAGCTTGTCAGGTCGCCAGTCAGAGAGATGACAACATCCTCGCTGTAGCCAGACAGACCGGAAAGGATCAGGTTCTTGGAGTTGGTGTCCAAAGTACCAGTGATGGTGCCGTTGGATGTGTTGGCGAAGTAGATGTCAGTGTCCTTGACCTTCTTGCCATCCTTCCAAATCTCGAACTTGTGAGTCTGAGCGTTAGGAACATAGTACTCATAGGAGGAAGCAGATGTGGTTCCAAGAGCATAGTAAGTAGTCTTAGTACCATCCTTGTACCAGTAGCCATCGTCACCGATGGTCCAAGCTGTACCTGGCTGGCCTTCAGCACCGTCCTTACCGTCTTTGCCGTTGGTAAGGTTGAATGATTTGCCATCACTCAGAGTCACCGTGACACCATTGTCAGACTGCGCGACATTCGTAATAACCGAGCCACCCTTGATCAGCTTCTCAATCTCAGCGATCTTGTTGGCATTTGCAGTGATTTGCTCCTGCAGGTTGTTGATGTCGTCATCGTAGTCCTTACAAGATGTCAATGATGTGGCAACGACCGTGAGGGCGCTGAGCATCATCACACTTAAAACTGTTTTTTTCATACGATAAACATTAATTAAACAACTATTAAAAAATAGATATTATAAGTCTACTTCTTCTTGCAATCTCCGCCGGGGAGATTGCAAAAATAGGGAAGGACTCTTCCCAATACTCCCCCTATAGGGAGGAAAACACTATCCTTAATTAGACTGCAAAGCAATGTCTACCGGTGGACGCCATTTGTGCCCTTTGCGGCTTTGCGAGAAGAGAAAACATGAAGGTCGTCTTTATCGTTAACGCTTCGCTATGCGGAATAACGAATATTGCCGAATATCATGAATACAAGAATCACGATATTCGGCAATATTCTTCATACCATCGAAGATGGTGCGTTAGAAGACAGGCGAGGACTTGGAGCCATTTCCATGTGTCAGCACCTCTTGTTACATAAAGAAGATTTTTTGTTTTATAATTATGTATGTTGAGTTAGTTAGCTTGATCATTAACTTCCATCTGTTTGTAGTAGCGGATCATCCTGCGCGTCTCGTTCTCAGAGAAGTCGAGCATCTGATTGAAGCGTGCATCCATGAGCCTGTTCAACACGATGTCGTAGCCACTGATGAGATCATCGGGCGTTATCGTTGACATACCGAACATGATGATGCGGCCGAACATCGACTTTGGAGAGATTAAACACGTCACGGCAGAATTCTGTGCCATGGGTGGGGTTGTGATAAGTATGTTGCCTCTTGATATTCTGTATACTGTTGGTGACGTTGTCATATTCGCCACAATCAAGTAGAGCTTCAGCCCCCGTTTCTTGGCGCTGATTTTCACCCTCTTGAGCTTTGCTGCTGACGTGTCATATCCCCTCACCTCATCGGCAAAAGCAAAGAGACAACTATTTCCCTATCCACTCTTCAATCTCGTCTTCGCTCAATCCCTGTTGACGCAACTTCTCTCGTATCCGATCCAGCTGCTGATTCTGATGCGAGATCTGCTGATTCTGATGCGAGATCTGCTCATCCTTCTGCGAGATCTGCTGATCCTTCTGCGAGATCTGCTCATCCTTCTCTTTGATCACTTTATCGCGACTCATGATGGCTGTATCGCGATCTTCTATTGCCTGGAAATACTCGTCTTCAACATTCATATCCTGACGAAGCTGTGCATTACCGGAGGCCATGATGAGCCGATGGAGGATATACTGCATATCAGCGTCGTTCTGATACTTTGCATCGTCTATCTCCATGACTTGTCGGTTGTCTTTCTCCTTGAAGGTCTGGTCAAATACACTGAGAACTTTTTCCAGTCTGTTGTTGATCTGTCCATGCAAGAGAGGTATCTGCACGATGATACTTTCATGGATGAGGCTGTCGACAAACGGGTCGGGAAGTCCCTGTGTCACTTCATGCCCCTCATAGTCGTAGGACTTGTGGTTGACATAGAGTACAGGAACATTGATTTTCCCTACTCTATGCCCAAGGATATACACAGCTACCATCGGTATTCCGTAGGGCGCCCGCATCTCTTCATGTACCATATTCTCCGGGTTAGCATACTGTGCACCGAGATATTGTCGGAAGCGCAGCGTCTCGGTCTCCAGCCATGTCTTCTGCAATTCGATGAGAATCAGGCGCAGCGATCCGTCGTCCTCGCGGATACGTGCTCCGAAGTCGATACGAAACATGGAGATGTTGTCACGAAAGCCATTTGTGTACTCGTTGCGGCGTATCTGCACCTCCACCACTTCTTTCTTGAGCAACGCGGAAAGAACGGTACGTGCGATGCGCTCGTCCTCCATCAGATATTTGAAGACGGAGTCATAGATGGGATTTGCTACACGAATGATCATAATATGGCACAGTTTTAAGTTTACAACTATTCTATTGACAAAGATAAGGAAAAATGTTGGAAGACGCAAGCGAATCATCGGAAATCTTTCAGCACAGAGGACCTTTTCCGTGGGGCGGTTATGAGTCATCTTCTCTGAATCGTTTACAGAAATTTGCAGGAATAGGAAATAGCCCAGGACCATGTTCCTTTCTTCTCGGTGATTGATGACCACACATTGGAAAGGATTACTCTTTCGCTTCAAGCAACATACAGAGAATGTCTGCTTCCTCTCACCATCAACCCAAAGAGAATAGCAGCTGTGCCAGTTTCTCCTATGTCGAATATTGGCGCTGACACAAAGGGGAACCTTGAAAACAGGCTATCGCAAGCCCCCATGATCGTTGATGACAAGCTATGTTCTTATGGTATCAAAACAGTGTTTTTACGGGGGCGAAGTTGTGTTCTTGTGAGGTTGAAACACTGTTTCCAATATTGTAACGCTATAGAAAAAGATCGTTCGCTACGTAGGGAATGATCTTTCCCTAAGTAGCGAACCATTGTATGTCAGGCAGCAAAATCAAGTTCCACGCATTGACCCTGTTGTGTACTGATTTTGGTTGACAGTTTTGTTTGTTATTCCTAACTTAGTTTACACTTCTTTCTTCTTATTCCTAGACAGGTTGCCAATAGAGGGGCCATAATTCCTGATTGGGTTGTCGTGATTTTGTATGTTTCTTATGTTCTCTCGCAAAGCCGCCAAGACAGCAGGACCGAAGATTCTTTCCCTAATCCTACTCAAGGGGAGGAAAAACGATACCGACGCCCTGTAATTCTTATTAAATACTTTACAAATTCATGTCTGCAAGGACACGCATTATAGAAGTACAGGTGGCTTGGTCAGCACATTCTTGTTCCCTCATGCTCTAACATGCCTTTCTCTGCTCTTAAATAATAAGGACTCTGTCCCCTTACATTATAATATAAATAGGTGTGCGCAGAGAAGAGATATGCATAGCTTCTTTGGTATGGCCTGTAATCAGCAGATTAGGGAAAGACTTGAGGAACTTTAGTGACGAGCATTCCCAGCAATCTGTGCGATCACCTGCTCGTTTGCCTCATCCACCCGTTGTGCCGCTATGGCCTCAAGATTGATGCGTGTAGTGCGCTCCGAGGTATGTCCTAAAGCAGCACTGATCACCGGCAGCGGTACATGACTGGCCTGCGCGATGCTCGCCCACGAATGGCGGGCCACATACATCGTTAGCGGACGTGGAAGTCCCAAGGTATTGCCCAGCGACTTCAGCGCATAGTTCACACGATACTGCATCGTTTTGAAGGCCCGCCGCTCGTCCTCTACACCTCTTTTAATAATAGGAAGCAAATACGGCTGACCTTCCTCATGGTTCCGTGCGATGATATCCTCCATCTCCGGCAGCCATGCCATACTCAGCCGTTGCCCCGTCTTATGCCGCCGATAGGCAAGGATACCCTGCTGGATATCGCTCCGCCGCAGAAATGCCATATCGACGAACGACATCCCGCGTGTGTAGAAGCTGAAGAGGAAGAGGTCGCGGGCCAGCTGTTGTGTCGGCTTCTTCGGCTCCATCCTCGCCAGTCTGCTGATCGCCTCCGCGTCGATAGCCCGCTTCGCCGTCTGTGCGTTTCCCGTATAGACCGCGTCGAACAGACCGTCGGACAAGCAAGACCCTGCCTCGCGCGCTATGTTGCAGGCCGCCCGCAGCCGTTTCATGTAAAAGCCGATTGTGTTTGTCGACAGCCCGTCGCTGTGGAGTTGTGCGGCGAAGTTCTCTATCCACGAAGCATCAAAGAGTGCGCCGTCATCCCTGCGAGCTGTCCTCTTCATCCGTCGTACTGTAGCCCGGTAAGTCTCTGCCGTGCGCACATGCCCCTGTCTCTCATTTTCATCAGCGACGCGCTCCATCCACGCCGTCATACGACCTACAGTCCATGGCGCATCGCCATGAGCATCATCCGTGGCAATGACCGCCGTCTTGATGTCGGTCAAGTGTAGTCTCAAAAACAGTGAATCGGTGTTAGAGAAGTACGAGCGAGGCACTTCAAATGTTAAAATGTTCCCTTTCATAGTGATAAAAAGTCATTGATGTAACCTATTTTTCAGTTTGTTGATAAAAAGTCGCTCAAAAGTTTTGTTTTATGAAGAATAAACCTTAATTTTGCAGAGTGAAAAGAGGTATGTTATGGAGTGATTCAGTAGGACAAGCATAGAAATCTGCCTTAGATGAGAGGACAAGACTGCTAATTTTCAACAAAATTAAGCACCATCCTTGAAAAAGACAAGATTTTATTTGCGTGTCTTAAGAATTATCCCTATATTTGCCACTGAATTGCATCTCCCCGGCGGAGATTGCAGTCAGTTGATGAACGGTAAAACGTTTACTAAAAACGATGAGAGTTAATTTTTTTAATTATATTGTTTAATTTAAATTTGTCGTATGAGAAAAACATTATTAAGTGTGATGATGCTCAGCGCCCTGACGGTCGCCACGACATCATTGACATCTTGTAAGGACTACGATGATGACATCAACAACCTGCAGGCTCAGATTGACGCCAACAAGAAGTTGATTGATCAAATCCAGACCTTAATTCAGAGCGGCAGCGTAATCACCAAAGTGGAGAGCACCTCCAATGGTGTGAAGCTGACGCTGAGCAATGGTCAGTCCTATGAGTTGACAAACGGTAGGGATGGTCAGCCCGGGGCCCCTGGTACTGCATGGACCATTAGCGATGATGGTTATTGGGTAAAGGATGGTGAAAAAACCACCTACAAGGCTATTGGTAAAGATGGTACCAATGGTACGAACGGTACCAATGGTAAAGACGGTGCTGTTTACGTTCCTAATGTTGATGGCTACTTCCACATCTATCAGGATGGCAAGGACACTGGCACCAGCAACATCTCCTGGATTGGCACTGGTTCCATCACAGGTTTGATGGACAACGACTACGTGACTCTTCACAACGTGAAGTATCCTGACGGAACTTACCAGGATGTTAAGATCTCCTTGAGCAACAACCTGCGTGGCTTCTCCTTCGTTACTGACGCAGCTGACAACGACGGTAAGCTCTTGGCTCACACAATCGTTGACGGCGTCGAGGCTATCCAGATTCAGAGCTACAGCTTCAACGCTTTGACGCTGAGCAAGAAGGACAGCAAGGAAGAGACTGCATCTTCTGCCAACAATGCTACTGTCATCAACCCTGCTACATACGCTTACTACAAGGTTGAGCCTGCTGAGGCAAGTGCTGATGATCTGCAGAAGCTCGCTTATCGCGTAGAGGCTAATGGCAGTTACATTAAGACTCGTGCAGAGGCTTCTAAGGATTTCGCTGCAAACGCTAAGTTCGTCTCCTTCAAGGATGGAATCCTGAAGGTACAGGTTGATGTCACTGGCACTCCTGCTACAGCAGAGAAGATCTCTACAGTTTCTCTTCAGGCAACCAAGCGCAACAACGAGGTTGTTGAGCAGAGCGATGATCCGGAGACCATTTACAAGAACGACCTGAAGGATCTCCGCATTGCAGACAAGAAGAAGTTCGAGGCTGATCCTTCTGTTGACTATCACTTCCGCCGCTTCATCAATGCTAACGATGCTGAGGCTGGTGCTGCTGTGAAGACTAAGCCAGTTTGGGACACAACAGACGGTTCAGATGCTGATGTCGAGGTAGCATACGATGCTTCTGTCGATTTGAGCGAGTATGTTCAGGCTCATATCTTGAATACTCCTCATACAGACGCTGACCTTGCTCGCTTAGGCATGAGCTTCGAGTATCAGTTGGTGAAGAACTACAAGATTGGTACAAACAATACTGACCAGGCTGACTTTGCAAGTCTGAGCGGTAGCGTACTGACTCCTAAGGTATTCAGCGATGCTCAGAGATTTGCAGCTGTAGGCCGTACGCCAGTCGTACGTGTTCTGCTGAAGCATGGTGATCAGATTGTTAAGGTCGCTTACATTAAGGTGAAGATTGTCAAGAAAGAAGCAGACAACAAGACGATTGACTTCACAACCGGTGACTTCACATTCAAGTGTGGTGAGGCAGGTACTGTAAAGACTACTGTCGAGCAGACCAATGTCCAGCTCTACAATGCTTGCAGCATGGACCGTGATGAGTTCCATAGCTTCTACAAGTTCTTCGATGCAGCCAACAATGCTGAAGGCAATGTTGGTACAGTCAGTGAACTGACAGAAACGGTAGATGGAGAGACAACACATCTGCTGCAGTGGACTATCACCAACGATGATTTGTGGAAGAATGCCGGCAAGACTGTAAAGCACGTAGTATACTATCGTACAGCTCAAGGCTCTAACAAGTTCGTCCAGATTACCCTTACGAGCAACATCAAGGGTATCGCAAAGACCTACGATATTGCCAAGGCTAACTTCATCAAAGAGTATTGGAACGCAGAGAAGACACTCGCTAAGTTCAACGTTGCAACTCCTGATGCAGGATCTGAAGACAATACTAAGTGTGTGTTCAAGAATGACCTCAATTCTCCGTTCGTCACTTCTCAGGGTAAGCTCGAACTTCCCGAAACAGAGGCTGGTACTATCACAAGTTACAACTTCTATTTCGATAAGTCGATGGAGAGTGTAACCAAGGTTGGTGACATCAATGTTAAGTTCACTGTTGAAAACGGCACTACGTTGAAAGCTACCGTCGATGGTCAGACTGAGACTGTCGCTACTATCAGCAACAATGGTACAGCTGTTCCTTACAACTATGTTGAGCTGAACAAGAACAGCAATATTGCCAAGGAGCTTCTCAACACAAATGCATTTGATGTGAACTATGGTGTGGAGGGCGTTGTTTGTAGCGATGCTAATAAGAAGGTCGCTGTTACATTCAATGGCAAGTCCTACTTCACAGCTCGCTTCGTACGTCCTGTGAACATCACTGCAGTGGCTAGCGATAACTTCATCGACGCCGTTGACTTCGGTAGCAAGGGTTCTTACATTGCTCTGGAGGACCTCATCGCTCCTTCTGATTGGCGTAACTACAAGTTCACTGAGCATACGAACTATTGGAAGTACTATGGTCCATTCACCATCACTGCTGACTTGGAGCATGCTAAGTGCAACCTCAATGGTGTAAAGCAGGCTGTTCCTGCTACCATCGTTCTGAAGCAGGAAGCTGCTGGCACAATGGGCACTGGTAACGATGCTAAGACATCTAGCTATGGCTTCATCACTTACAAGAACAATGGTACTGTTACAGATGGCTTCGAGCTCTACATCCCTGTGACTGTCAACTACGGTTGGGGTACTATCCAGACCGAGCCTATCACAGTGAAGGTCGCTAAGACTGTCAACCAGGCTAAGAAGTACTAAGAAAATCATGGCCTCCTGTAAAGGAGACTGAATAAACGGAAAGGGTGTCTTCTTCTGATAGATGACACCCTTTTCATTGTAAATACCAAACATTGTATGAAAAAGCTTTTTCAATTAGCATTAGTTCTTACGCTCGCTATTTTTGTGGCTTCTTGCGGAGGAAAGAAATCTCAGGACAACAATAAGTTTGCTGGCTCGTTCACGGATGAATTCCACAATGAGTTCACACTGAACGACGACCATACGGCAACAATCAAATTCGCTGGCGAGGACTCTGCTTTCCACACCAAGTGGAGCGATGGAACCAACCATGACCAGGCCTATGCGACCATACAGTTCAATGGTGATCCTACCTATTATTATCTTCGTGACGGCAAGCTCTATCGCCATCAAGAAGACATGGAGAAAGGAACATGCGCCATTAACATCACGTATGACAATTAAGGCTGAACAAGGGATTAAGAATCACGCGTTCTTGTCATTGCCATCTGATGATGGCAGACAGGAACGCTTTTTTATTCAACCGATATGAACAAATCGCTTTTTATCCTAACCCTTTGCTTCTTTACCTTTATAGGTTGTGGACAAAAGAAGAGTGACAACTTGGGGCTTGACACAAGCATCCAACTGATTGATTCTGTGTGGTCGTTCGGACACATCAAGTCCTCATCCAGCATCGTTTCCGATACGATTCAATTGAAGAACACAGGAAATAATCCCTTAATGCTTCGAGACTTGAAAACTACGTGCGGTTGTGTAGAGGTTAAAGATTATACGCGCACTCCCATTCCACCCCATTGTTTAGGTTATATTTTTATTACCTTCGACCCGAAGAAGAGCGCCAGAGGATTTGTCAACAAGAAGGTCGAAATTCATAGCAACGCAATCAACTTTGTGGAAGCCACGGTTACTGGATATGTAGATTAACTATTACACTCAGCGGTCAACGACCACATGGTATTTTTTAGCGCAGTCTATCGTGCATGGTTGGTCGCGGGGGCATCAACCCTACTAAACAGATTCCAGACCGCACCAACAATACCTGTCTACGACCTGCAAGGCCGTCGCGTAGAGCGTGTCACGAAGGCTGGTGTGTATATTGTTAATGGCAAGAAACTGTTCATCAAGAAATAATAAGATGAGCAAGAAAAAACTAAGGGTATAGCATAGATCTCCCATGATCTTTCTATCCCATATCCATCGCGCCGGGGGCCCCACACCCCGCCGCATTTTTTGGGGGTTATACCTGTTGGAACAAAAGCCTAACTTTAAAGTGTAACTGAATCAATTTTATGAATCATTCGGCAGCTGCACCATGAAGGGTAGGAATTGCTTTGATTTCTAATGCCATCATTACCTCCTCTTTTGCTTTTGTGTAAATATAAGCTTTTGTTTTGGAATGGGCAAGGATTTCTACGGCCTTTATTTTAGTCTATCAATTAGGTGCTTTAATGGCATGGTAACAAAGCAAACAGCCATTCTGTCCTTATGTTGCTATGTCCTGCTGAGCCCACCGTAGTTTGGCCGTTCAACTTCTTCCTTCGTTTCTTTGTGGGAATCAAACTCTATAGCAGAAAAAGTTGTGCGTTTTCTTTGTTATTCAGATTGTTTCCTTTATATTTGCACAAAAAGACTAAAGATATGGGAAACAAGCAACCACAGTACGTACGTTTTGACTGGGCGATGAAGCGGCTTCTTCGCGACAAGGCAAACTTCGGCGTTCTCGAAGGCTTCCTCACTACGCTTCTCAACAAACAGATCAAGATACAGAAGTTGTTGGAGAGCGAGAGCAACCAGGAGGATGAGGACGACAAGCAAAACCGCGTGGATGTCCTCGCCGAGGACGAAAAGGGTGAGCTGTATCTCATCGAAGTGCAGAACGAGAGTGAGACAGCTTATTTCCAGCGTATGCTCTTCGGTACGTCAAAACTGGTCACCGAATACATCAACCGCGGACAGAACTACGAGAACATCCGGAAGATCTACAGCGTCAATATCGTGTACTTCAATCTTGGCGGTGGAAGTGACGTGGTCTATCATGGTAAGACGGAGTTCCGTGGCATCCACAACAACGAGCTCCTCTCGCTCTCCCCCTTCCAAAAGCAGAAGTTCAAGGTGGCAGCGGTGAGCGATCTCTACCCGGAATACTACATCCTTAAGGTCAATGACTTTAACAGATGGAGCAAGGTTCCGTTGGATCAGTGGATCTACTTCCTCAGTACCGCTGATATTCCCCATGACGCTACGGCGCCGGGACTGAGCGAGGCTCGTCATATGCTCCAAATCGACAAGATGAGCCCGGCCGAGCGGGCTGCCTATTACCATCATCTCGACAATGCCGTCATCCTCAAGGACAACATCGACACGGCCCGTGGCGAGGGAATGATAGAAGGACTTGAGAAGGGACTAGAGAAGGGACGTGCCGAAGGACGTGCCGAGGAAAAGAAGTCGGTCGCACGAAACTTAAAGGCCTTGGGCCTTGACGTTCATTCCATCTCGTCGGCTACCGGACTCAGCGAGGAGGAGATCAACAACTTATAATACTCATGCAGAAACACTAATAACAGCCTTACTTACTTATCCCTTCACGAAAAGCGAGGGGTGATATGAGCCAGGGACGAAAAAGTCTCGCAAATCTGCAGAGAACACTGAAGGGACGTACGGATGTGTGTCAGCCTTTTGTTTTTTTCGGTTGGGCGAGAGATAGCTCATGATAGAATGTTCACACAGAGGATATAAAGAAGGCTTAGCCTTAGTAGAGAATGCAAAAAGCATACGGGGAGCAATACATCATGTCTAAGTTTCTCACAAAATAGTCAAGTTCACAAATGGCTTTGCGCTGGTGTGCTTCACTTAGCGGACTTGATATGGCGAAGCCTTCTCTGTGAACTTTATTGATAAGGTGCCCGTCTCTTTGACTCTGTGGCTCGGTGTGGGGACTGTTACTAGCAAGGGATTTGGAAAGGCTTGAGGTGAGAAATTCACTTGCTGAGAAGTCGGTAATTCGCCCTTATTGCGTGATTTATAAAAATTTAATGTCAGATTCCGGCCATTTTCGTTGCAGATTCAATTATTTTTCGTATCTTTGTCGAAAATTTAGATAAGTAAGAAGGGAAACGCCATACGCAAGTCATTTTCGTGGGGGAAGGTGGATTGTGGACGGATGGATGTTTTCCTTTTGTGTGTTGTATTATAATTATATATGATACGGCATACAGGCATAGAACGAATTACAAGAACAATTATAAATATAAACGCTATGAAGTTAAGATCACTCGTTACGATTGCTGCCCTCGCACTGGGGACAGTCTCTGGCATGGCCCAGGCTACGTACACAGCTAAGGACGGCACAGAGTACACATTCAAAAAGCATTTGTTCCTCGACCTTCAGGGTGGCGCACAGTACACGCTGGGTGAGGCAAAGTTTGACAAGCTCATCTCTCCGAACGTACAGCTTGGCTTGGGCTATCAGTTCAATCCTTGGTTCGGTGCCCGTCTGCAGGCCAATGCTTGGCAGAGCAAGGGTGGCTACAATGGTATTGACGAGGACGGTAAGCCCGTGCCTGTGACTTCTACCTACAAGTTCAAGTATGTTGCTCCGGGCTTGGACTTCATGTTCAACCTGAGCAATCTGTTCTGCGGTTGGAATCCTAACCGCGTATTCAACGTGACAGCCTTCCTCGGCGGCGGCGCCAACATTGCTTGGGCCAACGACGACGCTGTGGCTATGCACAAAGGCAACGGCGTGGTGATGCGCTATCTCTGGGACGGCACAAAGATCAAGGCTTTCGGCCGTGGTGGTGTGGATCTGAACTTCCGCGTTAGCGACGCTGTGAGCATCATGCTCGAGGGTAATGCCAACGTGCTCAACGACCGCTACAACAGCAAGAAGGCAGGCAACGCTGACTGGTACTTCAATGCGCTGGCCGGTCTGCGCATCAACTTGGGTAAGACCTACACCAAGAAGGCTCCGGAACCAGCTCCAGAACCAGCTCCAGAACCCGTGAAGGAAGAGTATGTTGCTCCGGCACCTGCTCCGGAACCTGTTAAGGTGGAGCCGATCCGCCGTGATGTGTTCTTCCGCATCAATCGCTATGCCGTCACCACTCAGGAGCAGTCTAAGGTTGAGGATATCGTCAACTACCTCAACGAGCATCCTGATGCTAAGGTGACCGTTACCGGTTATGCTGATGCTGGTACAGGTAACAACGTGATCAACGACCGTATCGCTAAGCGCCGTGCTGATGCTGTGACAAAGATGCTGATCGACAAGGGTGTGGCTGCAAGCCGTATCACTACCGACAGTAAGGGTGCTCGCGTACAGCCTTATGCTGAGAACGACAAGAACCGTGTCAGCATCATGATCGCTGAGTAATCGTATCCATCTCTCTCCCGGTGTCGTGCCTTATATATATAATAAGGTGTGGACAAACTGAGAGAACATCCAATATCGAGAGGCTTCGGAATGTTTCCGGAGCCTCTTTTTAGGTATATGCGGCAGGCAAGTTTAAATTAGTTTAAACGATAGGAAGAGCCTTTGTGGGGAATGGATTTTTTTATACTTTTGCACCCGGAATTTTTAGTTAACAACATAAATATCGTTTGCAATTATGGGAGCAGCAGGAAACAAAAAGCCTAAGAAGGCTAAGACAGCCAAGCACGCACCCCGCTACGAGATGGAGGACAGCATGTCCTCAAGCTTGACAAAAGGAAAGAAGAAATGCCTGCACTAAGTTGCGGTTTCCACTTTCTGAAAAGATCCGGTACCAATGGTGCCGGATCTTTTTTAGTATTATTGCAAGTCGGAAAAGTTGCTTTTTCCAAAACTTTGCATTACCTTTGCAAGTAAGCATAATTAGCACACAAGACGATGGATACAGAAATTAAGATTGGAAACTATAATACGCTGAAGATGACACGTGTGGCTGAACGCCCTAACCCACATGCCTTTGGCGGTAAGGAGACTTTCGGCATCTTTCTCGATGGAGGCAAGGAGGGTGAGATACTCATGCCGCAGAAATACGTGCCGGAGCACGTTCGTGTGGGCAGCGACGTCCACTGCTTTGTCTATCTCGACCAGGACGAGCGGCTCATAGCCACTACCGAGAAACCGCTGGCTAAGGTTGGGGACTTCGCCTATCTGAAATGCTCGTGGGTCAATGAGTATGGTGCCTTCCTCGACTGGGGGCTGATGAAGGACCTCTTCTGTCCCTTCCGCGAGCAGAAACGGCGCATGGAGATCGGCGAGAGCTATATCGTCTACGTCTATGTCGACAAGGACAGTTACCGCGTGGCTGCCACAGCAAAGGTGGACCGCTGGCTCCACGATGTGCGTGAGGACAACGGCGGCGGACTGCATAAGGGCGTAGAGGTGGACCTGCTCGTGTGGCAGAAAACGGAGCTGGGCTTCAAGGTGATCATCAACAACCGCTATGCGGGACTGGTCTATAAGGATCAGATCTTCCAGTATATCCATACGGGTGACCGCGTGAAGGGCTACATCCTGAATGTGCGCGAGGACGGAAAGATCGACGTCTCGCTGCAGCCGATAGGACGCCGGCAGACACTTGACTTCGCCGGGACGCTGCTCGAATGGATCAAGGCGCATGAGGGCCACTGCCCGTTCAGCGACAAGAGTGATCCCGATGACATCAAACGAGAGTTTCAGGTGAGCAAGAAGGTGTTTAAGAAGGCTGTCGGTGATCTCTACAAGAAACAACTGATCACCATCAGCGATAAAGGGCTCGACTTGGTGAAGGAAGGATAATAGGAGACGGTTCCATACTTCGCCAAGGAAGTGTGGAACCGGTGGTTGATTACACCTCGGTGCTGTCTGTCAGTCGGCCGTCGACCATGTGTATGGTGCGGTCGGTGATGGAGGCGAGATGCTCGTCGTGAGTGACGATGACGAAGGTCTGGCCGAACTTGTCGCACAGGTCGAAGAAGAGCTGATGGAGCTCGGCTTTGTTCTTTGAGTCGAGGCTGCCCGAAGGCTCGTCGGCGAGGATGACGGCAGGATGGTTGACCAGTGCGCGTGCCACGGCGACGCGCTGCTTCTCACCGCCGGAGAGCTCGTTGGGCTTATGCTCCGCACGGTCAGCGAGTCCCATGAACTCCAGCAACTCCATGGCACGCTGCTTAGCCTCCCGGCGGCCTTTGCCGTTGATGAAGGCTGGGATCATCACGTTCTCCAGTGCCGTGAACTCCGGCAAGAGCTGGTGGAACTGAAACACGAAGCCAATGTGCTCATTGCGGAAGTCTGCGAGCTTGGAGGTGGAAAGCTTGCCGACGTCTATGCCGTCGATGACGACCGAGCCACTGTCGGGCTTGTCGAGTGTGCCTATGATTTGCAGCAATGTAGTCTTGCCGGCTCCCGATGGTCCGACGATGCTGACGACCTCGCCTTTGTTGATGTGCAGGTCAATACCTTTGAGCACCTGCAACTTACCAAATGATTTGGTGATACCTTTAACGTCTATCATGGGGATAGTCAATCTTGTTTTACTATTTAGGAAAGTCTGTTTTCCAATTCTCTATGTTGATGTTTCTAATATGGTTGAGGTGTGACACGTTGTCACTTTCATTGCTTGTTCTATCCTTTCCCCGTCTTGTCCAGCCCATGCTCCATATAGCGAATTCAACTTCGCAAGTTTATAGTCTTTCTCTGAAGCTTTTGTTTTGGCATTTGAGGCTTCAATCAATTTCTCACCTAACCATCGCTTGTTGCTGGCTGAGAGCGAGAGCCCTTGGAGATAGCTCCATAGATTATTTAGTGATACGGTGTTCATCGTCTTCTGTTTTTTTATTTCTTCTTTTGCAAAAATACTAATAATCTTTTAAAGAGACAAGTATACTCCGAGATTATTTTCTCTCCGCCTGCTTCTTGCTACCCTTCGGCATACTCAAAGATATGCTTTTGTTTTTCATCCAGTCGCGCAGGGCAGCGTAGGCTGAGGTCTCCTCGGTGTGCTGTGGCTGAGCGAAGGTCATGCGCATCTTGTCGTCGCCATACTGGTCGGGGAAGATGATCATCAGGTTCTTGCCTTTGAAGTATTTCGTAAGCTCCTCGGGCAGACGCTCCTGGGCCGTTTTGAACGATACGGTACCTTTGCGGGCGGTGACAACGACGAAGAGATGGTCGTCGGCGATGGTGGCGGCGAGCTTAGGCATCTCGTTCCAATGCTCCATCTCTATATAGGTGGCGCGCACTGAGGCGTGGCGGTTCTTGACATATTCGTTGATCATCTGCAACGTGTCCTTGCGACCGTAGAACACGATGCGGCATTCGAGGTTCTCTGACAGTCGTGAGAGCCGTTCCACCCAGCGGTAGAAGCCTGGCTCGTACTGGGCGCGGGAAGGCACGGCGACCTGTATGCGGCGTAGCGTGGCGATGGGATGGTTGAGGCGTGCCATGATGATCTGACGGCTCAGGCCGTTGAACAGGCTTTGGTGGAACTCGCCCCAGAACTTCGGGCTGACGCTGGCGTGGGTGTGCATGCCGATGAGCACCTCTGTGGCCTGGAATTCCTTGAAGGCGTGCTTGATGCCGTTGGCGATGTTGGCGGCAATGCGCACCTGGGTCTGCAGGTGGACATCGGAGCCAGCGGCGTATTGGCTGACCTGATCCAGCAGCCGTTGCCCGGCATCTTGGTTCTTGCGGATGTTCTGGTCGTCATACACAACGTTCAGCGCCACAATGCCCTGCGGACGCTTGACCGACCGCATCATCAGCGCTAAGTCGATGAGGCGGTTGGCATATTCGGGATATTTCACCGGCACGAGGATGTTCTCCACCGTCGTGGGTGCTTCTTCGTCGTGTGCCACCTCCTTGTCTCGGACGATGATACGCTGGGCGGAGCGGTCGGTGACGATCGACGAGATGATGCAGGTGAAGAGGATCATGATGACCACACCGTTGAGCATCTGCTCATCGACGAGGGGCTTTCCGTCGGCGCCCTTTAGTCCCATGCCCACCATCACCATGGCAATGGCTCCAGCAGCATGAGCCGACGACAAACCAAACATCATGTGCGCCGACGACAACGGCAGACGAAAGAGAAAACCGGAGAGATAGGCGGCGATGGCTTTGCTCAGCGTACCGATGATGACAAAGCACGCTACCACCCAAATGATATTCCCACCGGCAAAGAGCAGGCGAACGTTGATGAGCATGCCTACGCCAATGAGGAAGTAGGGGATAAACAGTGCGTTGCCAATGAACTCGATGCGGTTCATCAGCGGCGAGAGCTGTGGGATGTAGCGGTTGAGGATGAGGCCGGCGAAGAAAGCACCGAAGATGCCTTCCAGCCCGATGAGCTCGGCGAGTGCTGCCATGAGAAAGAGCATGGCCATGACAAAGATGAACTGCATGACGGCATCGCTGTATCGGCGCAGGAAACATCGTGTCAGCCGGGGAACGGCATAGAGCAGACCGGCGCAGTAGAGTGCCATCTTCAAAACGAAGAAAGTCCAGAAGGCCACACCACCGCCACCTTGATGGGAGGCTACGATGACGGCAAGTACTATGAGGGCCAGGAGCAGGCTCACCATTGTGGCACCCACACTGATGACTACGCTCGGCTTGCGCTGCAGCCCATAGCGGCTGACAATGGGGTAGGAGATCAGCGTGTGCGACGACATGATACAGGCCAGCAACAGGGCGGCTCCCGTCGTATAGCCCAACAGGCCGATGCCGGTGAAGTAGTTCATCACAAAAGGTATGGCGAAGGTCAGCAGACCGAAAAACAGCGCGCGGTATTTGTTGCGCTGCAGGCCGTCGAGGTCCATCTCCAAAGAAGCCAGAAACATGATGTAGTATAGGCCCACCCGTCCGAAGAGTTCAAAGGATGCGTCGCGCGAGAGAATGTCAAGACCATACTGTCCCACGAGCACACCGGCCAGCACCATGCCGATGATGTGCGGGATGCGCAGCTTGCCCATGATGATAGGAGCCAGCAGGATGATGAGCAATACCACGAAAAAGATCAACGTGGGGTTGGTGATGGGGAAGTATGACGCGATGTTGAGCATATATCTTCTATATTCCTACGATTTTCTTGCGCAAAGGTAGCAATTATTTTTCAAACTCTGAAAAATATTACATATTGTTCGTCTAATTGATTGAAAAGTTGTACTTTTGCAACACATAATTGCAACATATTATTGAAACATATTATCTGCAACATTTATATTTAAGAGAAAGGAATAGATTATGAGAGTAGCTATTGTTGGTGCCAGTGGTGCCGTGGGCCAGGAGCTTCTGCGTATCCTCGCGGAGCGTGATTTCCCTGTTGATGATCTCGTGCTGTTCGGCTCTACACGTAGTGCCGGCCGCCTTTACAACTTCAAAGGCAAGGACTATGAGGTGAAGCTTTTGCAGCACAACGATGACTTCAAGGGTGTGGACATCGCCTTTACCTCTGCCGGCGCTGGTACGAGTAAGGAGTTTGCGGACACCATCACGAAGTACGGTGCAGTGATGATCGACAACTCCAGCGCCTTCCGTATGGACGACGACGTGCCATTGGTAGTGCCTGAGGTCAACGCCGCTGACGCATTGAAGCGTCCCCGCAGCATCATCGCCAACCCTAACTGCACCACGATCATGATGGTCGTCGTGCTGGAGCCTATTGAGAAGCTGTCTCATATCAAGAAGATCCATATTGCCAGCTACCAGAGTGCCTCCGGTGCCGGTGCCGCCGCTATGAAGGAACTCGAGCAGCAGTACAAGGAGATGGTGGAGCAGGGACATGTGACTACCATCAATAAGTTCCCGCATCAGCTGGCTTATAACGTTATCCCGCAGATCGACAAGATGACGCCCAACGATTATACCAAAGAGGAGATGAAGATGTACAACGAGACGCGTAAGATCATGCACTCCGATGTGCGCACCTCGGCTACTTGTGTGCGTGTGAGCTCACTGCGCTCCCACTCCGAGAGCGTATGGTTCGAGACGGAGAAGCCGCTGAGCGTGGAGGAGATCCGTGAGGCGCTGAAGGGTGCTCCCGGCGTCACCGTCGTCGACGATCCTCAAAACTATGTATACCCCATGCCGCTGGAGAGCGCTGGCAAAGACGATGTCTACGTGGGCCGCATTCGCAAGGACCTCGCAGATGATAACGGCAACACGCTGTGGCTCACCGGTGATCAGATCCGCAAGGGCGCAGCCCTCAATGCTGTGCAGATCGCCGAGTACCTGATCAAAGAGGGAGACGTGAAGTAAGGAGCAAAGTCGGAAAGCAGGGAACGGCAAGAGCGCGGGAGCGGCGACGGGGCGGCGACAAGGCCTGCGACAAGGCCTGCGACAAGGCCTTGGCACAGCCAAGGCAAACCGAACCGCTAACGCATAAAACGCCCCCCTGCCTTCTGGCCCAGCCCCCCTGCCTTCCGGCCCAGTCCTTGGCTCTTTGGCGATGCCCTGCCTTCCGGTCCTGCCCTTGGCCCTTTGGCGCCCCCCTGCCTTCCGGTCCAGCCCTTGGCTCTTTGGCGGCCCCCTGCTGCTCTTGAGGTGCGGGCCTTTCGCGTGAGCCGTTGCGTTTGCTTCACCTGTGGCGAAGTCCTTCCTTTTCTTCCTTAGTATCCCTTGTTTTCAATCTTTTGCCTTTCTTTAATCTACTCTGCCTATGAGTGAGGAACAATACCGAAAGCACAAACCCTTTGCCGGTTCTCTGAAGCCTTCCATGCTGCGTCGCGCCCCCTTCAACGACTATCGCTCGCGCCGCATCTACTTGCTGACGGTGACCACCGTCAACCGCTACCCATGGCTTGGCGAGGTGGTGGGACACACGACGGCTCCGCGTTATACCCTCGACTACCCCCATATCGTTCCGAGTCCTTTAGGCCTCGCCGTCTTGGACGCATGGCGCCATATCCCCGACTTCGTGCCGGAGATATCTATTGTCGACTACCAACTCATGCCCGACCATCTGCATGGCATCCTCTTTGTCCATGAGAGGATGGAACGGCATCTCGGAAATGTCGTTGGTGGCTTTAAGAAATCGTGCAACGCAGCCTTTCGCCGTATCATCCTTCATGAAGAGGAGAATCCTAAGGAACAACACCACAAAGACGGTAATATGCTCTGGCAGCTCGGCTACAACGACCGCCTGCTGAAGAATGAAGGACAGATGGAGCGGTGGCGTCGCTATCTTCACGACAACCCTTACCGGCTGATGATGAAACGCGAGCACCGTGATCTCTTCCGCGTGCAGCACAACTTTGAATATGCCGGCTATTGTTTCTCCGCCATCGGCAATCGCTTCCTTCTCGACTATCCCGAAAAGAAAGTTGTGCAGTGCTCACGCAGTCTCACGGCCGAACAGATCGAAGCCCAGCGCCAGCAGTGCCTGAAAGACGCAGCCCGTGGCGTGGTCTTCATCTCGCCGAGCATCTCACCGGGTGAGAAGACCATCATGCGCAGCTTGTTTCTTCAGGGTTGTTCGCTCATCCACCTTCGTGAGAACGGCTTCACCGACTACTCCAAGCCTGTAGGCCGTTCGATGCAGGCCTGTGCCGAAGGGCGTCTGCTGTTATTGGCTCCTTGGGAGCATCACAATGCCCGCACGACGATCCGACGTGATCAGTGCTTAAGCCTGAACGAGATGGCCAAAGCCCTCAGCGAGTGTTAACGCTCATCACTTTTCTGTGGCTTCTCCTTGTTATATAGAAAAAAATGTGTATCTTTGCATCCACTACGATTATTTTCATGCGCCTGTGGCGGAATTGGTAGACGCGCTAGACTTAGGATCTAGTTGCTCACGCAGTGCAGGTTCGAGTCCTGTCAGGCGCACAACAGATCATCCTAACTGCTCCTTGCTGAGTGGTTAGGATGTATTCTTTTTCTGATATTTAACGCTCTCGGAAAGAGTATTTTAAAGAAAAAGCAGTAACTTTGCAGGAAAGTATAATTTATTAGAACGTAATAGAATCATGGCACAAGAAGATGTATTCAAGAAGATTGTGAGTCATTGCAAGGAATACGGTTTCGTATTCCCCAGTTCAGACATTTATCCTGACGGACTCGCAGCCGTCTATGATTACGGACCAAATGGTGTAGAACTGAAAAACAATATCAAGAAGTACTGGTGGGACAGCATGGTGCTTCTTCACAACAATATCGTGGGCATTGACGCCGCCATCTTCATGAACCCGACCGTATGGAAGGCCAGCGGTCACGTCGACGCTTTCAACGACCCGCTCATCGACAACCG
>Ga0310695_10004003_pt1 | contig 27867 bp, 18 predicted proteins | sample RumenRJG_04DNA_FD_203882 | JGI IMG/M metagenome (GOLD analysis project Ga0310695, IMG submission 203882) | Bovine rumen microbial communities from Lethbridge, Alberta, Canada - RJG_04 (v2) (version 2) | ecosystem: Host-associated > Mammals > Digestive system > Stomach > Rumen | place: Canada... | reverse complement strand
TGAAAATCTACGGCAAGCGCACCGTTGCCGACGGTGTGAGCATCAACGTTCGGCAGGGCGAGATAGTAGGTCTGCTCGGCCCCAACGGTGCCGGCAAGACCACGTCGTTCTACATGACGACGGGCCTCGTGGTGCCCAATGCCGGCAAGGTGTTCCTCGACGACGAGGACATAACCAACTATCCCGTCTACAAACGAGCCCGTGCCGGTATAGGCTATCTGCCGCAGGAGGCCAGCGTGTTCCGCAAGATGACCGTCGAGGACAATATCATGTCGGTATTGGAGATGACCCGTCTCACTCGCGACGAGCGCAAGGAGAAGCTCGAGAGCCTTATTGCCGAGTTCCGCTTGCAGAAAGTGCGCCGCAACACCGGCGACCGCCTCTCGGGAGGTGAGCGCCGCCGCACCGAGATAGCCCGTTGTCTGGCTATCAATCCCAAGTTCATCATGCTCGACGAGCCCTTTGCCGGTGTGGACCCCATAGCCGTGGAGGACATTCAGCACATTGTGTGGCAGCTGAAATACCGCAACATCGGCATCCTTATCACCGACCACAACGTCCACGAGACCCTCAACATCACCGACCGGGCTTATCTGCTCTTCGAGGGACGCATCCTTTTTCAGGGCAAGCCCGAGGAACTGGCCGAGAACCGCATAGTGCGCGAGAACTATCTCGGCTCAGCCTTCAAGCTCCAGAAAAAGGATTTCCAGCTCATCGACGAGGAACGGCGAGCACGCGAGGCCGAGTAGTGGGGCAGTGTTGCCACTTACGCAGTCGTCTTTTGCATAGAGCCGCGGTGGGATTCTTTCATTTTTCATATACTTCTATCGGCAAACCGTCTGGATCCTGAAAGAAAAGGAAGCGCTTGCCGGTGTATTCGTCAGTCCTCACATCTTCGTGCGAGATGCCGAGAGCATCCAGCTCTTCAGCAGCCTGCGCTACGCTGTCGACCTCAAAAGCCAGGTGGCGCAGACCGGCAGCCTCTGGGCGGGTGGCGCGCGGTGGTGGCGAAGGGAATGAGAACAGTTCGATTACGTAATCTTCGCCCAAAGCCAAGTCAGTCTTGAACGACTGACGAGCCTCACGAAAATGCTCGGCAAGTACTTTCAGCCCAAGAACGTGGGTGTAGAAGTAGAGGCTCCGCTGGTAGTCAGAGCAGATAATGGCTATGTGATGTACTTTGTTCAAGTGTAGCATGGCTTCATATTGCATCTTGTTCGACAAGTTCGAGGCGGCGTACAATGGTGCGGGGCTTCAGCAGAGTGCCCGACAACAGTCCAGGGACATTCCGATGCGAATGGGAAAGCTGTCGGCTGTGTGATAAACGATTTGAGCATACGGTTTACTTGTTTAGTGCTTTACGGTCACAAAGATAAGTATTTCCGCGAGAATAGTGGCTGAATACAGAGTAATATGGCCCATATTGGTCGGTAATATGGCCCATATTGGTCAGTAATATGGCCCATATTACTGTGTGTTAATACGCAAATAAAACCTAAAAAACAAGTTATTGTTAGGTAGTTAGGCAAATTAAGCTTAACTTTGCAGGCCAAAATCGTTAAGAAACAAATATCAGATACAGAGATGAATATTTCATTCGAGACCCAAGACAAGGTGAACGGCCTGATGACCATCACCGTAGAGGAGGCCGACTATCAGGCCGATGTAGAGAAGAACCTGAAGTCTTACCGCAAGCGTGCTAACGTTCCGGGCTTCCGTCCGGGCCAGGTGCCCATGAGCCATGTGAAGCGTATGTTCGGCGCATCTGTGAAGATGGATGCCATCAACAAGCTGCTGGGCGACAGCCTGCAGAAGTACGTTGCCGACAACAAGCTTCCCATGCTGGGACAGCCCCTTGCCAACGAGAGCCAGGAGGCCGTTGACCTCGAAGGTCCGGCACCCTACGTGTTCAAGTTCGACATTGCCCTGGCACCCGAATTCAGCATTGAGCTTGGCCAGAAGGATGCTGTTGACTACTACGACATAACCGTTGAGGACAAGATTATCGACGAACAGGTTGATATGTATGCTTCGCGCAACGGCCATTACGACAAGGCTGAGGCTTACGATGCCGAGCAGCGCGATATGCTCAAGGGCGACCTGCGCGAGCTCGATGCCGAGGGCAACACCCTTGAAGGCGGTATCGAGGTAGAGGCAGCTGTGCTCATGCCGCAATATATTAAGGTGGACGACCAGAAGAAGCTCTTCGACGGAGCCAAGCTGGGCGACATCATCACCTGGAATCCGCGTCAGGCATATCCCGACAACGACACTGAGATAAGCTCGCTGCTGAAGATCGACAAGGAGAAAGTGGCCGAGCACACCGGCAACTTCAGCTATCAGATAACCGAGATTTCGCGCTTCGTGAAGGCCGAAGTCAACAAAGAGCTGTTCGAGAACGTGTTTGGCTCAGAGGCTGGAGTGGAAACCGAGGAGCAGTTCCGCGAGAAAATAGGCGAAGGACTGAAAGCTCAGTTCGCCATGGACAGCGACTACAAGTTCATGCTCGACGTGCGCAAGTATGCCGAGGAGAAGGTTGGCGAGCTGCAGATGCCCGAGGCTCTGCTCAAGCGCATCATGCTTCAGAACAGCCAGGACAAGGGTGCCGACTACGTGGAGAAGAACTTCGAGGGCAGCATCAAGGAGCTGAAGTGGCACCTTATCCGCGAGAAGCTTGCCGAGCAGTGCGGCGTGCGTGTCGAGGACGACGACGTGAAGAACGCTGCCAAGGAGGTTGCACGCGCTCAGTTTGCACAGTACGGCATGAGCAACGTGCCCGACGAGTACCTCGACAACTATGCCCAGGAGATGCTCAAGAAGCGCGACACCGTTGACAACCTCGTTGAAAGAGCCATCGACCGTAAGCTCACTGTTGCCCTGAAGGACGTGGTGAAGCTCAACCGCAAAGCTGCCACCATCGAGGAATTTAACAAGATGCTGAGCTAAGAGCGAAAAAAATAAGAAAAAAACTTCCTTTATAGTGAGGTTGTCGACTTTTTTCTATATCTTTGTGATATTAAAAGATGGGGAAGAAGGTCGACGACCTCTTTTCGTATAGAAGAAAAACAGATTGAAATGAATGATTTTAGAAAGTTTGCCACCCGTCATCTCGGCATGAACGGACTGGCTTTGGACGATGTGATGAAGGCGCAAGCCCAGTACCTGAACCCATATATCCTTGAGGAGCGACAGCTCAACGTGACCCAGATGGACGTGTTCTCGCGACTGATGATGGACCGCATCATCTTCCTCGGCACCGAAATCGACGACTACACGGCCAACACCCTTTCGGCACAGCTGCTCTACCTCGACTCAGTGGACAACGGAAAAGACATCTCCATCTATATCAACTCGCCCGGTGGAAGCGTAACTGCCGGACTGGCAATCTACGACACCATGCAGTTTGTGGGCAGCGATGTGGCTACTATCTGCACCGGCATGGCTGCGTCGATGGCTGCCGTGCTCCTCGTGAGCGGTCAGGAGGGCAAGCGCAGCGCACTTACCCACAGCCGCGTGATGATACACCAGCCGCTCGGAGGCGTTCAGGGCCAGGCTTCAGACATCGAGATAGAGGCCAAGGAGATACAGAAGTTCAAGAAGGAACTCTATACCATAATAGCCAATCATTCGCACACACCCTACGAGAAGGTATGGCAGGACAGCGACCGCAACTACTGGATGAATGCCGAAGAGGCTAAGGCATACGGAATGATTGACCAAGTGCTGGCCAAGAAGAAGTAGAACGGGAAAGTAACAGCATACAGACACAGAAGTAAAAGCAATGCCAGTAAAGAAATGTAGCTTCTGCGGAAGGAGCGAGAAGGACGTTAGACTGCTTATCACCGGGCTGAACGGATTTATCTGCGAAGAATGTGCGCAGCAGGCCTACAACATAGTTAAAGAGAGCGGACTCTACGAAAGCAGTGCGCAGAGTAGCCAGTTCGACGTCAGTCTCACCGAAGTGCCGAAGCCGAAACAGATAAAAGAATACCTCGACCAATACGTAATAGGGCAGGAACAGGCCAAGCGCTACCTCTCGGTAGCAGTGTATAACCACTACAAGCGACTGTTGCAGCCCCACGACAGCAATGAGGTTGAGATAGAGAAGAGCAACATCATCATGGTGGGCTCTACCGGAACGGGAAAGACTTTGCTCGCCCGCACCATAGCCAAGCTGCTGAAGGTGCCCTTCACCATCGTCGATGCAACGGTCTTCACCGAGGCCGGCTATGTGGGCGAAGACGTGGAGAGCATCCTCTCGCGCCTGCTTCAGGTGGCCGACGACAATGTGGCGGCTGCCGAGCGGGGCATCGTGTTCATCGATGAAATAGACAAGATAGCCCGCAAGAGCGACAATCCCAGTATCACCCGCGATGTCAGCGGCGAGGGCGTTCAGCAGGGACTGCTCAAGCTGCTTGAGGGAACGATGGTCAACGTGCCGCCAAAGGGCGGACGCAAGCACCCCGACCAGGAGTATGTCCACGTCAATACGCGCAACATCCTCTTCATCTGCGGAGGAGCTTTCGACGGCATCGAGCGCAAGATAGCACAGCGACTCAACACCCACGTGGTGGGTTACAACTCGGTGCAGAACGTGCGCAACGTCGACAAGAAGGACCTGATGAAGTATATCCTACCCCAGGACCTCAAGTCGTTCGGACTGATACCCGAGATCATTGGCCGTCTGCCGGTGCTCACCTATCTCAATCCGCTCGACCGCGAGGCTCTGAAACGAATACTCGTGGAGCCTAAGAACTCCATCGTGAGGCAGTATGAGAAACTCTTCGAGATGGACGGCATACGCCTGACGTTCGCTCCCGAGGCGCTCGACTACATGGTCGACAAGGCCGTGGAGTACAAGCTCGGTGCACGCGGACTGCGCTCCATCGTCGAGAGCGTTATCATGGATGCCATGTATGAGGTGCCCTCGACTCGCAAGAAGAGCTTTGAGGTGACACTCGACTATACCAAAGAACAGCTCGACAAGGCCAATCTTCAGTCTTGACACCAACGGGAGAGCTGCCGCCGGCGACTCTCCTGTCATTCCACCCCTAACCTAAAACCTTAATCTATGGCAAAGGAAATCAATCTGACCAGGCAGCTGAAACATTATTTTGGTTTCGACAAGTTCAAGGGCGACCAGGAAGCGATAATCCGAAACGTGCTTGCTGGCAACGACTCTTTTGTGCTCATGCCCACAGGAGGCGGCAAGAGCCTGTGCTACCAGCTTCCGTCGCTGATGATGGAAGGCACGGCCATAGTTATCTCGCCACTGATTGCGCTGATGAAGAACCAGGTTGACGTGATCAACGGCATCAGCGAAGACGACGGTGTGGCCCACTACCTGAACTCGTCGCTCAAGAAAGCCGCCATAGACAACGTGAAAGCCGATGTGAAAGCCGGGCATACCAAGTTGCTGTATGTGGCTCCCGAATCGCTCAACAAGGAGGAAAACATAGAGTTCTTCAAGCAAGTCAAGGTGTCGTTCTATGCCATCGACGAGGCCCACTGCATCTCGGAGTGGGGCCACGACTTCCGTCCTGAATACCGAAAGATACGCAGCGCGATAGAAGAGATAGGCGTGGCACCGATAATAGCCCTCACCGCCACCGCCACCGACAAGGTGCGCACCGACATAAAGCGCAGCCTCGGCATCGAGGACGCGCGTGAGTTCAAGAGCTCGTTCAACCGTCCCAACCTCTACTACGAGGTGCGGCAGAAGACCAAGGACGTAGACAAGCAGATCATACGCTTCATCCGCCAGCACTCTGGCAAGAGCGGCATCGTCTACTGCCTGTCGCGCAAGAAGGTGGAGGAGCTGACGGCGGTGCTCCAGGCCAACGACATCAAGGCCGCTGCCTATCATGCCGGCCTCGACAGCGACACGCGCTCGAAGGCTCAGGACGATTTCCTCATGGAAGAGGTCGACATCATCGTGGCCACCATAGCCTTCGGAATGGGCATCGACAAGCCCGACGTGCGCTTCGTCATCCACTACGACATACCCAAGAGCCTCGAAGGATATTACCAGGAGACGGGGCGCGCCGGACGCGACGGCGAGGAAGGCATCTGCCTGACATTCTATTCGGAGCGCGACTTGCGCAAGCTCGAGAAATTCATGGAGGGAAAACCCGTGGCCGAACAGGACATAGGGCGGCAGCTACTGCAGGAAACGGCAGCCTATGCCGAGTCGGCGGTGTGCCGCAGAAAGATGCTTCTGCACTATTTCGGCGAGGAATATCCACACGACAACTGCCATAACTGCGACAACTGCCTGCATCCGAAAGAGAAGATTGAGGCCCAGAAGCCGCTGCTTGCAGTGCTCAAGGCCGTGAAAGCACTGAAAGAGAACTTCCGGCAGGAGTATGTCATCGATTTCGTGACGGGGCGCGGCACTGACGATCTCGTCTCTCACCACCACAACGAGCTTGAGGAGTTCGGCATCGGAGAGGACGAGAGCCCGAAGGTGTGGAACCCGGTGATACGCCAGGCGCAGATAGCAGGCTACCTGAAGAAGGATGTCGAGAACTACGGACTGCTGAAACTCACTGCCGCCGGACGCCGCTTCATGGCCAATCCAGAGCCTTTCTTGATAGTGCTTGATACCGAGTTCAACGACGACGATGTGGAAGAGAGTCACGAGGGAGGCATGGGAGCACTCGACAACGAGCTCTACATGATGCTGCGCGACCTGAGAAAGAAGGTTGCCAAGAAGCTGAAGCTTCCGCCATACGTCATTTTCCAGGATATGTCGCTTGAGCAGATGGCAACCATGTACCCCGTCACCGAACAGGAACTACAGAACATTCAGGGCGTGGGAGCAGGCAAGGCCAAACGCTATGGCAAGGAGTTCCTGCAGCTGATAAAGCGCCACTGCAAGCTCAACGACATCGAACGCCCCGAGGAACTCAGAGTGCGCACCGTGGCAAAGCGCTCAATGCAGAAAGTGAAAATCATCCAGGGCATTGACCACAAGATACCTCTCGACGACATTGCCACCGCAGAAGGCATCGACTTCGACGAGCTGCTGACGAAGGTCGACGAGATAGTGTATAGCGGAACGAAGCTCAACATCGACTATTTCATCGAAGAAGTGGTCGACGACGACCACGTAGACGACATCTATGACTACTTCACCACAAGCGAAACCGACGACCTCGACACCGCACAACGCGCACTTGGCCCCGAGTATAACGAAGACGAGATACGCCTCGTGCGCATCAAGTTCATGTCCGAAATGGCTAACTGACAGGGGGCGTGTCCCTTACTTTTGACACGCCCCTGAGTAATATGAGAGCATATAGCTATGCGTTTGCAGCCCCAGCATAGGGTTAAAACGTATTAACGATGGATAAAATAGCTTTGAAAGTCGTAGCCGTTTGGTTTTTTATTGCTAATTTTGCACGCAATAAATTTTTATTTCTATATGTCTTCATTTGTTGCAGATAAAATTGTGATGGACGGTCTGACCTTCGACGACGTCCTTCTTGTACCCGCTTATTCGGAAGTGCTACCCAAGACGGTAGAGTTGAAAACCAAGTTCTCGCGCCACATAGACCTGAACGTTCCGTTCGTTACGGCTGCAATGGACACCGTGACAGAGTCGGCGATGGCCATTGCGATAGCTCGCGAGGGTGGTATCGGCGTTATCCACAAGAATATGTCTATCGAGGCACAGGCCCGCGAGGTGGCTATAGTGAAGCGTGCCGAGAACGGAATGATCTACGACCCCGTCACCATACGCCGCGGCAGCACTGTGAAGGATGCGCTCGACATGATGCGCGACTACCACATTGGCGGCATACCAGTCGTTGACGACGAGAACCACCTGGTGGGTATCGTCACCAACCGCGACCTGCGCTTCGAGCAGAAGCTCGACAAGAAGATAGACGAGGTGATGTCGAAAGACAACCTCGTGACCACGCATCAGCAGACCGACCTGGCTGCCGCTGCCGAGATATTGCAGCAGAACAAGATAGAGAAGCTCCCGGTAGTGGACAAGGACAACCACCTCGTGGGACTTATCACCTATAAGGACATCACCAAGGCCAAGGACAAGCCTATGGCCTGCAAGGACAACAAGGGCCGCCTGCGCGTGGCCGCCGGTGTGGGCGTGACTGCCGACACGCTGGAGCGCGCTCGTGCACTGGTAGAGGCCGGAGCCGACGCTATCGTCATCGACACAGCTCACGGCCACTCGAAGGGCGTGATTGAGAAGCTGCGCGAGGTGAAGGCTGCTTTCCCGCAGATAGACATCGTCGTGGGCAACGTTGCCACCGGCGAGGCAGCACGTCTGCTGGTGGAGAACGGTGCCGATGCCATCAAGGTGGGCATCGGTCCGGGCAGCATCTGCACCACCCGCGTGGTAGCAGGTGTGGGTGTGCCGCAGCTCAGCGCCGTCTACGATGTGTATAAGGCACTCGAAGGTACGGGCGTACCCCTGATTGCCGATGGCGGACTGCGCTACTCTGGCGACATTGTCAAGGCCCTCGCTGCCGGCGGAAGCTCGGTGATGATAGGCTCGTTGGTTGCCGGAACAGAGGAAAGCCCCGGCGACACCATCATCTTCAACGGCAGAAAGTTCAAGAGCTATCGCGGCATGGGCTCGCTCGAGGCTATGGAGCAGAAGCACGGCTCCAAGGACCGCTACTTCCAGGGCGACACCAAGGAGGTGAAGAAGCTCGTTCCCGAAGGCATTGCCGGTCGCGTGCCCTACAAGGGAACCGTGCAGGAGGTGATCTATCAGCTCATCGGCGGACTGCGCTCGGGCATGGGCTATTGCGGAGCACCGACCATCGGACGGCTCCATGAGGCTCGCTTCGTGCGCATCACCAATGCCGGCGTGCAGGAGAGCCATCCGCACGACATCACCATCACCAGCGAGGCTCCTAACTACTCGCGTCCGGAGTAGCCCTCTGAAACAGAAAAACTTTTAGAACAAGAGCTATTATAAACTTCCTGAAGTAATGAAAGCAAAAGCACTGTTAGCATCGATGCTGCTGTGTGCCGTGATGGCACAGGCACAAGACGACCCTACCATAATGACCATCAACGGCCAGAAGGTGAGTCGCTCGGAGTTTGAATATTCATACAACAAGAACAATACCGACGGCGTTATCGACAAGAAGAGCGTTGACGAGTATGTGGACCTGTTTGTCAACTACAAGCTGAAGGTTCAGGCTGCGCTCGATGCCAAGATGGACACGCTGCCGTCGTTCAAGAAGGAATTCCGCGGCTATCGCGACCAGCAGATACGTCCGTCGTTTGTCACTGATGACGACGTGGAGGCCGAGGCCAAGCTGGTTTATGAAAACACTAAGAAGCAGATAGGCGACAAGGGACTCTTCACCGCCTCGCACATACTGCTGCGCCTGGGCCAGAAGGCTCCGCAGAGCGAGCAGGATGCTGCCAAGCAGCGCATCGACTCTATCTACAACGCTCTCCTTGGCGGAGCCGACTTTGCCGATATGGCGCGCAAGGTGTCTCAAGACCCCGGCACGGCATCTAAGGGCGGCCAGCTGCCGCAGCTCGGTCCCGGTCAGCTGGTAAAGGAGTTCGAGGATGTGGCATATAGCTTGCAGCCGGGCGAGATGAGCAAGCCGTTCCTTTCGCCGTTCGGATACCACATCGTCAAGATGATTGAGCGTTCGCAGCTGCCTTCTTACGACTCGCTGCGCACCGACATAATGCGCTTTATCGAAGCACGCGGTGTGCGCGAGCATATTGCCAATAAGAAGCTGAAGGAGATGGCCGACCAGTCGCAGGGCAAGCTCACCGAAGAGCAGATTATGGATCAGCGCGCCGAGGAGATGCAGGCCAAGGACCCGGACTTGAAGTATCTTGTTAAGGAGTATTACGACGGTCTGCTGCTCTTCGAGATAAGCAATGCCAACGTGTGGGACAAGGCTGCCAAGGACCTGAAAGGACAGGAAAAGTATTTCAAGAAGAACAAGAAGAAGTACAAGTGGGACACACCGCGCTTCAAGGGCATAGCCTATCACACCCGCGAAGCCAAGGACGTGGAGGCCGTGAAGAAGTCGCTCAAGGGCGTAAGCTTCGACAAGTGGGCCGAAACGCTGCGCAAGACCTTCAACAACGACAGCATCCTGCGCATAAGGGTTGAGAAAGGACTCTTCAAGCAGGGCGACAACAAGCTTGTCGACAAGCAGGTGTTCAAGCAGAACGTTGAGGTGAAGCCCACTCCCGACTATCCCAACGATGCCACTTATGGCGAGGTGCTCAAGGCTCCGAAAAGCTATGAGGACGTGAAGGAGGCTGTTCTGGCCGACTATCAGGACGAACTCGAGAAGGAGTGGGTGGCCCAGCTGAGGAAGAAATACAAGGTGGAGATAGACCGCAGCGTGCTCTCGACTGTGAACAAGCACAACTGACGGGCGCATCGAAGCAAGTAGAAACACTATATTTATTATATAATAAGGTGGAAAAGTCGAAGAAAACAATAGTCCTTGTTGGATTGCTGATGGTCGGTGCAACGCTGTGTGCCGGCCTCCAGATGCGTATGCCGCTCGTGGCCGCACAGCAGGCCGGCGACTCGGCTGTTGCCGAAAAGCGCGGCACCGTGGTCGACGAGGTGGTATGGGTGGTAGGCGACGAGCCGATACTCAAGTCCGACATCGAAGTGACGCGTCTGCAAGGCAATCTCGACGGTCACAACTGGGGCGAAGATGCCGACTGCCGCATACCAGAGCAGATAGCTGTGCAGAAACTCTTCCTCGCCCAGGCTGCCATTGACAGTCTGGAGGTGTCGGAGTCGGAGATAGCACAGGGCATCGACCAGCGTATTAATATGTGGATCAGCGATCCGTCGGTGGGCTCGCGCGAGCGTTTGGAACAAATTCAGCGCAAGAGCATCAGCCAGATACGCCAGGATATGCACGACGAATACAAGAACCTGCTCCTCACCCAGCGTATGCAGGCAAAGCTTGTTGAGGGTATCAAGGTGTCGCCGGCAGAGGTGAGAAACTATTTCCGCGACCTTCCTGCCGACAGTTTCCCGATGGTGCCCACAACGGTTGAGGTGGAGATAATCACCCAGCAGCCGCGAGTGGCTCCCGAGGAGGTGGCCCGCGTGAAGGACCTGCTGCGCGAATACACAGACCGCGTGACCAAGGGCGAGACCTCTTTTGCCACTCTTGCGCGCCTCTATAGCGAGGACAAGGGCTCGGCACGTATGGGAGGCGAGCTTGGCTACATGGGACGCGGTATGCTTGACCCAGCCTTTGCTGCCGTGGCTTTCAACCTTACCGACCCTAACAAGATATCAAAGATTGTGGAGTCGGAGTTTGGCTACCACATCATACAGCTCATAGACAAGCGCGGCGACAAGGTGAACTGTCGCCACATACTGCTTACACCTCAGGTGGAGCGTGCTTCTATCGACCAGGCCACGGAACGGCTTGACTCGCTGTCGAAGGATATCAGGGCCGGAAAGTTCTCGTTTGAGGATGCCGCCACCTATGCCTCCGACGACAAGGACACGCGCAACAACCACGGACTGATGAGCAACACCACCGACAACGAGCGCACATCGCGCTTCCAGATGAAAGACCTGCCCACCGAGGTGGCGCGCGAAGTGGAGGCTCTGCAGGTGGGCGAGTGCTCAGGACCCTTCCAGATGATCAACAGCCGCGGCAAGCTTGTTGTGGCTATCGTCAAGCTGAAGAACCGCACCGAGGCCCATCGAGCCACGATAACCGAGGACTTCCAGGTGATGAAAGACATCGTGACGGCTCGCGAACGGCAAAAGACCATCCACTCGTGGGTGGAGAAGAAGATAAAGGAAATCTATGTGCGCATGGCTCCCGGCTACGAGAACTGCAACTTCGAGTATCAGGGCTGGCGCAAGGACTCTGACTTATGACAAACGGCTTCAGAAGTCAATTCATAGAACTGCTACGGCATGGAACCACCCTTGCGGCGGTTCTGTGTCTTTTTGCGTTATGCCATCCCGTGGAGGCGTTTGCGCAGAAGAAGAAACGCGCCGCTACCGACGAGAAGATTTATCTCGACCATGCCGACGAGCTTCAGTACAATCAGATGGAGATGCCTGGTGTGCAGGTGGTCAGAGGCCGTGTGGAGTTCCGCTATCAGGACTCGCGCCTTAACTGCGACAGCGCCTACTTCAACCAGCAGCAGAACTCGTTTCGCGCCTTCGGCCACGTGAAGATGCGCAAGAGCGGAGGCATAACCATCACCTGCGACCGGGCAAACTACTACGGCCTTAGCGGTATGGTTGAGGCCCGCCAGAACGTTGTGCTCACCCAACCCGGCAGGTCGCTCCACTGCGACAGCCTCGACTACAACAGCAATACCGACTATGCCAACTACTTCGGGGGCAACGGCGGAACGCTGGTCGACGGGAAGAACAAGATTGTGTCGCGCCGAGGCGAGTACTATCTTTCGCAGCACGAGGCAAACTTCTTCGACGATGTGGTTATGACATCGCCGCAGTACCGCATAACAACCGATAACCTGTTCTACAACACACAGACCGAGGAAGCCCACGTGACTGGTCCATCGGTGATAAAAACCAACAAGGGAGAGGTTATCAACACCACCGATGGCTACTACTACAGCCGCACCGACCACATGGAACTCAACGGGCGCTCGACCATCACGTCCGAGGAACGCGACATTGTGGGCGACAACCTGCGCTACAACAACAAGACGGGCGACAGCGAGGGACACGGCGACGTGAAGATGGTGGACAAGGTGAACGACCGCGTGATAACCGGCGACAACGTTTTCTACAACGAGAAGAGCCGTAAGGGGCACGGAGAGGGCAACGTAGTCTACATAGACCGTAAGAACAAGAACTCGCTGAAAGCGCAGTTCGTAGACTACACCGACTCGGCGGCAGTGGCTACGGGCAGTCCGTTGGTGAAAGACTTTTCGCAGAAGGACACACTCTACATGAGTTCGGACACCATAAGAATGAAGGCTTTCCACCTTGACACCGACTCGGTGTACCGAAAGATACACTGCTACAACAACGTGCGTATGTACCGCCGCGACCTTCAGGCCGTGTGCGGGCTTATGATTTACAACACCAAAGACTCGTGCATGACGATGTACCAGGACCCGATAGTGTGGAGCGACGAACGCCAGCTCTTCGGCGATTCCATAAAAGCTTACACCAACGACTCCACACTGCGCGAGGCTTACGTGATGGGGCAGGCCATGTCGATTGAGATGGCACGCGACCGCGAGAACTACAACCAGATTTCGTCACGGCTGATGCACGCCTACTTCACAGACGGGAAGCTGCGGCGGACCGATGCCATAGGCAATGTGCTGTCGGTGTTCTGCCCCGAAGACGACAAGGACAGCACCCTGATAGGGCTTATCTATATGGAAACCGACACGATGCGTATGTTCGTCACTCCAACGAAGCAGCTCGACCACATCTGGTCGTCGAAGTCGGAAGGCACCATGTATCCCATGACACAGATACCGCCGGGCAAGGACCGGCTGCCGGGCTTTGCCTGGTTTGACTATATACGCCCCCTCGACCCTGACGACCTGTATCGCAGGGTGGGCAAGGGCGACAACCTTAAGCTGATGCGCCAGGTGGCTATCCGACCGCCGCGCCAGCGCATCGACGGCAGTGGGGAGGAGCAACGCTGATGGGACTGTTCTATGTTAGGAAGCCACGCAGCTTCAATCATCCGCCAATCTTCTCTTCGGGCGAAGAGAAGGAAGAACGTTCCGCTAAAGGCTGTGGCTCGGGAATGTCGCCGGCTAAGAACTGCCGTATGACTGACAGACCGTCGGTAGTGAGCCATCTGGTGGCAGCGGTGTGGGTGGTGTTGGCCGTGCTGTTGCTGTTTCTGGCTTACCAAGCCGTCACAGGAGATTATACATTATAATTAGTAGAAAGCGATGAGCGATATTATACAGTTGTTGCCCGACTCCGTGGCCAATCAGATAGCCGCCGGTGAGGTGATACAGCGCCCTGCATCGGTGATAAAGGAACTCGTAGAGAACGCCATCGATGCCGAGGCCACTAAGATTGACGTGCTCGTGGTGGATGCCGGACGCACCCTCATTCAGGTAATCGACAACGGCAAGGGTATGTCGGCTACCGACGCGCGCCTGTGCTTTGAACGCCATGCCACCTCAAAGATACGTCAGGCCACCGACCTTTTTGCACTTCACACGATGGGGTTCCGCGGCGAGGCTCTTGCCTCGATAGCTGCCGTGGCCCAGGTGGAGCTCAAGACGCGTGTCCACGGCGACGATGTGGGCACGCAGCTCACCATTGCAGGCAGTCGCTTCATGGGGCAGGAGATTTGTGCCTGTCCCGAAGGAAGCAACTTCAAGGTGGATAACCTGTTTTATAATGTGCCTGCACGCCGGAAGTTTCTCAAGTCGAACTCTACCGAGATGAACAATATCATCGCCGCGTTCCAGCGCATAGTGCTTGTCAATCCGCAGGTGGAGTTCACTCTCCACAGCAATGGCTCCGAGCTGTTCTGCCTCAGGGCCGGCAACCAACGCCAGCGGATTGTTGACGTTTTCGGCAAGAAAATCAATCAAGACCTGCTTCCCCTGTCGGTTGATACGGTGATGTGCCGCATCAGCGGATTTGTGGGCAAGCCCGAAGCTGCTCGCAAGAAGAGCGTGCCCCAGTTCTTCTTTGCCAACAACCGCTATATGCGCCACCCGTTCTTCCACCGTGCCGTGACCAATGCCTACGAGCGGCTGCTGCCTGCCGGGGAGCAAGTACCTTATTTTATATATATAGATGTGCCGGCTGAAGACATTGACGTGAACATCCATCCCGTGAAAACCGAGATCAAGTTCGAGAACGAGCAGGCCATCTTCCAGATGCTTTCGGCGGCTGTGAAGGAAGCCTTGGGCAAGTTCAACGATGTTCCGATGATAGACTTCGATACCCAGGGACGGCCCGACATTCCTGTGTTCAACCCACAGGGACCGACCGTGATGCCGCAGGTGAAGTATAATCCACAGTACAATCCCTTCCGCGAGACTCCCTCTACCGACCGCCAGAGCCAGGACACTGGCAACTGGGAAGAACTCTACAAGGGCATGGAAACCCGGCAGCCACAGTCGCAGGACTTGTTCGTCAGCAAGATGGATGACGGGCAGGCAAGCGTGATAGCCGAGAAGTCGCCGGCCCACTATCAATACAAGGGGCGCTACATAATGACAGCGGTGAAGTCGGGGCTGATGATAGTCGACCAGCACCGCGCCCATACCCGGATACTCTACGAGGAATACATCAACCGCTATTCCTCGCAGCATACGGAGTCGCAGAAAGTGTTGTTCCCCGAAATTGTCGAAATGCCGGTTGCCGACAGCCAAAGAGTGGAAAAGGTGGTGAGGCAGATGCAGGCAATGGGCTTCGAACTGACTTCCCTCGGCGGCAGCAGCTATGCCGTTAATGCCATACCCGCGGGCCTTGACGGACTCAATGTGGCTACTCTCGTCGGCGAGATGGTGGCTGGCGCAATGGAAACAGACACCAATGTGATAGGCGAAGTAAGGAAGTCGCTGGCCTTGAGCCTGGCTCGCAATGCCGCCATACCCTACGGTCAGGTGCTCTCTAACGAGGAGATGGAGCATCTCGTCAACTCGCTGTTCGCCTGCTCAGATGTCAACCACACGCCAGATGGCAAGCAAATCCTTAACATTCTGCCCCAAAAAGAAATCGATAGTTTGTTCTGAAATCGGAAAAAGAACCACAGGATAATGCAAGAAATATGCAATTATATGGCTTGACAGCAGTCAAAACACGTGAAAAATACGTTTTTTTTGATAAAAAAGTGTTTAAATTGATTTTTATTCTTACCTTTGCTCACAAATTCTTAAATACGGATACATTTATTTTTCGATAGTTTAATTAATTAAAGGTTATGAAAAAATTATTCATTGTACTGGCTTTTGCCGGTATTGCATCAACTTCTTTCGCACAGGAAGAGGCAACTGAGAAGTACAGTGTTGCTACCAACTCCTTCTGGAGCAACTGGTTCATCCAGGCTGGTGGCACATGGAGCGCTTGGTATTCTGCTGGAGAGCACGGACTGGACCTCAAAAGGAGCCCGTTCAGCAAGTTCCGTTCTAATCCGGGCGTTTCTATCGCTATTGGTAAGTGGTTCACTCCGGGTCTGGGTCTCCGTTTGAAGGGACAGGGTATCTGGGGTAAGACTATCCACAGCGAGGACAATGTCAACTCTAAGAACCGCTACTGGTCTGTAAACGGACAGGCTCTGTTCAACCTTAGCAATATGTTCTTTGGTTACAACCCCAAGCGTGTTTGGAACTTCATTCCATTTGCTGGTGCTGGTATGGGACGCTCGATGACCCACAACCTCTATGCTATGGACCTCAGCGTTGGTATCCTCAACCAGTTCTACGTATCTCGTAAGGTTGCCATCAACTTTGAAGTTGGTTTCAACCGCTTCGAGGCTGACATCGACGGTACCGATGAAATCCACGTTCCGAAGCGCGGATGGGAGTCGCACACCAACCAGCTCTATGCTGAGCTCGGTCTGACCTTCAACCTCGGCAAGGCTACTTGGAACAAGGTTCCCGATGTTGACGCCATCAATGCTGCTCACGCTGCCGCTCTTGCCGACCTCAACGCCAAGCTGCGCGCTGCTCAGGACGAGAACGCTCGCCTGCGCGACGAACTGGCTAAGAAGCCGAAGGAGAAGGTTATCACCAAGTCGTTCAAGGACTTCGTTACCACTCCGGTATCTGTATTCTTCAACCTTGGTAAGATCAACGTTGCCAACCTCAAGGACCTCGTTAACGTTAAGGCTCTTGCTAAGTATGCTAAGGAGAACAACTCTAAGATGCTCGTAACTGGTTACGCTGACAACTCAACAGGTTCTGCTAAGCTCAACGAGCGCCTGTCGGCTGAGCGTGCCAACACTGTTAAGAATGAGCTCATCAAGATGGGTGTTCCCGAGGCTAACATCCAGACTGCACACAACGGTGGTGTGAAGATCCTCGGTGTTGACTCACCCGTTGACTTCGACCGTCGCGCTACTGTTCAGATCCTCGAGGACGAGAGCATGAAGACCGAAACCGTTACTGAGAACTAATCAAAGTATATAGTTATAAACTAATTGTCAGGTGGCAACTCACAGCGAGTTGCCACTTTTTTGTTTATCTCCCGCCCTGCCAAAATGAATTAGCATTGCTAAACCGTTAAAATAGTGGCTATTTGCTACTTTTTATTGCGCAAACAGTCAGTAATTCACACTAATATAATACAAGCTGAAAGATGCTCTGAAGAGAGAACACGACGCAGCAGACAAGCGGAAACCGAACAGGTGGTGGAAGACTTTGTTTTGGCTATTTACAATTATTGGTGTCCGCTAAAAGTTGAAAATCGATAAAGTAAGTGTCCGCAGTGCTGATAAATAAGCAATGTGGATACATTTATCAAAAAGTAAGCCCCCGTCCATTCTTCCTATCCTTCTTTTTTAGCGGACAGCCGTTCTATATAACGAAATAAAGCCACACAATTGAACTGTTTTACCCTATAGTCAGCCGTTAAAGGCTTCCAAAAGCCAATATGGTGATGCCTATATAGCTTTTATGAGTTCGTTTTAGCGGACAGCCGATGGAATTTGCAGAATAACAAGTGATTAGGGGCTTACTTTTGGAAAATACAATTCATTATCGCATATAATCAGCGATTGAAAGCCATTTCTTTGACAATAAAAACTTTTAGCGGACACCAATAATTTACAATGCATAATGTATAATGCATAATTTCTGAGTGCGTTCTGCGAATGTTGCGGAAAGTTGTATATTTGCACTGTAATCAGAAAAGTAAGGATTATACCGCAACTTTTCACACTTTTTGGACTCCGATTCATGTTCTACTCCAATGACCATGAGCCCATTCACGTGCATGTGGTCAAGGGCGGAGCAGAAGCTCGTTTCCAAGTACAGCCTGAAGTAGCACTCCTTGACAACAAGGGGCTAAAGCCTGCCGAACTGAAACTGGCTGAAGCCATAATAGAAGAGAACCGTGAGATTATCACTGCACGTTGGAACGAATTTTTTAAAAAGCACTGATTATGATTGAAGTTAAGAAAGTCTGGCTTACGCCAACCGAGATTTGGGTGCAGACCGCCGATGGACAAAAGGCTTGCGAACGCTTTGCTGACTATGCAGCTCTACGCGATGCCACTCCCGCCGAGCGCGAGCAATATACGCTCTCGCCATACGGCATCCATTGGGAACATCTGGACGAAGACCTTTGTTACGAAGGTTTCTTCCGACATTAGAACGTGAGATAATTGTTCAGAAACACTTTCGCCCACATTTTTTATACAGCGATTTGTTTTGTTTAATTTCCATTTTACCTACACATCACTAACCGTATAATCATTTGTTAGTGTTTATTCGTTGCAGCGGTGTAGGTGATTTCTCTCCATATACTGACTCCGTAGTTATTGCGGATAAAATATCCTTATACTCCATGCAGGCGGATAGCATTTCCGCCTGAACTGTAACCCGACCTCCTTCCCCATTCTTCGACAAGAAAAGCGACTCCGTCGATTACCCCAATGGAGGGTGAAGGGGGAATTTGTTCAGGCGGATATGTTATCCGCCTGAGTTGAATATCAGGATTTTTAATCCGCAATACCCTGCGGCGCAACCTCGCTTGAAGTCAGCTGATAAATATAAATAGGTACTCGGTCTTTGTTTATCGGATAATATATCCTCATACTCTATGCAGGCGGATAGCATATCCGCCTGAACGAAAGGGTGAAGGGGCAAAAGAATATATAACGGGATGGGCTTATCGAAGGCTGGAGATGCCGCGTTGAATAGCATGAGCTACCGCGCAAAAAGTAAAACAACTTGTTTTGGTTTGCAATAAGGGCCAAATTGCAATGCAATAAGTACCAAATCAGAGACCAAAACAAGTTGTTTTACTTTTGGGCGCTTAGCGGCTGTTTGTTGCGGCTGCCTTTTGGGGGCATGAAAAAGGTCATCAGGCTTCCCGGCGAGCCTTTGGCTGTGGGGAAATACCTAATGACCGGATTGATGCTAAAACCTAAAATGCTATCTGTTTATGATCTTCTTGCCGTTGACGATGTATATGCCTTTCGGCAGCGATGCTGTCAGCGTGGGCGAGAGAATCCCAATTTTGTGGCCTTGCAGGTTGTAGACCGTGTTGTCGGCAGCCTTGTCGACGGCAATGGTGTTGATACCCGTCGGCGTGAGTATATATCGTGAATGGCAAGAAGGTGGCTGTTAAGTAACGGCTTGTGTTATGGTCTCCTTCCCAAGTGAGAAAGCGAACACTCCCTGCAAACCGCAAGTTTGCAGGGAGTGTGTTCCTTAATAGGTTGTTATTTACTCATCCCATACGCTAAAGTGCTTCTGCTGCGGAGCCTCAAAGACTATCGGGTTTTCATCGGTGCCAAGGCCGGGATTGTCGTTGTTTATCTCGCCTTCGGTGATGCTTCCTTCCAACAGATGGCTGTCAACGAGAAGCTTATGCTGCTTGATGGATGGCTTAACGTATTCTTTCATATCTGTGTCTGATTTTGTGTTGGGTTTGCAGGTTAGTCGGGCTAACCTGCAAACTTGTATTTAATAGTTATTTCACGACTGTCTTCTTGCCGTTTATGACGTAGATGCCACGCACGGGGTTCACGACACGGCGTCCCTGCAGGTCGTAAACCTTGTTGTCGCCGTTCTGGAGGTCAGCCTTGAGAGAGCTGATACCAGTCTCGCTGTCTTTCCACAGCAACGTGGCCGGAGCACCTGCGGAGTGGGGCACCTTCAGGAAGGCGCGGAACGGATTGGCGGTTGCCACGGCAGCCTTTACGAACTGGCCATTGCTGAAGCCGTAGTAGTCGTAGTCACCTCCAGATGTGAGTTGGGTGCTTTCGGTAACGTACTCAAAGGTGAAACCGTCGGCCTCTACCTTGTTGTTTACATACATCGGAAGCCCGGTCACGCTCAAGTTTGTGAACGGATACTCCTTTGCAGGTACGAAGACATAGGGTATGTATGCCTGCGGAGTGGCTACCGGCGTGCCGTGAATATATCCGTTCTTTACGTCCGAAATTAAGTAGAATGTACCTAATGTAGCGGCAAGTTCAGCGTCGGTGATGTCGAAAGGCAGAACAGCCGTTGATACATTGCCCACAGTGTACTTGCGGGCGTAGCTTGCGAAGGTAGTGGTGGTGATGTCGCTTGCTGGCAAGAACTGGCTGGCATCGTCGGTGAAGAGGAAGTAGCCGCCTACAGAGCTGTCGTAGCTGTAGGTCGCACCCTCAACCCATAGGTTGCCTTCGGTCTGAGTCGTTCCGTCGTTGAAGATAACGTTTGTAGGAGCAGAGGGAGCCGAAACGGTGGCCGAGTAGACATCGGCCTCAGTGCCGAAGATGTTTATCGTGCCAGTCTTGGTGCAGGCAACGCCCGGCCATGTTGTTGTGTAGCCGTCGCCGTTCCAGGCGTGAACATTCACGTTTTCCCATCCTGCAATGTTTACGAACTTAACGGTGTAGTCGGTGAGTTCCTCGCCGGGAGTTACTTCCTGAACACCACTCGAAGTCAGACGGAAGTAGTAGTCGCGGTTGGCGGTGATTGCGTAGTCGGGCAACTGGCTGCCTTGGTTCATGTTGTTGAATATGAGGTTGTAGCTTCCGCTCTCTGCATCGAGCAGGAATACCTTATATGTTTCGCCTCCGATGGTAACCTGGTCAACCCATGTTTCGCCCGGCCAAGTGCCGAACAGTTCGCTGTCGCCCCATGCGTAGAGTCCGAGAGCGTCGTAGCCAGTCTCGTCGATAGCGTAGATATAGTGCTTGGCAGCGGGTATCTCGGGCAGCTGGGCCGTGAGAGAGAAGTTGTCGATAGACAGGGCCATTGCGCTGGCACAGTTGTCGCCACTGGCAGCTGAGATGTTCCAAGCCAGGTAGAAGTCGCAGCCGTGCTGTATCTTGGCGTTGAGCGTCTTGCTAACGTTGACAACCTCGCCGGGAACGTCGGCATAGCCTTCAGTCTTATCATCTGGGTCGAACTTAGTATAGAAGTCACTGCCAGCCGAAGTCCAGTTGCGTCCGTCAACAGAGTAATACATCTGCACAGCAAATCCAGCAGCGTTGCTTCCCTTGCGATACTTCTCGATGTCGTAGCTTATCTGTATGTTCTCCAGGTCTTTGCGTGCGCTGTTGAAGAAGTGGGCATACACGTTGATGGCGCGTGTGCCATCGGCTACGCCTGTCGTGATGCCACCCACGGCGCGGTCTTCGTTGTTGTCCTTACCAAAGTTCCAGAGTCCGTTCTTAGCATTGCTGGGCAGCGATACTCCACCGGCATACTGTGTGGTCTCTCTTGCGGTGGGATAGGTGCCTAACGTGCGCGGACCAACGGTCTGGCGGTCGATGCGCCATCCTTCGGGCAGGGTGGCTTCGGTGTCGAGGCCAAGGCTGTTGAAGTTCTCAGTGGCAGTGAGCTTCTCCTCGTTGAGGTCTATCGAAGTGTATATAGGCACCTCGGTTTCGGCCTGAGCCACCTTTATCACGGCCTGAGTGTTGTACAGAGAATTCTGCGCCGTAACGGTGAAGGTGCCGTCTGTGCCGTTGCTTACGAAAGTGGTGTTGTCCTGCAAAGTGCCAGAGTTGTCGACAGAGTATGCAAGGTCTGCCGGAGCATCTATCTCCATGCCGAACTGGTCGAGGGTTACGGCGGTAAGTCTAACCTTTCCGGCGGTGTGGTCTACATAGTTGGTGAAGTTCTGCAGAGCCTCGCTTGCATAGCTGCGCATCTTGGCAGCATCGGCTTCTGCAACCGTGGACGGGCGATAGCTGATTGTTGTCGGGTCTTCGCCGAAGATAAGTCCGTACTCCATGCAAGCTGCCATGTATGCAGACTTGTCTACAGGGTGTCTGTCGTCGAGGAACCAGCTGTTTATCTCGGTCTCGCCTTCCTTGTCGTAGGCCGACTGATAGGCGCGTGCCACGGGGCAGAGGGTTACTCCCAGCTCGCGGGCTACGCTCTGGTAGTTCTGCAGGAATGTGTTGTTATAGGCAGTGAAGTTGGTCCAGTCGCCGCTGTATGCCCAGTTCATAGGCACGATGATGATGGCGTTGGGGTTGGGGCAGTACTCACGGATGTAGTCTACCCACAGTTTCATCGAAGCGCGGAAGCTTTCAACGTTTGTTCGTGGCAGTCCGCTCTGCTCTTGCAGGATGATGTGTGTCCAAGCATCGGAGCGCACCATCATCTTAGCACCCGGCGTGCCGTCTTCTGCCAGTCCGTCGCCTTCTTCCCAGTGGTAGTTGAGCGACTTGCCCAGACGGGTGTGTCTTGTCCAAGAGGCGTTCTTGCCCATTGCGGCAGCTATGTCGTTGAACATTGTCGGCTGGTCGCTGTAGTGTATCAGTGAGTTGTTGAGCGACAGTATCTTAACCTCTGCTGGCAAAGTGGGAACGAGCGTTACGTTAGCCGGCATGAGCGTTACCGACTGGATTACGGTGCCAATCTTCTCCATCTGGAAGTTTCCGGTGGCGAGGTCGAACGTCACGTTGTAGGTTCCGGCTTCGGTAGACACATTGCCGGTGCTGCCTTTCTCGAGCGTTCCTGAGGTGATGTTGCCGCTAAGGTCGGTTCCGCCCTGCGCACCCCATGCGCCGCTCATGCCCAGTCGCTCGTAGATGCGCCAGTGGCAATAGCTGTCAGAGCCACCCGTCATGCTTACCTGTCCCTTGAAGAGATTGTCGCTTGTGTCGAGCTTCAGCTCGCCGGTGGTGTCCATATAGTTCCACGAGTTGTTGTCGCCGATGATATAGACAGATGTAATGTCGCTGTCGTCTTGCTTGCTTTCGAGAAGCAGTGAGGCTGTGCTGCCAGAAATGGTGAGCACTATGCGGCCACACTGGAAGGTGTTGCTGCCGGTAGAGATGTTGTCGTTGGTTCCGAGCACAAGAGCGTATGGCGTGTCCATCATCACTGCGCCGCCGTTGCTTCCATAGTTGCAGGTGCTGCTCCAGTTGGCATCGGCCACCTTGAACGCGCCGTTCAGGGTCTTGTCATACAGCACGTAGGTGCCATTGCCCTCGTCGGAGAACTCCCAGTCGCTGCTTGCGCCCCAGCTGTTCACTTCGCCACGGATGTAAATTCCCGATGCGACGAATGGAGGACGCGACGGGTCTACCCAGCCTGTATAGCTTTCAGGGTCGCTTATCAGCTGCGCACCCTCAGAGCTGATGCAAACGTATACGTCGGCACTTGTGTCGGCAGTGAAGCCTTCAATCTTGTTTGTTGCGGTGCCGTCGCTGAATGTGAGAGTGTAGTTTCCAGCCTTGTCGATGCCGAAGAACTTATATTCCACACCATTGACAACGCTGCTTCCCTCGGCTGCTATGCCCGGGAATGTGCCGAATGGCTCGTCGCTGCCCTGTGCGTAGAGGTAGAGAGAACTCCATTTTGTTGCGTTCTCAACATATATATAATGTTTCTGTGACGCTGGGTCGGCAAATGTAGCGGAGATGCTGACGTTGTCGAGGGCCAGTCCCATAGCCTTGTTGGGCGATGTGCCGCTGGCAACGCTGATGTTCCATGCCAGATAGATGTCGCTGCCGGCAGCAATAGTCTTCTTCAGAAGCTTGTTGCTTACCGCTGTGGTGCTGATAGGTACTACTTCTGCACCTATCGTAGAAGCGTCGGGAGAGAACGAAGTGGCAAAGTCGCTGCCTGCCGAAGTCCAGTTGACACCATCGGTGCTGTAGTACATCTGCACGATGAAACCGGCGGAATTGTCGCCATTTCGGTATTTTTCGATGTCGTAGCTGATGGTCAGTGACTCGATGTCCTTGGCATCCTCGTTGCTCAGTTGTGTCATAACACTAACGCAGCGAGTCGCGTTGGCAACCGTTGTGGACAGTCCGCCCACTGCACGGTCGGCCTGATTGCTGCTCGAACCGAAGTTCCATGTTCCGTTCGAGGCATTGCTTGCGAGGCTTACGCCGCCCGAATACATCACTGTCGTGGCTGCCGATGCAAAGCTGTTGAGCGTTCGCGGGGCATCCATCTGGCGGTCGATGCGCCATCCTGCAGGCATAGCGAGCGTTGCTGCGCTTGCCGTGGCATCCCACATGCTGTTGAAGTCTTGCTCAACGGTGGGCTGCGACTCCGTCAGCGGCAGTCCGTCGGCAGCTCGGAGCGAGGTCCAGAGCGCACTCACAAACAGCGAGATGCATAGAAGTAGGTAATTCTTTTTCATAGATTGTTGAAAATAAATAGATGTAAATAATGTGTTGTACTGTTCTCGGAGCAAGTCGTCTGATGATGTTTGGCTTGTCTTTTCTGCAAAATTATGATTACAAGACGACAGTTAGAAACTGGCCAAACCAATTTCTAACCGTCATATTTTATAACTTGTTGTAAGTTAGTTGCTTATCGGTGGCTCGTCGCCGATAAATCTAAGAGAAGCCAATATCGCTTTTAAGTTTGATCAACTTGCCGGAAAAGGGATTCCTGAATGTCAGCGAATAAGCGTGAAGCATCATCCTGTGGCCCTTCTTCCCGTATAGTTCGTCGCCCACGATAGGCAGCCCCAGTCCGTCCTTGTGTGCGCAGTGCAGGCGCAGCTGGTGGGTGCGCCCGGTTTCGGGACGCAGCTCAAGCAGTGTTCTGCCGTCCTCTTCTTTCAGCACCCGGTAGTGGCTCACGGCCTTGCGCCCGTGCTTGTGGTCTGCCATCTGGCGCGGACGGTCGTCGAGGTCGGGGCGCAGCGGCAGGTCGATGGTACCCTCGCGTGGGGTGTCAGCAGGCAGATTGCCTTCGATGAGGGCCAGATAGCGTTTCTCAACCATGCGGTTTTCAAACATCCGTTGCAGCTCGCGCTGTGCGTCCGGGTGCTTGGCTACGACAAGCAGACCGCTTGTGGCCTGGTCCAGGCGGTGAACGCTCAATGCTCTGGCACTGTTTCCGAAGTGTGCGTCGAGTAGTTCAACTACCGATGAAACCGCCGTTTTTCCGGGCACACTTAACATTCCGCTCGGCTTGTCGACCACTATGAGGTCTTCGTCTTCGTAGACCACGGGCAGGTCGGCCATGGTGAACCTGCGTTCGCTGTCGTCGGCGGTCACTTCCGGGGGCAGCATCCATTCCAGTATGGGCTTGCACTTGCCGCTGCACGCAGGGTAGTAGTGGCCGTCGTGGCGCACTTCGCCCTGTGGCGACTCGCCAATCCAGAACATAGCCATGCACAGTGGTCGCAGGGCGTGGGTGAAAGCATATTGCAGCAGCTTTGGTTCGCAACACTCACCGCTGCCCGATGGCGGAACGGCGAGCCCGCGGTCGGCGAATATCCGCAGCAGTGAGCTCTGCTCGCCGCGATAGTTTGTCATGGTGAATTGCGAGAAAAGCCATTGCTGAAGGTCCACCGACATCTGCCTGCGCCTTTGTTCCTTGGCCTCAATCTCGGCTTCAAGGCGGTCTGCCAGCGCCTGCTGCTCCTCGATAAGCTGGCGGTAGTGCTTCTTTATCCGGTGCAGTTCGGCTTTCTGAAACTGGCTCTCGCCAATCAGCTCAGCCTTGTCGCGTTCGGAGAGGAAGGCCGACTGGCGTCGTCGGTCGCGCAGTAGCTTGGCAGCCGCCATAGCTTGTCGCTGCCGTTCGGTAGCCGTCGCGCTTTCGCGTTGCAGCCTTTCCTGTTCGCTGTGTGCAGCTTTCAGCTCGGCTGACGAGCTTAGCCTCTCTATTTCGGCAGTGAGTCGGTCGATTTCGCGTTCGTGAGTCTTGAAGTAACCGTCGGGTTGCAGATAGTCGAACACAGCCGGCACGAAGCCCGGCCAGTCGCTCCGTCCCAACAGCTGCCCCGAATAGGCCGCTATGTAGCCCAACTCGCACGCACCCGATGCGGCCTGCTGGTCGGCCCTTTCCACCACCAGCACCCCGAACATCTTGCCCTGGCTCACCTCCTGCTGCCACTCGCTGCGGCTCTCTATCATGCCCCTCACCTCGCCGGCGGCCAGCAGGCACAGCGGATGAGGCTCGTAGCGCAGAGGGTTGTTCATGCGTCGGGGCGGCATGATGTCGGTGTTGAGCGGATGAAAAATGTCGTTCATAGGGTATGCGGCTTTCGTTTCTTCGGATGCGAAGTTAGGCGAAATAATCTGAAAAAGGAATTTTTTACGGAAAATACTGCTATCTTCGCAGTGTGATAACGTTATAAAAAAAGTATGGAACAGAAGATATTTCCCGACCTTATGAGTGGCAAGACCATTCTGTATGTTCATGGTTTCGGCTCGGCAGGCAGCACCCACACGGCTGAACTGCTGCGCCAGCTCATGCCTCGCGCCACTGTCATTGCCCCCGACCTGCCCATCCACCCCGACGAAGCCATCAGCCTGCTCAATGACACCGTAGCCACTGCCAGGCCTCAGCTTGTCGTAGGCACCTCGATGGGCGGTATGTATGCCGAGCAGCTGCACGGAGTAGACCGCATATTGGTCAATCCCGCTTTCGAGATGGGCGACACAATGTCGCACCACGGCATGGTTGGCAAGCAGACATTCCAGAACCCGCGGCAGGACGGAGTGCAGGAGTTCATCGTCACCAAGGCTCTCGTGAAGGAATATCGCGACTGCACCACCCACTGTTTCGCCGATGTGACGGATGAAGAACGGCAGCGCGTCTACGGACTCTTCGGCGACAACGACGAGCTGGTAGACACCTTCGGCCTCTTCTCGGCCCATTATCCGCAGGCCATACCCTTCCACGGAGGCCATCGCCTCACCGAGAGTGTCATCCTGCACAGCCTTATCCCGGTAATACGATGGATCGACGACCGCCAGGAAGGGCGCGAGCGGCAGCAGGTCTACATCCATGAGAGTGCCATGAAAGATGCCCACGGCAACCCGGCATCGTGTCTGCTGAAGACTTTTGAGTATCTTATCGAGACCTACGACGTAGGCATCGTGGCTCCGGCAGCCGTCAACAGCCCCGATAGGATGGCAGCGACAGCCGAGTGGGTGATGCAAGTGCTGAGCACTCCGGCATGGAACCGGCTCACCCTTACCAACCAACCCGAGCGGCTGCTGGGCGATTTCATCATTGCCGGGCACGATATGGCGCAGACTCTGAAGCACTCAGCCTTCATGGGAACGGTGATAGAGTGGGGCAGCGATACGTTTAAGACATGGGAGGAGATACTTGTGTTCTTCCAGAGGCTAAAGCCAGAGTGAATTTTTTTCAAACTTATATAAATAAAAAAAGGAGTACCGCTGTACTCCAACCTTTGTTAACCTTAAATCTAATACTATGAAAAACACGATGCAAAGATAGTTCTGTTTTGATACTTTTGCAACCATTTTAGCGTTAAATCGTAATTAAGTGCGTTTTTCTTGACATAAATCAACTTGTACTAAGGCTTTTTCTGCAACCTGTCGTTTTGTTAAACGTTTTCATAAACAGGCAATAGGCTCTGTCGGAAAGTGCTGAGCGTAAAGCAATATGGCCCATATTGGTCGGTAATATGGCCCATATTGGTCAGTAATATGGCCCATATTACCCCACTCTTAGTTCCCCCAAGGGGGGAGGAGTGGCTTATATGGCTTTTAGGACTTATAGGTCTTATAGGACTTATAGGGCCATTATGGGAAATAAAAAATAAGCTGTGATACTCCCGTTCGGCAAAAAAAGAAAATTCTTTTCTTTGTTTTGCTCTCACTTAACCGTACCTTTGCTTCATAAAAAATCAGCGAAGGTACTCCCGTTCGGCAAAAAAAGAAAATTCTTTTCTTTGTTTTGCTCTCACTTAACCGTACCTTTGCAGCGCGAAAGTTGAACACAGCAGAACTAAACATTATTGAAATATGTCGAATCTAAGATTTG
>Ga0310695_10004002_pt1 | contig 27869 bp, 26 predicted proteins | sample RumenRJG_04DNA_FD_203882 | JGI IMG/M metagenome (GOLD analysis project Ga0310695, IMG submission 203882) | Bovine rumen microbial communities from Lethbridge, Alberta, Canada - RJG_04 (v2) (version 2) | ecosystem: Host-associated > Mammals > Digestive system > Stomach > Rumen | place: Canada... | reverse complement strand
CCGCGGATATGACAGGGTTTGCATGATAAATGTATTTGACCTTACAAGTATAGAGACAGTATACTCTGACCGTATGATAAACCTTACATACAAGAATTATGTATACACTTGTATGACATTTGCTAAGAAGAAAAAATATAATATATACTGCATTGACAAGTGGCACCTTGCTATCGCTGCTCCGTCATATATAGTATCTCTTTCAGAATTTGCTGATGATATGCAGCAGCTGCAAAAAAAGTTGTTTGAGGTATCATCTGAATATATAGCTATAGTTCCGATGTTTTGTGTAATAGACGATTGCAGTGTCGACAATATAAAATCGGTGTATTATTCAGCGCGTGTAGAGATGATGCAGAAGAATATACAGTTTTATATACGTGATGCAAAGTTCGGTCTGCTTGACGAGAAAAGTATACTTGATCAGTATCACATGGTAAATGTTATAAATTATGCGCTCTCTCATGATAAGGTCATTCCGCATTATCAGGGGATCTATGACAATAAGGAAAATAAGATACATCATTACGAATCTCTCATGCGACTTGAGGACGAAAACGGTAAAATCTATTATCCCGGCAGTTTTCTGGACGTTGCGCGTTCATATGGACTTCTCTATGATTCACTGTCAAAGGTTATGATAAGAAAGGTATTTGACCGTTTTTGTCATCTTGATAATGTAAGTGTTAGTATCAATTTATCAATACGCGATATCAAAAACCGCGAGATAACAGAATACATATTTGAGTTTCTTTCAACTGCTAAGCATCCCGAAAATTTTGTTTTTGAGATACTTGAAAACGAAGACATCGACAACTATGACGAACTCGTTGCATTCGTTGACCGTATTCACTTCTTCGGCGGAAAAATATCAATTGATGACTTCGGAAGCGGATATTCTAATCTCATGCACATCGCAAATATACACTCTGATTTTTTGAAAATAGATGGCTCTATTATAAGAAATGCCTGCACTGATGAGCAGTCAGCAAATCTGATATCGCTTATTATGTACTGGAAAAAAATAAGCAATATGCAGTTTAAGATAGTTGCTGAGTTTGTTGAAAATGCAGAGATACAGAATATGCTCATGAAGCATGGCATTGACTACTCGCAGGGATATTACTTCTCAAAGCCTGCTCCTGACCTTATCGAACTTGAATGAGGTGCATTATATGGAACAGAAAAGAAAAGTTATAGGATTCATGCTTGAAGAACTTGAATCAAAGTTCTCGACCGAACTTGTCCGTGATGTAGTTAATGCAATACCGAAAGATGAGAATATTGAACTTGTAGTTCTTGCGGGAAAATACATGAATAATGCTGTTCATGAGAAGACCCGTGATTATAAAATGGTGTATAACACCATATACAAGCTTTCAAATACGTGCCACTTTGACGGATTTCTCATACATCTTGGCAGTATAGAGGGTGCAGACCTCGAAAAGCTGAAGAAGGAGTATTATGCAGGAATTGATGAAATTCCAAAGGTATTTATAACATATAATAGTGAAGCGCAGACAACTGTGAACTATGATAATGAGAGTGGAATCCGCGAGGCTGTCAATTGCCTTGTTAATGTGAATGGTCTTACGCACTTCTGTATGCTTGGAGGCAGAGATGATAATTCTGATGCAAGAAAGAGGCGGGATATTTTCATCAGTGCATTGAAGGAAAACGGAATCTCTTTCTCCCGCTGGAACTACGAGAAAACAGATATGTCAGAGCTTACTGTTACAGAAGCAGAGAGGCTTCTGGATAATAATCCTGGAGTTCAGGCAATTTTTTGTGTGAATGATGCTGTTGCTAAAGGACTTTATGAAGCTATGAACAAGCGCTCACTTGTTGCCGGAAAAGATATAATGGTATTTGGTTTTGACAACACTCATATGGCAGGTGAGATGATGCCGACTCTGTCATCGATAGGTGCTGATAGCTGTTCGCTTGGTCAGCGTTCACTTGAAGTTCTGCTTGCCAAAATGAACGGAAGTGAGATAAAGTCTGCACTTGTACCGACACGTCTTTATGGCAGAGAATCCCTCAATTATGAAATGTACGATTATACAATGATCGAGATGCAGTTTGCTCAGAAATCTTTCATATACCGAATTTTTGACGACTGCTTTTACAGGTACCGCAGTGAGATCATTGCGAGGGAATCGGTCGATCTGAAGCGTTTATTTCTCGAGTTTATGTCAAGAATACTCAATGCTGTAAAGCTTAGTTACATGAGTTATGAGGAGTTTGATGAGGTATCAGCGCTCATTGCCAAATTCTTTGAGAAGGGAGCGATGAATTACACCGATGCGACAAAGTTTATCCGGAGCATCGAACGTTTACAGGCGGCAATAAATTCTCTTCACCGCTCACCGGCTGTGATGATAATGGTCAACCGCCTGTGTTCACAAATGAGAAGTGAGTCACTTTGCTCTATTTCTGAAAAAATGTGTCTTAATACAGACAGATCTATTGCAAACAGACGTAAAATGCAGGATTTCATGATTCATTCAATGCTTGCTGATACCAGCGGCACTGCGAAGGAGGAGACTTTCCTGCGTACTCTTGACTGTATAGGTATTGCGAATGCGGCATTGTATCTTTATGAGGAACCTGTTATATTTGAACAGAATAAGTCGCTTTCCATTCCTAAGCACATTCGTCTTAAGTGTATTATGAGGGCAGGGGAGTTATATGTTATACCTGAGGAACGTCAGAAGGGAACAGTCGATGAACTATTCCTGCGTGATGAACTCCCTGTAAAATGTAAGGGATATGCGGCATTAAATATTTTTACGGTAATAATATTTACGGCATACTTCTATGTGAACTAACTGATGAGATATATAATCGCGGTGATTACATAGCCCTTCAACTCGGACAGGCTATTCATGTAGCGCGGCGTGATAATTGAATAAAACGGAAAAAAATGGGGGAAGAAGGGGAGCCCCCTTTGGCGGTTTCGCAGGATACCGAATATGTACCGTAAATTTACGGCTCGGTAGCCCACAAATTCCGCTAAGGGAAGCACTCTAATTTCCCCCCTTTCATTTATTGCGGACTTTTGCCGACGGCATTGACATTTTAAGATATATAGGGTAAAATAAAAGTGTCATAATAATTGAAAGGACTGAGCTTTATGAATCTATTCAGGCGGATATCTGCATTGGCAGCCGCTGCTGTTACTGCTGCTGCGTCAATGTCAATTCCAACAGCAAGTTTGCCGGCTATCGCTGAGGCAAATCCCGACGTAGCTGACTACTATGAAACAGATAATAACTGGGCAAAGCTTTTGCAGTATACCCTCTACTTCTACGATGCAAATATGTGCGGAACCGGTGTAGCCGACAACAACCGTCTTTCCTGGAGAGGAAACTGTCATGTCTACGATTCAAAAGTTCCAATGCAGGCAATTGATGATAACCATAACGGAACGAATCTTCCTAAGGCTTTTATCAATGAATACAAGAATATTCTCGACCCCGATGGTGACGGATTCATTGATGTTTCAGGAGGCTTTCATGATGCCGGTGACCATGTTAAATTCGGACTCCCGGAGGCATATGCTGCCTCTGTAGTATCGTGGGGATACTATGAATTCCGTGATGCTTATACAAAAACCGGACAGGACAAACACGTTGAGACGATATGCCGGTATTTCTGCGACTATTTTATGCGCAGTACATTCCGTAATGAAAACGGTGATGTAGTGGCATTCTGCTATCAGGTAGGAGACGGAAGTGTCGACCATGAATACTGGCAGTCACCCGAGATAGACGCTATGGGACGTCCTGCATTTTTTGCAACGTCTGAACTTCCGACAACTGATGACGTTTCTGAGAGTGCAGCAGCTTTAGCAATAAACTACTATAACTTCAAGGATACTGACCCTGAATACGCTGATAAATGTCTCGACTACGCAAAGGCACTTTTTGATTTTGCTAATAAGAATGACAAGGCTGTAGGACCTCCCGGTGAGGGACCTATGAGTTTCTACACTTCAAGTAAGTGGGAGGACGACTTCTGCTTTGCGGCAGGCTGGCTATATCTCATTACTAAAGACCATGATTACCTTGAAGCTTGTGAGAAGTACATTGATTACTATGCACCGCCCGGATATGTTCTTTGTTGGAACGATATGTGGAATGGTGTAGGAATCGTGTTCGGACGTATTCAGGATATCTATCCTGAAGTATGCGAAGAAACACGTGTCGCGATTGGCAGAGGTCCTTATGAAAAGCTCGATTTCTGGGAAATGGAAGCTAAGGCTATTAATACCGTTATGACCAAAGAAAAGAATATGACTCCTGCCGGATACTTCCACCTCGATACATGGGGAAGTGCACGTTATAATACAGCTGTTCAGTTTACTGCACTGGTCTATGATAAGTATCAGAAGGGAAAAGACCGTTATAATCCCAAGAACCCTGATTACACATTTACAGACTGGTCACTCGGACAAATGGAATATATTATCGGTGATAACCCTATTAACAGGTGCTACGTTGTAGGATATGGGGAAAACGCTGTAAAGTTCCCGCATCATCGTGCAGCTTCCGGACTTACAAAATGTGAAGACCCTGCTGAGCATAAGCATGTTTTGTATGGCGCACTTGCAGGCGGTCCTGATGAGAAAGATAAGCACAATGACATTACTAAAGACTGGGTATATAATGAAGTTACAATTGACTATAATGCAGCTATAGTCGGAGCAGCTGCAGGCTTTTATCTATACAAAAATGATGAAACCATGAAGCCAGAAGCTGATTTCCCACCAGCAGAAAAACAAGATGACTCACAGATTTTCTCAGGTGATGATTTCTGGGTAGCAGGATATTGTTCTGACGCTCCGGAAGCTACAGGTGCAGGTGTTACAAAGCTGACGTTCTTTGTTAATACCGATTCTCTTGAACCTCATAATGATATTTCTATACGCTATTATTTCAGCATTGAGGAGTTTGACAAAAAAGAGATACCCGGAAGCTTTGTATTGCAAAAAACATACGATCAGGTCGAGACGGAGGTTGCTGATAAGTCGGCAGTTCTTTCAAAGCCAAAGCAGTTTAAAGATGATATATGGTATGTTGAGATATCATGGCCGGATTATGCAATTGCAAATTCAAATAAAAAGTATCAGCTTGTAATCGGCAACTATTACGGCGAAAACTGGGATTCATCAAATGACTGGAGCCTTAAAGGTATGGTCGACCTCACCAAGGAAGGGGAGGACTATGATAACATCGTTGGCGGTGTTGAACTTGCAAAGCGATGTGAGAATGTCTGCGTATATGCAGATGGTAAACTTATAGGCGGTACAGAGCCTGACGGCACTAAGCCTGCAAAGGTATATAAGGTCTCACACCTGGTAAGACTTAGTCAGATGCTGCTCGGACAGTCACCTTTCAGCAGTAAGGAAGTTGCTGATCAGTTTGATATTGACAGCGACGGTACAGTAGATACATTTGACCTTGTATTTCTGCGAAAACTTGTTATTGCTTCAAATTCAAAATAATACAAAAGCGGCATTAAAGAATCCTTTAATGCCGCTTATCTTATTCATTCAGGTATTCGCGTATTTCCTGCATTTTCTTATCCCAGCGTGCACTGTCTTCAGCACAGGATTTGAGGTCGTATTTAAGTGCTTCAAGCTTATCCTGAGGGATTTCTTTTTTGTAGCGCAGCTTATGCTCTAAACTTGCCCAGAAGTCCATAGCAATAGTCCTGAGCTGAACTTCGACTTTGGTCAGTCTCTTTTCATTTTCAAGAAAAATAGGTACTGCTACTATGAGATGAAGACTTCGATAGCCGTTGGATTTGGGTTCAGCTATGTAGTCTTTTTTCTGGATAAGAAAGATATCATCTTGTCTTAGAAAGCAGTCAGCAAGTCGGTAAATGTCATCAATGAATGAACAAACAACTCGCACTCCTGCGATATCATAAAGGTTTTCTTCCATTGCTTCGATATTTATCGGCAAACCTTTAGACTCAAGCTTATGAAAGATACTTGAATAGCTTTTTATGCGTGATTGTATGAACTCAATAGGGTTGTTTTCACCAGACAGGGAGAACTGTTCGTTCAACACACGAAATTTGGTTTCTATCTCCATGATAGCACATTTGTAGTAACTGAAAAACTCACGTATTGGCTGAGTTTTGTCATCAAGCATATCAACAAACTGTGTTTCAGAGAGGTCACCAGTCGTAAGGAGTCTTAAATCACGTACTGGGTCGGGGACGTATTTTTTTATGTTATTCATTAGTGTTCGACCTTCTTCGTTGTAGATTTACACAAAATGATTATACCATATATTCCCGAAGTTATCAAGGATTTTAAATAGATTTTTTATGATTCACCCTTTACGAAAAAAGAATAAAGTGGTATAATATAAAAAGAAAATCTATCGGAGGAGATAATATTGATTTACGTTACTGGCGATACTCACGGTGATATTACAAGATTCAAAGACACACAGATGAAGAAATTAAAGCGTGGGGATACACTTATAATATGTGGAGATTTTGGCTTTATCTGGGACGGTTCAAAGCGTGAACAGTCAATGCTGAAAAAGCTGGCTTCAAAAGAGTATACAATTGCATTTATTGATGGTTGCCACGAAAATTTTGATATACTTGAACGATATCCGGCAGAAAGCTGGAATGGTGGAATGGCTCGCGTAATTGCACCAAATATTATTCATCTTATGCGTGGTCAGATATATAGAATTGAAGACAAAAGTATCTTTACATTTGGCGGCGGTCATAGTCAGGATATCGAATTCCGTCGTGATACTGATTGGTGGGAACGTGAACAGCCAACTCATGAAGAGATACTTGAAGCAATTTCAAATTTAGAAAAACACGACGGTAAAATTGATTACGTTATAACTCATGAACCGCCTGCATCTGTTAAAGACTGTCTCGGAGTTGATGTATTTGAACGTATCGAGGTTCACGCATTATTTGAAGAGATAATAAAGACTTGTTCGTATAAGAAGTGGTTTTTCGGAAAATGCCACATAGACAAAAACATACCAGTCAAATTCTATGCCGTATTCAATAATGTAACTCCGCTTAAATAATGGCATTTTTTCTGCCAAAATCTTTGCATTGAATTTTAATCTCTCATACGCTATAATAGAATTATCCCAAACGGGAAATCATTATTGGAGGGATAAAAAAATGTGCAATATCTGGAACATTTTCCGCAGTCTTCTTAAATGCTGCGGTGGCTGCTGCTAATCAGTCCTAAAAAAAGACTGCAACATTTAGTTGCAGTCTTTTTTCTTGCATTGAATGTAAAATAGTGATATAATGATAGGGTAAACAGCGACACACAAAGTTGCACCAAATCAAAGTTTGGTGCAACTTTGCAAACTTTATAAAAGGGGGACACTATGGAGAGACTATTTATTATGGATAAAAAAGATTATGATACTTCGTTTAAAAGGTTCAGAAGACCTTCGGTACGCGGTATTATAATAAATGATAGAAAAGTTGGTATGATATACAGCCAAAAATATGACTATTATAAATTTCCTGGCGGTGGAATTGAGTCTTATGAAGATATGATCGGAACTCTTTTACGTGAAGTCCGTGAAGAAACAGGATTAACGGTTGATATGCAGTCTATACGTGAGTTTGGTTCTGTTCTTCGTGTACAGCTTAGTTCTTATAGCAAGGATACTGTATTTGAACAGGAAAACTTCTACTATCTTTGCGATGTTAAGGATGATATACAGTCTCAGAATCTCGATGATTATGAACTTGAAGAAGGCTTTACACTGCGGTATGTACCACCTGAAGAAGCTATAACTGTTAATCGTACTCATGATCATTATGGCTATGATGAGGCACTCATTGAACGTGAATCTCATGTACTTGAATGTTTGATTGATAAGGAATTATTATGAAGAATTACAACAATAGCAGCAACCCTGAATTTCTGAATAATTATCTTGTGCATATAAAGGTTGTAAAGATGCTGTCTGAGCGTACAATTGGAGAATATTATCTTGATACGCGGCTTTTTCTGAAATACTACTATAATATGCACCATGATAATTCTGATGATATAGAATCAGTTGATATATCAGGAATGACAGAGGCTGAACTAAAAAAAGTAACAGTTTCGGATATATATAATTTTATTTTTTATACGGCTGATGAACGTCACAACGCTGACCGTGCGCGATATAGAAAGCTTTCTTCACTCAGAAGCTTCTTTAAGTATCAGACAAAAGTTGCTCACGTTTTCAGTGAAGACCCGACAAAAGATATTGAAGTTCCTACTCCTAAAAAGAGTCTGCCTAAATTCTTGTCACTTAATGACAGCTTAAAGCTTCTTTCCACAGCAGATAATTCAGATTCAGTCCGTGATTATTGCATAATAACACTTTTTCTGAACTGTGGAATGCGACTTAGTGAGCTTGTAGGAATAAATATTTCTGATATAGATTTCGATGAATGCCGCATGAAGGTTCTTGGTAAGGGTAATAAGGAAAGAATTATTTATCTTAATAAAGCGTGTATAGATGCACTTGAAAAGCATCTGTCTATTCGTAGGGAGAATAAAAAAGCCGCAGAAGAACCGGCACTGTTTATAAGTAATCAAAATAAGCGTATATCAAAGCGAAGAGTTCAGCAGATAGTTGAGAACACTCTTCAAGCGGCTGGCCTTGATGGTAAAGGCATTACGACTCATAAACTTCGTCATACAGCGGCAACATTGATGTATCAGTATGGTGATGCTGATATACTTACGCTGAAAGAACTTCTAGGTCACGCTAACACTTCCACAACCGAAATATATACGCACCTCAGCGATGAAAATGTAAGAAATGCAATCGAAAGCAATCCGCTTGCAAATGTTAAATCTGAGAAAAATGACGATAAATAGGGAATAATCTCCCCCATTCAAAGATTGATATAATTTTAACATTGCTTTATGATTGACTTTTCTATAAAAATATGTATAATTATATTATACTATTTTAAGGAGGCAATTTCATGAGTGAAATTATCGAAAACAATAATGAAGAAATGGAAGAAAATGAAAACTACATAACCCTCACAGATGACGAAGGAAATGATGTTTCTTTTGAGATACTCGATTTCGTCACATATGATGAACACGAGTATGCTGTACTTCTCCCCTTCGACGAGGAGGACGACGGAATCGTTATTCTTGAAGTTGTTCCTGCTGAAGACCCCGAGTACGACGACTTTATTGCTGTTGAAGACGAAGCACTTCTTGAGGCAATTTACACTGAATTCAAGAATAAGTATGAGGGTGACTACGAGTTTGAATAATTCTCACTCCCCTATTAAAAAAGGACATCATTAAATGATGTCCTTTTTCTTATATTTATTTTGCTGAATCTGCTTCAAGTTTAAGCTTCTTGAATGGTTCGTATCTTCTGTAAGCCGACTTATTCTTTACAATTTCAAGTTTTTCTGCTTTTTCCTTAAGGAAATCTACGAATGCATCAGTGTATCTCATCTTCTGAAGATTTTCGATATAATCATCGCTCCATAAATCGTCCTTATTAAGACGCTCACGAATGTCAGCCCTTATAACAACGTAGATTGTGTCATCACTGTAGTCATATACTGTAGCCTTGTTCATTTCAAGCTTATTAAAGATGAATTCCTTGAATTTGTAATCGTCTGTTTCTGTAGGATCTTCAGCTGTTGTAGTTGTTGTACCGATCTCTATAGCAGTTTCATCCTTAGTTGTTGTTGTATTCTTCTGAATAAGCTGTTCATTAGCATAAGGATCGGTTGTAGTTGTAGTCTCAGCAGATGTTGATTCTTCTGATGTAGATACGGCAGTTGTTGTTGTTTCGACAGTAGGTTCAAGATTGGAAGATGTTGTTGTCTGAGCAGCCTTATAATCATCATAATCTTTCTGTGCTGTATCAACTTCAAGCATTTTATCAAGTCCGTCAGACTTTTCATTTATCTGCTTAGCATATTCTTCAGCTTTTTTGCGAAGAGTTCTCTGCTCATCGTCGGAAAGCTTATTGCCTTCACTGTCGAGAAGACTGATAGATATGTACTTAACTCGGGCGAAGTTATCTTCAAAGTAATCTTTAAGCTCGTCCTCAGAGCAGCCGAATTCGCTGTCAAAACCGTAGTAATGCTTGAAGATTTCCTGCTGCTTGTAGCTGCTGAGCGTCATAAGTTCCATAGTTTCAAGACTTATGCCATTATCTTCAAGTCTTGAATCTGAACCGTAGTAGTACTCAGCCATCTGCTTTGCTTCATTCTTCTGATCTTCGGTAAGTTCACCGTTTATAGCGTCGAACTCTCTCTGGATATTTACAAAGTCACGGCAGTATTCTGTAGCTTTATCCTGTATCCATTCAGTTGAATCAGTATCCTTGATCTGTGCATTCTTTACATCATCAGGAGTAGGCGTTGAGCCGTCACCATTCTGACTCTGCACCAGTGAAGATGCTTCGCTGTATCCCTGTAATGTATAATAAATGAAAAGACCTGCGGGAACATCGTAACCGTCGATGGTGAGAGCGTTTCTAGTATTTCCGCCTATAGCAGGTGTACTGCATCCGAATGTTGCAGCGGAAAGAACAACTGATAACGCAGCTGCGGCAAGTTTTTTGAAGTTTTTCATTATGAATAGCCTCCGGTTTAGTAAAAATTTCATATACCTAAATATTATACACCTTTTTTTATCGTTTGTCCATAGTTATTTGAAAATTTTTTTCATTTTGTCACAATTATTCCGCCCTTGACAAAATCTAAAATCAGGAATATAATAATATGTTGTAATAAGATTAAAGAGGGATAATATGAAGAATAAATCTGCGGACCTTACTGAAGGACCGCTTTTAGGTAAACTTATAGTTTATACTATACCAATCATACTTACTGGTGTTTTACAGCTTTTATTCAATGCCGCTGACCTTGTGGTAGTCGGACGATACTGCGGAAGTGTATCTGTTGCTGCGGTAGGTGCTTGCGGTGCAGTCATTAACTTGCTGGTAAATCTGTTTATAGGTTTGTCTGTTGGAGCTGGTGTAACAGTTGCGCACGGTATAGGTGCAGGTAAAGATGAAGATGTCCGCCGTACAGTTCATACCGCAATGCCTCTTTCTGCTATTTGCGGATTTTTTCTGACTGTTGCCGGTATTGTTGGTGCGGGCTTTATTTTAAGGCTTATGGGGACTCCTGATGACGTTATAGGTCTTTCTACAGTATACATGAGGCTCTATTTCGCCGGAATGACAGCAAGTATGATATACAATTTCGGTGCTGCGATTCTGCGTGCTGCAGGCGACACACGCTCTCCCCTTCTGTTTCTTATGGCGGCAGGTGTGGTGAACGTTATTCTCAATCTGTTTTTTGTTATTGTTTTGAAAATGAACGTTGCCGGTGTAGCTCTCGCAACTACTATCTCACAGATAATTTCAGCTGCACTTATTATTATGGCACTAATGAAACGTGAAGATTCCTGTAAGCTCAGACTCAATGAATTAAAGATATATAAGCGTCAGCTGGTCAGGATAATACAGATTGGTTTTCCTGCCGGAATACAGGGTTCACTTTTTTCAATATCAAATGTTATAATACAGTCGTCTGTCAATTCATTTGGGTCAATGGTTATGTCCGGAAATGCTGCGGCAATGAACATTGAAGGCTTTGTGTATATTTCAATGAACTCAGTTAGTCAGTCGGCACTTAATTTTGCAGGACAGAATCATGGTGCCGGAAAATTTGACCGTATCAAGAAAGTGTTTGCGTACTGTCTCGGACTCGCTACTGCTGCCGGACTCTCTCTCGGCGGACTTGCGGTAATATTCTCTAAGCCTTTACTTTCTATTTATATCACAGATTCTCCTGAGTCAATAAAATACGGAGTTATACGTCTCACTTACATATGTCTGCCATATTTTCTTTGCGGAATAATGGACGTAGCAACAGGTATGCTTCGAGGTATCGGAAGCAGTATCGCTCCGATGGTAATAACTGTTGCCGGTGTTTGTGGGTTCAGGATTATTTGGATATACACAGTATTTATGATACCGGAATATCACAAAGTACAGACATTATATCTTTCTTATACTATCTCATGGCTCGCAACTTTTTTGATTGAACTTGTTGTGTTTATGATTATGCTTAGGCACATGGAAAAAAATTCCTGTGCCGCAATACAATAGTAAAACGGCGGAGTTGTTTAATAAACTCCGCCGTTTTTATACGGTCAATTCAGTTTGTTCTTTTGAATGAGTGATATCCTTGAATACAAAGCGTCTCATGGTGATAGAAGTTATTACACCGATAGCTATACCGATTATCATTCCTGCGAATACGTCGGTCGGAAAGTGAACGTACAGATACATTCTTGAACATCCTACTGCTGCTGCAAGAATAATTGCTGGTATACCTAGTTTTTTATCAAAGAATACGAGTATAACTGCACAAGTGAAGCAAATCATTGTATGTCCGGATGGAAAGGAGTAATCGTGAGGTACTTTTACAAGCATATCAATACTCTCATTTATCCAACATGGACGGTCACGGGCAATGATGTTTTTCAGGAGTACATTTCCGAGAAGCGCACATATTACGATGCCGGCAGCAAGTGTTAACCCGCAGCTTCTGCGGGTACGCAGGGCAATAAACATCAGCGTTACACATATCCACCATATTCCATATTCACCAAAAAGGGTAATCATCGGCATTATAGCATCAAGTATATTACAGCGTAAGTGCTGTTGTATGTAGTCAAGAATTGAAAAATCAAAATCTGTTATCATGGTTTATTTATTTGCAAGTTTACCGAATTCCTGAAAAAGTGCAAGGTCATTCTGATTTACTTTCATGTTTGTTTTCATGGTCTTGCCTTCGGCAGTTGTAACATTGATTTCGATTATACTTCCCTCATCAAGTGCTGAACTTGCGGCTGAAAAAAACATCAGCAGTTTCGGATGATCCTGACAAAATGTCTGAAAAAGGGGTTTTATTTTAAGTAATGCCATAGGGTTCATGATCAAGTCTCCTTTTATACATAATACATTATTATACCACATATACAAAGAGAATGCAAGCATTACTCATGCTTTACAGGCATTAGTCTTTTCAGTACGAATTGTGCACATAGTCCTGTAAATAAGCCAGCTATACAGCCCGAAACAATGAGCATAGGGTAGTGTGCAAGGACAGCGAGAGAACGTGTTATTGCGATAGCAATTGCCATTTGTCCCGTGTTGTGAAATACAGCCCCGAATACGCTGCAAAGCCATAGATACTGCTCAGGAATTGCCTTTTTCAGCAACAGCATACCTGCCAGACACATCATACCGCCTGCGAGGCTGTATGCCAATGCAAGCATATTAGATGCAAATATTGCACCAAGTATTATTCTTGTCAGCAGCATAAGGAATGTTTCTTTTGCGGAAAAACGATAAACCGCATAGACCGTGAAAATATTGGCAAGTCCGAGTTTAACACCGGGTATTGATGAAAGATCAGGAAGCCGCAGTTCAACTATGAAGATTATAAGCGCCGCGGCTGTAAGAAGAGCGAGTTCAGTTAGCCTTTTTGTTTTCATTTCCGATCTCCATTAGGTTTAGAGGTGTATTTGATAACAAGTTTGTGCGGCAAACATACTATAGGTATATTTTCAGATCGCAGGTAACCGGTCTTGACGCACGTTTTATCAGGACAATCCGCTTCTGAGATACGGATAGCATTTCCTTCTGAGATTTCAATGATATTATAACCTCCGTCAGCTGAATCGATACGTATTGTCTGCGTAGTTTCATCATCATACTCTGCAAGATCAATGGTATACAGAACTTTTCCGTCCTGAACTATCTCGACCCATGTACTTTCAGGTGGCCGTCGCAATATTATTGCGGCTATAATACCCGAGAAAAACAGAACTATTGCTATCGCCATGCATATCTTTACGCTTTTAGTCATTGGTTATTACCTCAGAAGTCATGTTTCCGGTATTGTCAAATTTCTCAGAAATACCTTCTGTGTAAAGAACCCTTGCATCATCAGTAACAAGAATCATGTCAAAATCGTTGTGTTCCTTCCAGTAAGAAACAGCTTTATCGGTACCCATTATAAAAAGAGCAGTAGAAAGTGCATCACACATAAGTCCGCTGTTTCCTATTATTGTTACTGACACCAGTCCATTATCAGCCGGATAGCCGTCTTGTGGGTCAATTATGTGCCAGTATTGATTTCCATCATCACCAGTAAAACAGCGTTCATAGTTGCCTGATGTAACAACTGCTTTATCCTTCACGCTTATTACACAGAAATCAATATCAGGTGAAAACGGGTCTTTTACCCCTATTCTCCAGTCGGTGCCATCAGGCTTTGAACCGAGTGTCTGAACGTTTCCACCAAGGCTTATGACGGCTGAATTAACATCGTTTTCACGAAAAACTTCCATTATCTTGTCACCGGTGTATCCTTTTGCAAGTGCACCAAGGTCGATTTTATAGTCTTCAGGCACAACTACGTCGTTGTCGGTGATTCTGACTTGACTGTAATCAACGTTTTCAAGAAGTTCAGCAAGCTTTTTTTCAGTTGGAATATGATATTCACCTGTTGTAAATCCCCATTCTGAAAGAACAGGATAAATCGATATATCAAGTGCTCCGGACGTCTTTTCTCCGTAACTTATTCCGGCTGAAATCAGTTCTGCCGTGTCATCTGAAACGGATGCTGCAATCCCGTTTGAACTATTTATTTTGCCAATATCACTTTCTACATCTGTTACTGACAACTCTACTTCAAGGGTGCGGATACGTTCTTCAGCGAGTTTCAGAGCAGTATCAGCATTTTTACCGTTTGCTTTGAGAGTCATATATGTGTCCATAGCAAACAGACCTGTTTCCTGTAGAGCGGTGTTTTGCTCAGAGGAGCAGGCTGAAAAAGATATTATCATAATGGCGGCGGTAAACAATGAGCCGAATTTGAAAATGTTCAAGGTTGTATCCTTTCAGTTAGATATATATAACTTGTATATCAATTATACGGGCGGTATCAGCCGCCCGTATAATACGAATTACTTGATAAGAAGTGATTTTCCTGTCATTTCAGCAGGCTGTTCAACTCCCATGATATCGAGCATTGTAGGTGCAAGGTCAGCAAGTACGCCGCCTTCAGCAAGCTTTCCCTCAACTCCGACTGCGATAAGCGGTACGGGGTTAGTAGTGTGAGCTGTGAAAGGACTTCCATCAGGTTCCATCATCTTGTCAGCGTTGCCGTGATCGGCAGTAATAAGAGCTGCACCACCCTTTGCGAGGATAGCATCTACCATCTTGCCTACGCAGGTGTCAGTAGCTTCAACTGCCTTTACAGCTGCGTCAAAGATACCGGTGTGACCAACCATGTCACAGTTTGCATAGTTAAGTATAATTACGTCGTACTTATCAGAATCGATAGCTTCAAGTACTGCGTCGCATACTTCGTAAGCGCTCATCTCAGGCTTGAGGTCGAATGTAGGAACATCAGGTGACTTGATGAGGATTCTGTCCTCACCGTCAAACTGCTTTTCCTCACCGCCGTTGAAGAAGAAGGTAACGTGTGCATATTTCTGTGTTTCAGCAATGCGGAGCTGAGTCTTGCCAAGCTTAGCAAGGTACTCGCCCATTGTCATTTTAAGCTGCTCGGGAGGATATGCAACAGATACGTTAGGCATTGTTGCGTCGTACTGAGCCATGCATACAAAGTTCACGTTGAAGAAACCGTTCTTTCTCTCAAAGCCATTGAAATCAGGGTCAACAAATGAACGTGTTATCTGTCTTGCACGGTCAGGACGGAAATTAAAGAATATAACGCTGTCATCAGCCTTGATCTGAGCTCCGCCTTCGATAACTGTCGGGAGCATGAATTCGTCAGTAACATCATTTGCGTAGGAGTTCTTGATTGCCTGAACAGGGTCAGTTTCCTTGACGCCTTCGCCGTAAACGAGAGCAGCATAAGCCTTTTCAACTCTGTCCCATGCATTATCTCTGTCCATTGCATAGAAACGACCGGAGATCGTTGCTACCTTGCCAAGACCGATCTTGTTGAGTTCTGCAACAGCCTCTGTCATATAATCTGCAGCAGATGACGGAGGAACGTCACGTCCGTCGAGAAATGCGTGGATATAAACCTTGTCGAGACCGTTTTTCTTTGCCATTTCTACGATTCCGTAGAGATGTTCCATGTGGCTGTGAACGCCACCGGGAGAAAGAAGTCCCATAAGATGAAGTGCACTGCCCTTAGCCTTGCAGTTATCCATTGCAGCGAGGATAGCCTTGTTATTGAAGAAAGTGCCATCCTTGATGTCCTTTGAAATCTTAACGAGCATCTGATATACGATACGTCCTGCACCAATGTTGGTGTGACCTACCTCAGAGTTGCCCATCTGACCGTCAGGAAGACCTACATCGAGTCCGCTTGCACCGATAATAGTGTTCGGGCACTCAGCCATGTACTTATCGAGGTTAGGCTTCTTTGCAGCAGCGATTGCGTTGCCGTATGTATCAGGATTGTAGCCGAAGCCGTCCATGATTATAAGAGCTACAGGTTTTTTAGCCATTGGTATTATCCTTTCATGTTTAAGGGCGGAATCGCTCCCGCCCCTAATTATTTATTAAATATAAATCAGCCGTTTACAGCTGCCTGAACGATAACGTTGAAGTCCTCAGCCTTGAGTGAAGCACCGCCGATAAGACCACCGTCGATGTTGGGCTTAGCAAGGAGTTCAGCACAGTTCTTAGCGTTCATAGAACCACCGTACTGGATTGTTACAGCGTCAGCAGTTGCCTGATCGAAGAGCTTAGCAAGCTGTGCACGGATGAATCCGCAAACTTCCTCAGCCTGATCAGGAGTAGCTGTGAGACCTGTACCGATTGCCCATACAGGCTCGTAAGCGATAACAACGTTCTTTACCTGTTCAGCAGTGAGTGACCAGAGGTCGAGCTTGATCTGACGAGCAATAACTTCCTCAGTGATGTTGCACTCACGCTCCCACTTGAGCTCACCTACGCAAACGATAGGCTTGAGACCAGCCTCAAGAGCAGCGATAGTTCTCTTGTTAACAGTCTCATCAGTCTCACCGAAGTACTGTCTTCTCTCGCTATGACCGATTACAACGTACTCAACGCCGAGTTCTGTGAGCATATCAGCAGAGATCTCGCCTGTGAAAGCACCGCTCTTCTCGAAGTGAACGTTTTCAGCACCGATCTTTACGTTGCTGCCAGCTGTAGTATTGATAGCTGTTTCAAGGTTTGTAAAAGGTACGCAAGCGATTACTTCGATTTTGCCTTCAGCGTTAGCTACGAGGGGCTTGATAGCCTCGAGGAGAGCCTTAGCCTCGGGACGAGTTTTGTTCATTTTCCAGTTTCCGGCAATAATTGCCTTTCTGAGATTCTTGTTCATGGGTAATTACTCCTTACATTTAAACTTTTTAAAGCACTTATTCTTTTTTCCTGATTTATCAGAATTATTTGCAGTATTATTTGAATCTACAAATTTATTGTTAGCGCCGTTATAGCTGCCGATCGCAATGCCGTTCTTGATCGGCGAAAAAATGAAACCGATGATAAGACCTGATAAAAATCCGATTATCAGATAGAGTATAACTTTTTCTTTGTTTTCAAGGTCGAGTTTTTTGATAAGATCCATTACGATCAGCTCCTTTTCATTGAATTAGGGCGAATAATTTTTATCCGCCCCATTAGTTTCTGATCCGGTTTTATTAAAATCGGTATACTGAATGCTGCGCGGAGATAAACTTTTATGTTTTATTATCTATGCCGCATAGCAGCGGCACGAACACCGTGCTTACTTTTCAGCGATAGCTGCAACACCGGGAAGAACCTTGCCTTCGAGGTACTCAAGTGATGCACCGCCGCCAGTTGAGATGTGGCTCATCTTGTCAGCGAATCCGAGCTGTATAGCAGCTGTAGCGGAGTCACCGCCGCCGATAATTGTTGTAGCATCAGCCTCAGCGAGAGCCTCGCATACTGCAACTGTACCCTTCTTGAGTGTGGGGTTCTCAAATACACCCATAGGACCGTTCCAAACAACTGTCTTAGCAGACTTAGCGGCCTCAGCGAAGATAGCAGCTGTCTTAGGTCCGATATCAAGACCCATTTTGTCAGCAGGGATCTTGTCTGAATCTACGAACTCTACATCAATAGGAGCGTCGATCGGATCAGGGAATGAAGCTGCAACAGCTGTATCGATAGGGAGAAGGATCTTCTTGCCGAGTTTGTCAGCCTTTGCAAGCATCTCCTTGCAGTAATCAAGCTTTTCATCGTCAACGAGTGACTTACCGATAGAACCGCCCTGAGCCTTGATGAATGTATATGCCATACCACCGCCGATGATAAGAGTATCGCACTTTTCGAGGAGGTTTGAGATTACATTGAGCTTATCAGCAACCTTAGCGCCACCGAGGATAGCAACGAAGGGATGCTCAGGAACTTCAACAGCGTTTCCGAGGTACTGGATCTCCTTCTGCATGAGGTAACCTACAGCAGTTTCCTTAACAAACTTTGTTACACCTGCTGTAGAAGCGTGAGCACGGTGAGCAGAACCGAAAGCGTCCATTACAAATACTTCACCGTCAACGAGGTCAGCAAGCTCCTTGGAGAACTCTTCGCCGTTCTTGGTTTCTTCATTTCCGCGGAAACGAGTATTCTCAAGAACAACAATCTCGCCGTCGTTCATTTCAGCAACAGCTTTCTTAGCGTTATCGCCTACAACAGTGTCGTCAGCAGCAAATGTTACCTTAGTATTTACGAGCTCTGCGAGACGTGCAGCAGCCGGAGCGAGTGAGAACTTAGCCTCAGGTCCGTTCTTGGGTTTACCGAGGTGTGAGCAGAGAACAACCTTTGCGCCGTTCTCAACGAGCTTATTGATAGTAGGAAGAGCAGCCTGGATACGGTTATCGTTTGTGATAGCACCGTCTTTCATAGGAACGTTGAAATCTACTCTTACGAGTACCTTTCTGCCCTTAACGTTAATGTCTTCTACAGTTACCTTGTTTAATCCTGCCATTGGTATGACATCCTTTCGTTTAAAAATATACATTTTGAAGTGGTTGTTAACTTTCTAACAACACTATTATATTTTACACTATTCTGAGAAATATTTCAAGTCTTTTCTCAATATTTTTTCGGAACTTTACATAATTCATAAATATATTCTCGGAATATTAAGCAATATAAAAAATAAATATTAAAAATCCTTTTGCATATTGACAAACTCGTCTTAACGTGTTAAAATTGATACGTAAACCAAATATTAAAACCGTTGAAGCGGAGATAACGTTGTTTATGGACTTTCAGAGAGCCTGTGTTGGTGCGAGTCAGGCAGTTCCCAGAATTTCAAATGGACCGCTGAGGGCGCAGTCAAACGGATTTTTCCGGAGTATTCTGCGACGTTAGATGTGCGTTAATCATCGGGGATATGTTAGTATCCTGACAAGTGCGCAGTTATTCTGCGAATCAAGGTGGTACCGCGGATAAGTTTTATTCGTCCTTGACAGAAATTCAACTTCTGTCAGGGACTTTTTTCATACCGCCGGCAGAAGTTAGTCCGGAGGTTTTAGTTATGATCTTTTCACCAAGCCTTGACACTGTTAAGAAGATCGCTGATACTAAAAAGTACGATATCCTCCCTGTGAGCTGTGAGATCCTCTCAGATATCTGTACTCCTATTGAAGCGATCACGACATTAAAAAACGTTTCCACACACTGCTATATGCTCGAATCTGTTGTGGAAAAGGAAAAGTGGGGAAGGTACACGTTCCTCGGCTTTGAACCTAAAATGCAGATCACCGCTTCAGGCAGCGAGCTTATTATCAATGGAGTAAAAATGCATTCCGACGATCCAAGTGTTCAGATACGTCAGATACTCGATGGATACAAGAGTCCTAAATTTGACAATTTACCGCCATTTACAGGCGGACTTGTCGGCTACTTCTCTTACGATTTCCTCGCTTACTCCGAAAAGTCACTGCGCATTCAGACTGAAGACAGTGAAAACTTCAAAGATGTCGACCTAATGCTTTTTGATAAGGTGATTGCATTTGATAATTATCGTCAGAAGCTTATCCTTATCGCTAATATGTCGCTTGATGATCCCGAAACAGGCTATAATAAAGCTATTCTCGACCTGAAACAAATGGCTGACCTGCTCCGTCACGGTGAGCGTAAGCATGAGCCTTCAGGTCACCTTACCACTGAAGTCACTCCCCTTTTTGGTAAAGAAGAATTCTGCAATATGGTCGATAAGGCTAAGTCACATATACGCGAAGGCGATATATTTCAGATTGTTCTTTCCAACCGGCTTTCTGCGGGATTTGAAGGAAGTCTGCTGAATACGTACCGTATTCTCAGAACTATCAATCCATCGCCTTATATGTTCTATTTTTCAGGTACTGACGTTGAGATCGCCGGAGCTTCTCCCGAAACACTCGTCAAGCTTGAGAACGGAGTGCTTCACACTTTTCCTCTCGCAGGTACTCGTCCAAGAGGCAGGAACGAGCAGGAAGATAAGGAACTTGAAAAGGGTCTTCTCTGTGACGAAAAAGAACTCGCTGAGCATAATATGCTTGTTGACCTCGGCAGAAATGACCTCGGTAAGATAAGTAAATTCGGCTCAGTTGAGGTCGAAAAGCTCCATAGTATTGAACGCTATTCCCATGTCATGCACATCGGTTCTACTGTACGCGGAGAGATTCGCGATGAATTCGATGGTCTCGATGCTGTAAGTGCAGTTCTACCGGCAGGTACACTGTCGGGTGCTCCGAAAATAAGAGCCTGCCAGCTTATCGCTGAACTTGAGAATAATAAGCGTGGTATTTACGGCGGAGCTATCGGCTACATTGATTTTACAGGTAACCTCGATACCTGTATTGCCATTCGTATCGCCTATAAGAAAAACGGTAAAGTCTTTGTCCGCAGCGGAGCAGGTATTGTTGCTGACTCCGTTCCTGAAAATGAGTATCAGGAATGCATAAACAAGGCGGCAGCTGTTGTTAATGCTCTTAAACTTGCAGAGGAGGCGGACGTATGATTCTTCTTATTGATAATTATGATAGTTTTTCATATAACCTTTACCAGCTTATTGGTGAGTTAACACCTGATATTAAGGTTATCCGAAATGATGAGCTTACAGTTTCTGAGATAAAGAAACTCTCACCTGATAAGATAATCATATCCCCCGGTCCGGGAAGACCCGAGGACGCGGGTATTATAGTTGAAGCTGCCGGAAGTGTGTGCAGGGATATCCCTACACTTGGTGTCTGTCTTGGTCATCAGGCAATCTGCAAGGCTTACGGCGCTGATGTAACTTATGCAAAAAAGCTCATGCATGGTAAGCAGTCAACTATAAAGATTACAGGCAGTTCCCCAATCTTTAAGAGTATCGGAGATAATGTTCCTGTTGCAAGATATCATTCCCTTGCGGCTGACGCAGATACCCTCCCCGACTGCCTTGAGGTTACGGCAGTTGCTGATGACGGGGAAGTTATGGCGGTTCAGCATAAGGAACTCCCCATATACGGCGTTCAGTTTCACCCTGAGTCGATAATGACTCCTGACGGAAAAACAATGCTGAGAAATTTCATAAAACTATAACGGAGGTATTGTCATGCCGGAATGTTTGAATATTATTGCAGAAGTTAAGCTTACACGTATAGCAAAACTTGCCGACTATCCCGCTGACTGGGAGCGCAGGTTAGGTCTTCTTGCTTCTGAGGGTTCTCTTTGCATTATGCATAATGATAATGAACCCGAAGATAAGAGGTACGTCATTCTTCTCAATTATCCAAACTGCTTCAAAAGTTTTTCCGGCGACCTTACTACCGAAGACAACGAGATCAGACTCATTACTAAAAATGCAGGCTATGTCTTTTCCGTGACAGAATGGGAATTGACTGAAGAAAAAGAGGACGCTCTCAGAAAGCAGCTCGAAGAAATCATAGCTGACCTTGAAGAATAACTACGTCCTCTATGGAGGATCATTATGATTAAAGAAGCAATCGTTAAGATAGTAAATAAGGAAGACCTCTCTTATGATGAGGCTTATCAGGTAATAAACGAAATAATGTCCGGTGAGACTACTCCTACGCAGAATGCTGCGTTTCTCTCCGCACTTTCTACTAAAAGTACCAAGGCTGAAACTATTGATGAAATAACTGGTTGTGCTGCTGCTATGCGTGACCATGCAGAAAAATTTGACGGTGAAGGCAGACAGCTGCTTGAGATTGTCGGAACAGGCGGTGACAACGCGAAGAGTTTCAATATCTCTACAACATCTGCATTCGTTATCGCTGCATCAGGTATTATGGTTTCAAAACACGGCAATCGTGCTGCTTCTTCCCTCTCAGGAACTGCCGATTGTCTTGAAGCACTTGGAGCTAATATCAGCCTTGAACCACAAAAATGCAAAGAACTCCTCGACGAAAGCGGTTTTTGCTTCTTCTTTGCACAGAAGTACCATACTTCTATGAAATACGTCGGGGCTATCCGCAAGGAACTCGGTTTCAGAACCGTTTTCAATATACTTGGTCCACTCACAAATCCTGCTTGTCCGCAGTATCACCTTCTTGGCGTTTATGACAGTATTCTTCTCGCGCCGGTTGCAGAGGTACTTATGAAGCTTGGTTCAAAGCGGGGTATGGTCGTTTACGGAACTGATAAGCTTGATGAGATCTCAATTTCTGCTCCGACTTCTATTTGTGAATACAAGGACGGATGGATGAAAAATTATACGATAACTCCTGAACAGTTCGGATTTGAGCGCTGCTCTAAAAATGATCTGCTCGGAGGTACTCCTGAGGAAAATGCCGCTATCACGCGCGGTATCCTTTCCGGTGAAATAACAGGACACAAGCGCAATGCCGTTCTTATGAACGCAGGCGCAGCTATATACATCGGCGGTAAAGCTGATTCAATGCAGGATGGCATCAAACTTGCTGCTGAACTTATCGACAGCGGTAAGGCGCTTAATGCACTTGACAGCTTCGTACGATTATCAAATACATGAGGTGATTTTTAATGACAATCCTTGAACAACTCGCTGCTCACGCAAAAAATCGTTCTGAGACTTCTCAGAAACTCATTTCTTATGATGAAATGAAGTACATGGCACTTTCTCTGCCCGATGGCTTGTTTGAATTCGAGAACACCCTCTCGCGAAGAGGAATGAAATTCATCTGCGAATGTAAAAAAGCATCGCCCTCAAAGGGAGTTATTTCCGAAGACTACCCTTTCATCAGAATTGCTACAGATTACGAAAATGCCGGTGCTGACTGTATATCTGTATTAACTGAGCCTAAGTGGTTTCTTGGCTGCAGTGACCATTTAAGAATGATCGCTGACGAAGTGTCTATCCCCTGCTTGCGTAAGGATTTTACAGTTAACGATTACATGATCTATGAGGCAAAACTTATGGGTGCAAAGGCTGTTCTGCTTATCTGTTCTATTCTTACACCTGAACAGTTAAAAGAGTATATACAGGTGTGCGATACACTTGGTATTTCTGCACTTGTTGAAGTTCATGACGCTGATGAGGTAAAAACTGCACTCAATGCCGGAGCACGAGTTATTGGTGTCAATAACCGCAATCTCAAGGATTTTTCTGTTGACACTGAAAATAGTCTCAGGCTGCGTGATCTTGTTCCATCTGATGTTGTTTTCGTATCAGAGAGCGGCGTATCATGCGCTGAAGATGTGAAGAGACTCTACGATGCAGGCGTTAATGCTGTTCTTATCGGTGAAGCGTTAATGCGTTCACCTAATAAAGCTGCAAAGATCGAGGAGCTTCGCAGCGCATTATGACTAAGATAAAGATGTGTGGTATTCGTCGCCCTGAAGATATCAGCTTCGTAAATGCTGTTAAGCCGGAATACATCGGATTTGTTTTTTCGGAAGCAAGCAAAAGATACGTTACACCTTCTGCTGCTATCGGTCTGACATCTATTCTTGATGACAGGATAATCACTGTCGGAGTATTTGTTGATGCACCTGCTGATGAGGTAATAACTCTGTACAAAAGCGGTACTATTTGTATGGCTCAGCTTCATGGAAATGAAGACGACGACTACATTATGAAGCTGAAAAATGCCGGTGTTCCAAATATAAAGGCGTTTATAATATCTTCCCCTGAAGATGTAGAGCGTGCTGAGAAATGTCCGGCTGATATGATTCTTCTTGATTCGGGAAAAGGATCAGGTAAGCAGTTCGATTATTCGCTGCTTGAAGATATCAGCCGCCCATATTTCCTTGCAGGGGGGCTTACTCCGGATAATGTTTCAGATGCTGTTGCAAGACTGCACCCTTACGCTGTTGATGCTAGTTCAGGTCTCGAGAGCGACGATTTCAAGGATTTTCAGAAAATGAAACTATTCGCAGAAAATGTCAGAAAATGCGATATATGAAAGGATAAACACTATGTCAAGATCTAAAGGCAGATTTGGTATTCACGGTGGACAATATATTCCTGAAACGCTGATGAATGCTGTTATTGAACTTGAAAATGCCTATAATAAATATAAAGATGACCCTGAATTCAATCGTGAACTTACTCAGCTTCTTAATGAATATGCAGGTCGTCCGTCAAACTTATACTTTGCTGAAAAACTTACCCGTGAATTAGGCGGTGCAAAGATTTATCTGAAGCGTGAGGACCTTAATCATACAGGCTCTCACAAAATCAACAACGTTCTTGGTCAGGCTCTTCTTGCTAAGAAAATGGGCAAGACCCGTCTTATAGCTGAGACTGGTGCCGGTCAGCATGGTGTCGCTACTGCTACTGCTGCTGCTTTGTTTGACATGGAATGCCTTGTTTTTATGGGGGAAGAAGATACAAAGCGTCAGGCACTGAATGTTTACCGTATGAAGCTTCTTGGTGCTGATGTTGTTGCTGTAAAATCAGGAACTGCCACTCTTAAAGATGCTGTTTCTGAGGCTATGAGAGAGTGGACTTCCCGAATTGACGATACTCACTACTGTCTCGGCTCAGTTATGGGTCCGCACCCTTTCCCGACTATCGTTCGCGATTTTCAGGCTGTGATATCGCGTGAATCGCGCGCTCAGATACTCGAGAAGGAAGGCAGACTTCCCGATGCAGTCATTGCTTGTGTCGGCGGTGGTTCAAATGCTATCGGAAGCTTCTATCATTATATCCCCGATGAGGGTGTCAGACTCATTGGCTGTGAAGCTGCCGGAAGAGGTATCGATACTTTTGAGACAGCCGCTACGGTCAATACAGGCAGAGTTGGTATCTTCCATGGTATGAAGTCTTATTTCTGTCAGGACGAATACGGACAGATAGCCCCTGTTTACTCTATTTCTGCGGGTCTTGATTATCCGGGAGTTGGTCCTGAACACGCTTATCTGCATGATATAGGCAGAGCTGAATATGTTCCTGTTACTGATGAGGAAGCAGTTAATGCTTTTGAATATCTCTCACGTACAGAGGGAATTATTCCGGCTATTGAGTCTGCTCACGCTGTTGCTCACGCCGTAAAGATTGCTCCGACTATGGATAAGGATAAGATTATTATTGTTACCGTTTCAGGCAGAGGTGACAAGGACTGTGCCGCTATTGCCCGCTACAGAGGGGAGGATATATATGAGTAATATTTCATCTGCTTTCAAGAACGGCAAGGCTTTCATTCCCTTCATAACCTGTGGAGACCCTGACCTCGAAACTACCGGAAAGGTAGTTCGTGCCGCTGCTGAAGCCGGTGCCGACCTTATTGAACTTGGTATCCCCTTCTCTGACCCGACTGCTGAAGGTCCTGTGATTCAGGGAGCTAATATCCGTGCACTGTCAGGCGGAGTTACTACCGATAAGATTTTTGATTTTGTAGCTGAACTCCGTAAGGACGTTAAAACTCCTCTCGTTTTCATGACATATGCAAACGTTGTTTTCTCTTACGATTCTGAACGCTTTATGGCACGCTGCTGTGAAACCGGTGTAGGAGGTATTATCCTGCCTGATCTTCCCTTTGAGGAAAAAGAAGAGTTTTCAGCTGTTGCCAAGCAGTACGGTGTTGACCTTATTCCGCTCATTGCACCTACTTCAGCTGACAGGATAGCTATGATCGCGAAAGAGGCAGAAGGCTTCATTTATATTGTTTCAAGTCTCGGTGTAACAGGTATGAGAAGTGAGATCAATACTGATATTTCGAGCATAGTTAAGGTCGTTCGTGAAAATACAAGTATTCCGTGTGCTGTAGGCTTCGGTATCAGTAAGCCGGAACAGGCTAAACAAATGGCGGCTATCTCAGACGGCGCTATTGTAGGTTCGGCTATAATCCGCATCATTGAACAGTATGGCAGAGACGCTGCTCCATATGTCGGTGAATATGTTAAGTCTATGAAAGAAGCTGTTTTATCAGCTGAATAATTAAAAGCTCCGTTTCGCTTATGACGATAACGGAGCTTTTTCTGTGTTAAAAGTGGTTCGGGGAGAAAGCTTATAGCTCCCTCCCCGACTGTACGTAAAAACTCTATTTGAAAGTAATTTGCTTATGAAGCTTTGAAAATATATCTCATAAAGTTGTACAGGTGAGGTTCAACTGTAGCATTTCCGTGGTCACCCTGTGGAATCATGTTCCAAAGGTGCTCTACGTTATTCTTTGTGAGTACATTGTGGTAATCCTGAGGATATGTACCTACTACTGAATCGTTTGCAGCAGCTGATACAAGTATCAGGTAAGGCATTGTTGATGGTGTAAGTTCACTTTCTGATTTGAGTGAACCCTCATGCTCCATGATATAGTCTCTTGTCTTGAAAATTCCGGGAGCTGCGCACGCACTTCCTACGTAGCCATAGTACTGTGACCTTGTGATACCTGTGTAGAGAGCTTCACGTCCGCCAAGTGAGAAACCGGTTATAGCAGTGTTTTCTCTGCCTGTCTTGACTGAGTAATTCTGTTCCATATAGGGCATGATACTGTTTTCAATGTCCTCACGTACAAGGTCGTATTTACGCATAGACTCTGCGTCAAATCCCATTCCGTTACCCTGACCTGTCATCATGTTCGGGCAAACGATTATCATGGGTTCACAAGCTCCGTCTGCAAGCATATTTCCGAGCATTGTCTGTACCCCCATACCGGGCATTGATGTTTCGTTACCGCCTATACCATGCAGACAGTAGAGAACAGGGTACTTCTTGGATTTGTCATATCCGGCCGGCAGAATTACGCACATCTTCTTCTGACAATTGCCGTCCTTGGAGAAGTATGTTACTGTATCAAGTTTACCATAGTCAACTCCGCCACGCTTCTGATTAAAACCGCTGGGAGCATTTGTCTTCATATCGTTAGCAATCTGTGCCATATAGTCTCCACTGTACTGCTGTTTGGAAGTTGTAGTTGTTTGCTGCTCAGGCTTTGACGAGGTTGTTGTTGTGACCTGTGCCTTTGGGAAAGTCTTGATCTGTCCCATGAGATACTTTGAAAGAAGAACTACATCATTTATTTCAAATGATCCGCTGCCGTCAACATCTGCTGCATAGAGGTTTGGCTGTGCTGATCCTGCCATGTAGTTTACGATCGCGCGTCTTGCAAGTACAAGATCAAATACATCTACAGAATTATCACCGTTGTAGTCTCCTCTTGCTCTGTTTGCAGGTGGATCAGTCGGATCGACGGTGATGTCACCGCCGCCCTCAACTGTTCCGTTGCCTGTCTTTATATCTGATTTATTACCCTTTACAGCTGCTGTGAAATTGTCTACATAGAAGTCAGTGAGGTCATCGGGGGCTTCTATATAGAGTATGAGATTAGATGCATTTGATGGGATAGTGTATGATGAGTTCTCAAGTTTTGTCCACTGTCCACTCTTTGCGCCTACAAGTGCTATTTCTTT
>Ga0310695_10004000_pt1 | contig 27873 bp, 27 predicted proteins | sample RumenRJG_04DNA_FD_203882 | JGI IMG/M metagenome (GOLD analysis project Ga0310695, IMG submission 203882) | Bovine rumen microbial communities from Lethbridge, Alberta, Canada - RJG_04 (v2) (version 2) | ecosystem: Host-associated > Mammals > Digestive system > Stomach > Rumen | place: Canada... | reverse complement strand
ATGTGATGGCCTAAATGGAGTTTACGGGACACTGAACGGGCTGATTCTCCTTGGAATACTAGCCCAATAGCGGACATCTTTTCTTCAATACTAAAAATGCGTTTCATTTGAACCTTTAAGTTGTGTCCAACTTTCTGGGTTCACTTCAGGGACTGTCCCCGTGTGCAGTAATATAAAAAGCTATGGAAGACAAAGAATTGAAAGAAGTTTTTGAGATACTGGAGAAGGCTGGTTGGCAACCTCAGTTGTGCGACACGCCGATACCTGTATACGAATCGGTGCATGCTGGCAATCCCATTGATCCGGGTCAGATACCGGCAGATATGACGTTGGTGCCCAAAGCGCTATTTTCGTTAAGCAGCGAGATGATGGTGCGTGTTAGCGGCAACTCGATGATTGACGCAGGTATAGAAAACGGCGCCAGCGAGAGAGCGCTGAAGCTGCGCGACGCATTTAAGGAGCAGGTGGAAACGCTGCTGATAAACGCTAAGAAAACGGCATAAAAACCCAAGACCGTTAGAAAAACCGTTAGAACGTTAGAAATTCCCGTAGAGGTGTATGACGAAGCTTCATACACCTCTTTTTTGTGCCTACCTTTGCTGTTGAAACAGCGAGGACAGGCTGCACCTCAGCATAGAGCGAGCTCTCTGCATTCGGTTTGCACTGTCCTTCGCTCGTGGAATCTTGGCCGAGACAATCCAAAAGAAAATTATTGATTAATTAAAAAGAAAAAGATTATGACAAGAATTTTTCAAGTAGAAGAGATGACGGGCGAGCGTACATTCGACAGCACAACCAACGGAGTGCCGAGTGAGGTGAAGGTGATTGGCGTGAAGCTTACTGATGGCAAAAACACACTGTATGCCGAGGCTTATCGTGAACGTGCGGAGTTAGTCAAAAATCTGAACCTGCAGAAGGGCGACATCGTTCAGCTGCAATTGAACACAAGCGTTAAGCAAAACACCAAGGATGGTGTGACGTTCTATGGAAATAACGTGACAATAGACACCTGTCTGCTGCTCGTGCGGAATAGCTTCTAGCGGAAGTAGTACGTTAGTACGTAGTACGTTAAGGGGCTTTTTTAGTATAACGGACAGAAAATTATTTTATATATATATAAAATAAAAATAATTTCAAAAATTATGCCTACTTGCACCCAGCGTTAACGTACTACGTACTATTTTACTTTGATTTTTAAACTATTAAATAATAAAGGATTATGACAAAAGAAAGAAAAATAACAGGCAATATAAAAGGTATTGTCAGCAAATACAGCGACAACAGTTTCGAGTTCAGACCCTTCGGAAAGGGCGAGCCCGTGTACGAAGAGAAGCAGGAGTTCAAGAACGGCGTAACCATCGCCAAGACCCGTGGCAACACTGGCAAGCGGGTAGTTCGCATACAGCTGGAGCCAACGGACGTCGACCTCTTCGATACCTGCGTAAAGAAGCTGGGCGAGGTGCTGCCCGAGGCGCCCGGCATCGAACTGCTGCGTTCGAAAGCCATGTTATTACTCGGTCCCGACATCCAGATGGTGCACGACCGCAAGGCGGGTAAGGTCGTCGTGCGCATGGAGGTCGACGTCGACACCTGTGACAGAATGCAGAAGAGATTTTTCAACCTATTTAATCAGATTAACTTATGCTTAGCTATCAACAAAGCTACTTTAACCCCTGTGTTGAACTGACAAGGGAGCTCTGGGAGCGGGTCACGAGTGACCCCTCCCTTCAAGAGACCGTTCATAATTGTACGGACATCTATAGCCGATTGGGCAAGGGTGCGGCCTACGATGCGCAGAAGAAGAAGTTGCCATTGGTGATGTTCTGCTGCACGTTTGACCCCAACAACGGTGCGAAGGGCAAACAGCCGCTGAACACCTGGCGCTGTCAGTCGGCCGTGAACATCAACGGCCTCTTCATGTACGATGCCGACGAACTGCCCATAGAGAAGTTGGTGGACTACACCTATGAGCTCTGCGAACGGGCTGCCGAAGACGCTGGGAAGAACGAAGACCTCGTGCTCGACCTGCTGCGCTGCCGTGCCGTGTTCTATGCCCAGTGGTTCACCGTGCCTATCATCGTCACCCGAGCCATCGAGGAGCGCAGAGCGCTGGCCGAGAGCAACAAGCCTGGGGCAGACCTGCCCAGCGTGCTCGACCTCTGCCGAGTGACCGACGACGACCTCCGCTTCAGCGAAGTGATGTTCAACAGCGTCGTAGCCTGGCAGGATGCTTACTTTGGACAGATGCTGCAAGACTCTTGGGAGAATGCCGACAAGGCGTTTGTGCCTCGAGTCAGACGCTCGAAGAATGCTGATGGCTACCTCATGCTGCCGCAGGAGTTCAAGAATGCCGCTTCTGCGACAAGCTGCTCATGCAGTTCGTCTATGCAGGACTGTCGTTCGACAGGCTGATCATCGACCCGAAGTACAAAAGCACCAACAGGACTGCTGACGCAGACAACGTCGAGGTGCACATCTATGTGCAGGATGACCCGAAAGACAACAGATTACAAATTAAATTTCACAGGTAAGAAAATGCGTACCGTAACTTTCATGGCGGCGTACCGTAACTTTATCAGCGGCGTACCGTAACTTTATCGACGGCGTACCGTAACTTTGTGGACTGACAAGTTGGCAGTAAGACAACTCCATATTCGACATTCAACATGTTAAATCGACATAAAGGAACAAGTATTTTCACCATTATCTCTGGAATTTCGAATATTATGTGTATCTTTGCAGGGTGAATACAAACTAAAGGAACGAACAGATGATTACTACAGAGAGAGTTTTCAGCATCTTCAGTGAGCTGAACAAGATACCGCGTCCGTCACATCACGAGGAGCGCGTGGCCGACTACCTGTGCCAGTTTGCAGAACGCCTGCACCTGACGTATGAACGCGACAGGGAGAACTGCGTGGTGATACGCAAGGCGGCCAGCAAGGGATATGAGGAGCATGAGCCCATCGTGCTGCTGAACCACATGGACATGGTGTGCGTGGGCATGAGCGATCCGCTGAACACGCCTATCGAGGCCTATACGGAGAATGGCTGGATGAAGGCCCGTGGCACATCGCTGGGTGCTGACAACGGCATAGGTCTGTCGATGGCGCTGGCCGTGCTCGAAGATGACAGCATAGCGCATCCTGCCCTGGAAGTCATCACGACGACCAATGAAGAAGACGGCATGTCGGGGGCTTCCGCGCTGAGCAAGGACTTTCTGAAGGGCCGGAAGGTGATTAACCTGGACTCGGAAGACTACGACACCATCACCACGGGTGCCGCAGGCGCCTGCCTGCAATTCCACCGCATACCCATGAAGCGCGAGCCTGTGCCTCAGGGCAAGCATCGCTGGTATCGGATCCGTTTCGAGGGCGGACTGGGAGGACATAGCGGTGTGGACATCAATAAAGGACGTTGCAGTGCCGTTGTAGCGATGTGGGCCATCCTGGCAGCCATCTACAACGAATACGACTTCCACGTGGGCGCTATCAACCTGGGGGAAGCCAATGCATCGATAGCCTCGTCGGCAGACATCACGGTCTGCGTGCCGTCGGGTGAGGCTTGCGAGTATGTCAAGGCGCAGCAAGAGATGATGAACGAATGGCTACATGAGGAATATCCAAAAGACGCGAAGATGGCGTGCAGCATCGAAAAGTGCGAGCCACTCGACACCGTGATTGCGGTAGAGGCCTTTGAGGCGCTGATGAGTTGTCTGGAACAAATACCGCAAGGCGTGGTGAAGATGAGCGACGCGATGCCTGGCACCGTAGAGACGTCGAACAACGTAGGGCGCATTACGACAGAGAAAGACCATATCTTTGTGTCTACCCACACACGCAGCTTCATCGACGACGATATGGCGGCGCTGAGCAGACAGATAGCCGACACCTTCAAGGAGTATGGTGCCCAGTCGGAAGTGGTGATGTCGGCACCGGCATGGCAGGAGGACCAGCAGTCGCCCTTCCTGCAACTGGTGAGCAATACCTTCCAGGATGTGTTGGGCTGGCGTCCGCGCATGGTGGCCATGCACTTTGTGCTTGAAGCAGGCTTCTTTGTACAGCATTATCCCGGCATTCAGATAGCCAGCATCGGGCCTCGCATCGTGGAGCCCCACTCTACCAGCGAACGTGTCGAGCTCTCAACCATCGAAGACATCTGGAAAGTGCTTATCGAGCTGTTAAAGCGACTATGAACTATCAATTGACATCATCATACCAGCCGACATGTGATCAGCCAGAGGCCATCCGCCAGCTGACGGACGGACTGAAGCGTGGCGACAAGGCACAGGTGCTGCTGGGCGTGACGGGCTCGGGCAAGACATTTACCGTGGCCAACGTCATCGCCAATGCCGGCAAGCCAACGCTGATATTGTCGCACAACAAGACGCTGGCGGCACAGCTGTATGAGGAGATGCGCGGCTTCTTTCCGGAGAATGCCGTGGAGTATTATGTCAGCTATTATGACTACTATCAGCCAGAGGCTTACCTACCGACCACCGACACCTATATAGAGAAAGACCTGGCCATCAACGAGGAGATAGACCGTCTGCGACTGCGTGCGGTAAGTGCTTTGATGTCAGGAAGAAAAGACGTCATCGTTATATCTTCTGTTTCGTGTATATACGGTATGGGAAGCCCTATGGCGCTCAATGAAAACATTATTGAGATATACCGCGGACAGACGCTCGACCGCAACGTGCTGTTAAGAAAATTGGTAGCTGCGCTGTATGTGCGCAACGACCTGGAGCTGAAGCGTGGCACGTTTCGCGTGAAGGGCGATACGGTAGACATCTTCATGGCGTATAGCGAACAGGTGTTGCGCGTGACTTTCTGGGACGACGAGATAGACAGCATCGAGGAGTTGGACGCCGACACCATGTTGCGTGTGTCGTCGTTCGAAGCCTATAAGCTCTACCCCGCGAACCTGTTTATGACCACGCAGGAACAGACGAACATCGCCATCCGCCAGATACAGGACGACCTGGTGAAGCAGGTGGCCTTCTTCGAGGAGCTGGGCGACGGCATCAAGGCACAGCGCATCAAGGAGCGCGTGGAGTACGATATGGAGATGATCAAGGAGCTGGGCCACTGTTCGGGCATTGAGAACTACTCGCGCTACTTCGACGGCCGTCAGGCTGGCGAAAGGCCCTACTGTCTGCTGGACTTCTTTCCCGACGACTACCTGCTGGTGATTGACGAGAGCCACGTCTCGGTGCCACAGATCGGTGCGATGTATGGTGGCGACCGGGCCCGTAAGACCAATCTGGTGGAGTATGGCTTCCGACTGCCGGCAGCCTTCGACAACCGGCCGCTGACCTTCGACGAGTTCAAGGCTATGACGCATCAGGTCATCTATGTCTCGGCGACCCCTGCCGACTACGAACTGCAAGAGGCCGAGGGCGTGGTGGTGGAACAGGTGATACGCCCCACGGGACTGCTGGACCCCGAGATAGAGGTGCGCCCCACGGAAAACCAGATAGACGACCTGATGGAGGAGATTCGCCAGCGCATAGAACGCGGCGAGCGCGTATTGGTGACCACGCTGACCAAGCGCATGGCCGAGGAGATGAGCGAATTCCTGCTGAATCACGGCATACAGACGGCCTACATCCATAGTGAGGTGACGACGCTGGAAAGAGTGAAAATATTGGAGAACCTGCGCAACGGCACCTTCGACGTGCTGGTGGGTGTCAACCTGCTGCGCGAGGGACTGGACTTGCCAGAAGTGTCGCTGGTGGCCATACTCGATGCCGACAAGGAGGGCTTCCTTCGCTCGCACCGCTCGCTGACACAGACGGCCGGACGTGCTGCACGTAACGTCAACGGCAAGGTCATCATGTATGCCGACACCATCACGGCATCGATGCAGCTGACCATCGACGAGACGCTGCGTCGCAGATCGAAGCAGTTGCGATACAACGAAGAGCACCACATCACGCCCACACAGATCAAGAAGGCACTGACCGCCTCGCTGATCAGTGCAGAGACGTCAGACGCCAAGGAATTGCAGCGTGCAGCAACGGCCACAGCATCGTTGCCTGCTGACGCCGCCTTTGCTGCCGACCCGATTATCGAGCGCATGACACGCCAGCAGTTGGAGAAGAGTATCGAGAATACCACACGACTGATGAAACAGGCCGCCAAGAACCTTGACTTCCTGCAGGCAGCACAATATCGCGACGAAATCATACGCTTACAAAAGGAGCTGGAACTTAAATAAGTTAAAAAAACAGGTAGGAAGCTGTCGGATTGAAGATTATTTCGTACCTTTGCAGGAAATAACACAAAACACAATGCTATTATGAAGAAAATTGCAATTTGCCTGATAGGTCTGCTGCCCCTGACACTCTGGGCACAGGACAACACTTGGGAGAGAGCTGAAGTGGAAGAGACACAAGAGGCTAAAGTCGACCCTAACGCGAAATATCTGAAAGGTGCCGTGCCCGAGGTGGACGGCAAGGTGGTGTTTTCGACCACGATAGCTGCTCCCGGCAAGAGTGCCGACCAGGTATACGACATCGTAGCAAAGTATATGCACAAAATGACGGGCGAGAAGAATCAGATACAGAGCGCTATCACCAATGAAGACAAGGGAAATCACAAGTTAACAGCCATCTATGAAGAATGGCTGGTGTTTAAGTCGAACGCCGTCTATCTGGATCAGACGCGTTTCTATTTTGCCCTTGAAGCAACGTGCAAGGACGGCAGTGCAAACATCACGCTGTCGCACATCCGCTATCTGTACGACGAGAACCGCAAGCCACAGCGCTATACGGCCGAAGAATGGATTGCCGACAAGGTGGCCGTCAATAAGAAGAATACCCGCCTCTACCCCATCAGCGGCAAATTCCGTCGTAAGACCATCGACCGCAAGGACTTCCTGTTCAACAAATTCGCTGAATTGCTGAAATGAGCATCAAGAGCATACGTAACTGGCTGAACCTGCTGTTTATGCTGGGAGCCATCGTCGGATTGCTGGTGTACTTCATGCGCAGTCGGGAACAGGGCACCTATATCATATTAGGGTCCATGATACTGAAATTTGTGGAAGCAGGACTGAGAATGATTAAGACCAATGAGTAGACGACTGTACGCCATAGGTATGCTGCTGTTGACCTGTGTCGGACTGACGCAGGCTCAGGTGCTTAACGAGATGGATGTCAACGGCAACATCACTCAGTACGACAGTAACAATGCACTATCGGGCAACTTCAACCCAAACCGTCGCGACTCTACCAGCAACAACAAGGAGGTGCCAAAGGGCGTGTGGGCCTGGACGGTAGACCGCCGTTTCGGTGACATCACGCCTACAGCGCTCGACACCATGCCGCACCTGTACCAAAACAGCATCTATGCCACCGGACGCTACGGCGAGTATAACACGCTTGGCAACAACTATACAGCGCGACTGAGCCGCATCTTCATAGACCGTCCTGCTATCAGCAGATTCTTCTTTGTCGACAGCTATGACTATGTGCGCAAAGAGCCGCAAGACTTTCACTTTCTGAATACGCTGTCGCCCTATACCAACATCAGCTACGACAACTGTGGCAACAAGCAGGACGGTGAAGACCATATTGACGCCAAATTTGCCGTCAATGCCAACAAGCGCCTGGGATTTGGCTTCGACCTTGACTATCACTACGGCCGCGGCTACTACCAGAATCAGAACGTCTCGCACTTCCGTGCAGCGCTGTTCAGTTCGTATCGTGGTGACCGCTACCAGATGCACCTGCTGGCCACGAGTTATCAGCATAAGGCCAACGAAAACGGCGGCATCACCAACGATAATTACGTCACCCACCCTGAGATGTACACGACACAGTACTCGGAAAATGAGATACCTACCGTACTGTCGAGCAACTGGAATCGCGACAAGTCACAACACCTGTTTCTGACCCACCGCTATAACATCGGATTCTACCGTAAGGTCAAAATGACGGATGAGGAAATCAAGGCACGTCAGTTTGCTGCTGCCTCGGCCAAGCAGAAAGCCCAGAAGGAGCAGCAGGAACAGGGAGACCAGAAAAACGAACAGCCCACAGGGCGTAAGGGCGCCAAAGTAGCTGACAATGCTCCGGCTGGTCGCCCGTCAGACGCGAAAATCATGGGCGATGAACCTGCCAAAGAGAAGCCACAGGGGGCTGACACTACCCGCATCAAGGTGGAGACCAACGAGGCCATGGACAGTCTGATGGCCGAAAAAGCCCTGCAGGACAGCATTGATGCCACGATGAAGCGCGAGTATGTGCCCGTTACGAGTTTTATCCATACGCTGGACATCAACAACTACGAGCATATCTACCAGGCCTATGCGACGCCTAAAGACTACTATGCCAACACATACTATGACCTGGACTTCAATGGAGAAAGCGCTGGTGAGCACATCTACGACAAATTCTGCTATACGACGATAAAGAACACCTTTGCGCTGGCCTTGCTGGAAGGCTTCAACAAGTATATGAAGGCAGGTCTGAAGGGTTTTATCAGTTATGAGTCACGACGCTACACCATGCCCAACGTGGAGAAAGGATCGTCGGCCTATCATCTGGAGAAATGGAACGAGAACGCCTTCAATGTGGGTGGACGCCTGTCGAAGACCCAAGGACAGACCTTCCACTTCAATGCGGAGGCAGAGATAGGAGTCATCGGTGACGACATGGGTGACATACATCTGAACTTCGACACCGACCTGAACTTCCCGCTGTTTGGCGACACCGTACGACTGGCTGCCAAGGCCGCCTTCTCGCGACAGAAGGCCACGCTGCTGCAGACCATCTATCACTCGAAGCACTTATGGTGGGAAAACGCGCTCAACAGCACGACACATACCCATCTGGAGGGAAACTTCGCCTACGACAAGACGGATACACACGTGCGGGTAGCCATCGACGAGATACAGAACTATACCTATTTTGGTATGGAGTATGGCTACAACGAGAATGGACGAACGGGCCTGACGGGTGGCGTCTATCAGGAAGCCAAGAACATCAACGTGCTGACGCTGCAACTGCTGCAAAACTTCCGACTGGGTCCGCTGAACTGGGAGAATGTGATTACCTACCAGAACAGCAGCCTGCCATCGGTATTGCCACTACCTGCGCTGAACCTGTTCAGTAACTTGTATCTGCACTTCAAGATTGCGAAGGTGCTGACGGTTGAGTTAGGTGGATGTATGACGTACTTCACCAAGTATAAAGCACCTGACTATCTGCCGCAAATCAACTGCTTTGCCATACAACAAAACAACGACGCAAAGGTGGAAGTGGGAGGCTATCCGTTTATTGACGTCTATGCCAACATGCACCTGAAGCGTACACGTTTCTTTGTGGCGATGAGCCACGTCAATGCGGGCTCTGGGTCGAAGATGTACTTCCTGACCCCTCACTATCCGACGAATACACGCATATTCCGTGTGGGTGTCTCATGGAATTTCTATAACTAATGGAGCTCTTCCTCAATGATGCGGTCGAAATAAGGACGCAACAAGGAAGGATTAGCTATCAGCGAGCGTAACTCATTCAGGTTACGCTCGTTTTCTGATCCTTGAATCCAAAGGCGGATATAGCCGTTGACAGAATACTTCTCGTCCATGTGCTGCAGGAAGCGCTGCCAATGGCCCTCGCGGTCTAATTGGGGATAGTTGGCCAGCCCATACTGGATGGTGCGCCGGATAACCGTCTCGGGGTGGATATCCCGGTCGGCCTCGGCAACAATCTTGCCATAGATGTTACGTGGAGCACGTGAGGCAGAGGCTCGATGATCCTCGACAGCCTCCTTCATCAGCATGATTTGCTCAGGCGTAAACCAACGCTTCAGGCGTGCGTCCTGCAGCAGTATCTTACCACTGGTAATGTGATGGACAGCCCGTGGACCAGACAGTCCCAGGTCGTGGTAGGCCGCCACGACATACGCCATATTCAGGTTGGCTCCCATGCGACGAGCCAACTCCAACGAACTGCGAATCACCTTGTTGGCGTGACTGATGTTATGGGCTTTGTCAAACTGGGCATACTGAGGCAGAATCTGCGTCTCCACAAATTCCATCAAATCGAGGCTGGGCGTATTTGTTGTCATATTGCTTGCAAATATACATATTATTTTGTAACTTTGCAAACATTATGAAAGAAAATAACATTAGACAAGACTCTTTCAAGGCCTGGCTGCTGGCTGCGCGCCCCCAAACGCTGACGGGTGCTGCCGTGCCGGTGATGATAGGACTGGCACTGGCTTGGGTCGACAGCAGGGAGTATGTGACAGATGTCTTCAGCTGGACAGCAGCAGCACTCTGCATGGCGTTCGCCTTTATCATGCAGATAGATGCCAACTTCATCAACGACTTCTTCGACTATGCACGCGGCAATGATGACAGTGCGACACGACTGGGACCACTCAGAGCCTGTACGCAGGGCTGGGTGAAGATTGACAGCATGAAACGCGCCATAGCGCTGACAACGTGTGCGGCCTGTGTGGTGGGTCTTCCGCTGATAGGATATGGAGGCATTGAGATGATTGCCATCGGCATGGTCTGTGTGGTGTTCTGCTTTCTCTATACCACCCACCTGTCGTATATCGGCATGGGCGACCTGCTGGTGCTGATATTCTTTGGCGTCGTCCCCGTATGCATCACCTATTATATACAATTGCACACCTGCACGTGGCAGGTATTCACGGCATCACTGGCCTGCGGAGCGGTCATTGACGGACTGCTGATAGTCAACAACTACCGCGACCGTGACAACGACAAGCGCGACGGCAAGAAGACGCTGGTGGTGGAGATTGGGGCCGAGGCGACGGAATGGCTCTATCTGTCTTTGGGTGTTGCTGCTGTTTTAGCAGGTGTAGTGTTCTGGCTGAACGGTCATGTGCTGGCCTTTGTACTGCCCTTTATCTACCTGCTGATGCACGTGCTGACGTGGCAGAAAATGAAACGTATCGGCCAGGGACGCGAGCTAAACGTCTGTCTGGCCGAAACGGCACGAAACATGCTGATATACGGCATTACTGTAGCGGTGGGCCTGCTACTTATCTGAGATAATACCAATAGATGGCGGCTGCAATAGCCAGCAGGATAATCGTGATGACACTCTTGATAAGACAGCCTGCAATCTTCTTGGCAACAAGAATGCCAATGATAATCAGCGCCAGAATGGCTATATAATAGGTGATATTCTCCATAATCACATTTATTTAAACAGATGACGGAAAGCTGCCGGCACAGTCGTTTCGAACTCCATCGGCTGACGCGTGACGGGGTGATAGAAACACAATAGCCAGGCATGCAGGCAGAGACGGCCTATCGGATCGTCGCCATTGCCGTACTTCGGATCGCCACAGACGGGATGGCCCATGTCGGCAGCATGGACGCGAATCTGATTCTTACGGCCTGTCTCCAACTTGAATTCGACCAACGAGTGGTCGGTAGTGCGGTCGAGCACGTGGAAATGGGTGATGGCCAGCTTGCCGCCATTGTCGACGGGTGACGAATAGGTAACATAAGCCTTGTTGTCCTTCAGCCAGTTTTCAATGGTGCCGTCGTCCTGCTCCATTTCCCCTGACAATACGGCCACATAACGGCGGTCATAGACAATCTGGTGCCAGTTATGCTCGAGTATCTGCTCAGTATCCATATCCTTGGCATACACCATCAAGCCACTGGTGTCGCGGTCTAAGCGGTGTACGACGTGGGCTGTACAATTCTGACGACTTTTCTTGAAATAGTCGTCCAGCAAGGCCTTGACATTCAGTGAGGAATGACCGGCAGCCATTGAGAGGATGCCCGGCTGCTTTTCAATGACAATCAGCCAGCGGTCTTCATAGACAATCTTCACATAGCGGCTCTTGAACGGCTGCTGGTTGCGCTTGGTCTTCGATACGGCAACCTTCATACCAGGTTTCAGCAGGTAATCGAACTGTGTCACCGTCTTGCCGTTCACCTTGATGCCTTGCCCTTGCAAAGTGGCCTTGATCTTGGTGCGCGTCTGCTTGATATTGGCCAGCAAAAACTCCAGCAAAGGCTGTTCCTCGCTCACCGTCAGGTGGTCATATTCTCCCTGGGTATTCGTATTGTATCTCATATCTGCGTGCAAAATTACGAAAAATAAGCAAAAAAGAACTATGCCACCGCATTTTTTTTACTTTTCACTCTTCATTTTTTACTTTATTTCGTACCTTTGCAACTTGTTAGAGAAAAGAAACTTGATAGCGTGATAGAGAAGCATATAGTTCTTGAGAACATTGACCCCGTAATGTTCTATGGTGCAGGCAACCAACACCTGCAGATGATACGTGCGCTATACCCTAAACTGCGTATCGTGGCACGCGATAATGTGATACGCATTCTGGGAGACGAGGAACAGATGGCAGCCTTTGAGGAGAGTGCTGAGCGTATGCGCCAGCATGTGCTGAAGTTTAACTCACTAAGCGAAGAAGACATCCTCGACATCGTGAAAGGTCGCCGTACTAGCGACGAGATTCCCGAGGGAGTGGTGTGTTACTCGATGTCTGGACGTCCCATCAAGGCCCGCTCTGAGAATCAGCAGCGCCTGATAGATGCCTATATGGACAACGACATGATATTTGCCACAGGACCTGCGGGAACAGGAAAAACCTACCTTAGCATTGCGCTGGCCGTAAAAGCGTTGAAGGAAAAGACGGCTAAGAAAATCATTCTCTCCCGCCCTGCCGTAGAGGCTGGCGAGAAGCTGGGTTTTCTGCCAGGCGACATGAAGGATAAGATTGATCCCTACCTGCAGCCGCTATACGACGCCCTGGAAGACATGCTGCCACAGATAAAGCTTCAGGAGATGATGGAACGTCACGTGATTCAGATAGCCCCACTGGCTTTTATGCGCGGACGTACGCTGTCTGATGCCGTCGTCATCTTGGACGAAGCTCAGAACACCACACCCCAGCAATTGCGTATGTTCCTGACACGTATGGGTTGGAACACAAAGATGATTGTTACGGGTGACACCTCCCAGATAGACCTGCCCAAGTCGCAGAAGAGTGGACTCATTGAAGCACTTCATATTCTGCAAGGCGTTGAGGGTATTGGTTTCGTGGAGCTGAACCGCAAAGATATCGTTCGTCACAAGCTGGTGACGCGTATCGTCAATGCATATGAGAAATTCGATAAAATCACAGATAAAGATGAAAGCATTAACAAAGACTGACTTCAATTTCGAAGGACAAAAGAGTGTGTACCACGGAAAGGTGCGCGACGTGTATAACATCAACGACGACCTGATGGTGATGGTGGCTACTGACCGCATCTCGGCATTCGACGTCATCCTGCCCAAGGGTATTCCCTTCAAGGGCCAGGTGCTGAACCAGATTGCCGCCAAGTTCTTGGATGCTACTACCGACATTTGTCCAAACTGGAAGCTGGCTACCCCCGACCCCATGGTTACTGTAGGTCTGAAGTGTGAGGGTTTCCGTGTGGAGATGATTATCCGTAGCATTCTGACGGGTTCTGCCTGGCGTGAGTACAAGAACGGCTGTCGCGAACTGTGTGGCGTCAAGCTGCCTGACGGCATGAAGGAGAACGAGCGTTTCCCTGAGCCTATCATCACGCCTACTACCAAGGCTGACGAGGGTCACGATATGAACATCTCGAAGGAAGAGATCATCGCCCAGGGTATTGTTTCTGCTGAAGACTACGCCATCATGGAGGATTATACCCGCAAGATCTTTGCCCGTGGTCAGGAGATTGCCGCTAAGCGCGGACTCATTCTGGTCGACACGAAGTATGAGTTCGGCAAGCGCGACGGCAAGGTTTACCTCATCGACGAGATTCATACGCCCGACTCCAGCCGCTACTTCTATGCCGACGGCTACGAGGAGAAGCTGGCTAAAGGTGAGCCTCAGAAACAGCTGTCAAAGGAGTTTGTACGTCAGTGGCTCATCGAGCACGACTTCATGAACGAGCCTGGTCAGGTAATGCCCGAGATTACCGACGAGTATGCCGAGAGCGTCAGCGACCGCTACATCGAGCTCTACGAACACATCACGGGTGAACAATTCCAGAAGGCCAGCGACACTGAAGATATCGCCGCACGTATTGAGAAGAACGTCAGCGAGTGGCTTGCAGCAAGAAAATAGCGAATTGGCCCCATAGGCCCTATAAGCCTTATATGATATGACCTACCAGCAAGAGACGATAAAGCCTTATAACACAGGCGAGAAGACCGAACAGGTGGAGCAGATGTTTAACAACATCGCTCCAACCTATGATGTGCTGAACCATCGTCTCTCGTGGGATATTGACCGCGGTTGGCGCCGCAAGGCTATCAGACAATTAGAGCCCTTCCATCCGCAACATATCTTGGATATTGCAACGGGAACAGGCGACTTTGCGCTGATGGCTGCACAGCTGTTGAAACCACAGCATATCGTTGGCGCAGACATTGCCGATGGCATGATGGAGATTGGGCGACAGAAGGTCGAGCGACTGAATCTGAACGACACCATCTCCTTTGAACGCCAGGACTGTACGGCACTAACGTTCTCTGACAACACGTTCGACGCTGTTACAGCTGCTTTTGGCATCCGCAACTTTGCCGACCTTGATCGTGGATTATCTGAGATGTGCCGCGTCCTCAAGCCCGGTGGTCATCTGAGCATTGTGGAGCTGACGACACCCGTATCGTTCCCTATGAAGCAGCTGTTCCACATCTACTCACACACGGTGCTGCCTGTCTACGGGCGACTGATATCGCGTGACCAGTGTGCCTACTCTTATCTGACAAAGACCATTGAGGCTTTTCCACAAGGAGAACGGATGGTGGAGATTCTGCATCGTGCAGGATTCTCTGAAGCGCGTTTCAAGCGTTTCACTTTTGGTATTTGTACCATGTATTTCGCAACAAAATAACAGTCATTATGGATAAATACGGACTTATAGGCTATCCCCTCGGCCACTCGTTTTCCATCAGCTACTTCAACCAGAAGTTCCAGGACGAGGGTATCGACGCAGTATACGAAAACTACGAGATTCCGAGCATTGACGATTTAAACGAGATTCTCGATTCCAATCCCGAACTGCGCGGACTGAACGTCACCATTCCGTACAAGGAGAAGGTCATCCCATTTCTGGACAGCATTTCGCCTGAGGCACGTGCCATAGGTGCCGTCAACGTGATACGTATCACCCACGAAGGCAAGAATGTCAAGCTGAAGGGATATAACAGTGATGTGATTGGTTTTACGCAAAGTATTGAACCCATGCTCGACAAGAAGTGGCACAAGAAGGCCCTGATACTGGGTACGGGTGGTGCTTCTAAAGCCATCGACTATGGACTGCGTAACCTGGGGTTGGAAACAGTATTTGTCAGCCGTTACGAGCGTCCTGAAACCATTCAGTATCAGAATATCACGCCCGAGGTCATCAAGGAATACAACGTAATCGTCAACTGCACGCCCGTAGGAATGTATCCCAAGACAGAAGAGTGTCCGCTATTGCCCTATGAGGCTATGGATTCTCATACCATTCTCTATGACCTTATTTATAATCCCGACGAAACATTGTTCATGAAACGGGGAGCCCAATACGGAGCACAGACCAAGAACGGATTGGAAATGCTGTTGCTGCAGGCTTTTTCCTCATGGGAATTCTGGCACGAGAAATGAATTACGCAGAACATATCAGTCAGCTGACACGGCGCTATAATGAGAGTATCCGTACGCTGGAGGACGCATACAATGATGAGCGTTCTCATGGATTGTCTCTCTTGTCGTCCGCACACCTGAAGAAGCAATACTCGAAACGCTACGAGGCCTTATCGCAGGAATATCGCAGCAAGTGCAGAGAAACGCTCCGTAACTACAAACAGCAGCATCCTGAATGGGCAAAGGCGCGTCGTTTATGGGGCTGGACCTTTGTCGTTGGCATCATCATGGCAATGGTATGCTGTACGGCTGCTATGCCTGCTGAAGAAGAGCCGGCGATGTCTACGCTTTCGTCAGAAGCTGTCAACGCCTCCTCGGATGTCATATACTGGAATGCTGACAACATCCCCATTCCATACCTTCAAGACTCCACGCAGTATGTCTCCAATCCTGATCATGTGCTTACGACACAAGCAGTTGACAGGATGAACATAACGCTACAGAAGCTGAATACAGAGTTGGGTGTACAGTCTGTAACCATCGTCGTCAATCATATCGAGAATGACGACCCCTTCCGTATGGCACAGGATGTAGGTAATAAATATGGTGTAGGACATGGTGACAGAGGACTGGTTGTTGTAGTAGGCTACGAAGACCACTCCATCACGATAGCCCCCGGCCGTTCGCTGGAGGGCGACCTGACAGATGCAGAATGTAAGCGTCTGCAAGAGCAATATGTGCTGCCGGCTATGCGTGAAAACATGCCTGACAGCGCTATGATCTACCTCACAGAGGCCCTCTACTCTACCTTGAAAAAGAAAGAGTTGCCCACCATGATGCTCAGCCAGTATGACGACGACGCTGAAGACGAGATGTCGCTGGCCATCGGACTCACCTTTGCATTCCTCGTAGGATGGTGCGTATTCTTCATTCGCAAAAACCGTATCTACCAGTGGCTGGCACTTGGCAGTGCTGTATCTCTGTTGGCTAATCCCTTCTATGAGGCCACCCATCATAGCAGTGGCTTTGGTGGAGGTGGCGGCTTTGGCGGAGGAAGCGGCGGAGGTGGATTCAGCGGAGGGTCGTTCGGAGGAGGCTCTTTTGGTGGCGGTGGCGCCACCTCACGTTGGTAATAGAAACATCGAGATATTGAAATATTGCAAAAAACAACAATTATGAAACTCAGTAAATCAACAATCGGAATTATCGCAGCTGTCGTCATCATCTGCATGTGGGCTGCAAGTGCTTACAACTCAATGGTCAGCGAGCAAGAGAAAGCCACCACCGCATTGGCTAACGTACAGTCGGCCTACCAGCGTCGTGCCGACCTCATCCCCAATCTCGTAGAGGTCGTCAAGGGATATGCCTCACACGAGAAGGAGACCCTCGAGGGTGTCGTTGCTGCCCGTTCAAAGGCTACGCAGGTGACCCTCGATCCTGAGAACATGACTCCCGAGAAGATGAAGGAGTTCCAGCAGGCTCAGGGTGAGCTGGGTGCTGCCCTTGGTCGACTGATCGCCATTCAGGAGAACTATCCCGACCTGAAGGCTAACGAAAACTTCCGCGACCTGCAGGTTCAATTGGAAGGTACTGAAAATCGCATCAACGAGGCCCGCAACAAGTTCAATGGTGTCGTACAGCAGTACAACATCGTTATCCGCAAGTTCCCGAAGAACATACTTGCCGGCATCTTTGGCTTTAACACGATGGATAAGTTTGAGGCAGAGGCTGGCGCCGAGAATGCTCCTAAAGTAAAATTCTAATATAGAGAATGGACAACAGATATATGATGCGTGGCGTGAGTGCCGCCAAGGAGGACGTGCACGCTGCCATTAAAAACATTGACAAGGGTATCTTCCCACAGGCGTTCTGTAAGATCATCCCCGATATTTTGGGCGGCGACCCGGCATATTGTAACATCATGCATGCCGACGGTGCAGGCACCAAGTCGGCCCTCGCCTACATGTATTGGAAGGAGACAGGCGACCTCTCCGTGTGGAAAGGCATTGCTCAGGACGCCATCGTGATGAATACCGACGACCTGCTCTGTGTGGGTGCCGTCGACAACATCCTCGTGTCTTCTACCATCGGCCGCAATAAGATGTTGGTGCCAGGTGAGGTGATCTCAGCCATCATCAATGGTACTGACGAGCTGCTGGCAGAACTGCGTGAGATGGGCATCGGCATCTATCCCACAGGTGGTGAGACTGCCGACGTGGGCGACCTCGTGCGTACCATCATTGTTGACAGCACCGTGACGTGCCGCATGAAGCGCTCTGACGTTATCGACAATGCCAACATCCGTCCGGGCGACGTCATTGTGGGATTGTCAAGCACGGGCCAGGCTACCTACGAGAAACGCTATAATGGTGGTATGGGCAGCAACGGACTGACCTCAGCGCGTCACGATGTCTTCGCAAAGTATCTCGCAGAGAAATATCCTGAGAGTTTCGACCACGCTGTGCCCGACGAACTGGTTTATAGCGGTAAATACAAGCTCACTGATTCCGTCGAGGGGTCGCCTGTCGACGCTGGTCAGCTGGTACTCTCGCCTACCCGCACCTATGCGCCCGTCATCAAGAAGCTGCTCGACGAGTTGCGTCCTGAAATTCACGGTATGGTGCATTGTACCGGTGGCGCCCAGACCAAGGTGCTGCACTTTGTCAACGACAACTGCCGCGTCGTCAAGGACAACATGTTCCCCGTACCTCCATTGTTCCATGCCATCCACGAGTGTTCAGGCACCGACTGGCGCGAGATGTATCAGGTGTTCAACATGGGTCACCGCATGGAGATCTATGTGCGTCCTGAGGTGGCCGAGCAGGTCATTGCCATCAGCAAGTCGTTCAACATCGACGCACAGGTGGTGGGACACATCGAGGAAGGCAAAAAGAGTCTGACGATTAAATCAGAATTTGGAGAATTTGATTATTAATGGAAAACAACAGTATACTGCAAAAACTTGACGGACTGGAGGCTCGTTTCGAAGAGGTATCTACGCTGATTACCGACCCCGATGTGATTGCCGACCAGAACCGTTTCGTGAAACTTACCAAGGAATACAAAGACCTGGGTGACATCATGGATGCCCGCAAACGCTACATTGCCTGTCTGAACAGCATCAGTGAAGCCAAGGACATTCTGGCTAATGAGAGTGACCCCGAGATGAAGGAGATGGCTCGTGAGGAGCTATCGGAGAACGAGGCTTTGCAGCCTAAGCTGGAGGAGGAAATCAAGATTGCACTGATTCCGAAAGACCCTGAAGACGCAAAGAACGTACAGATGGAGATTCGCGCCGGAACGGGTGGCGACGAGGCTGCTCTGTTTGCTGGCGACCTGTTTAAGATGTATAAGAGCTACTGCGACTCAAAGGGGTGGCAGCTCTCTATCACCAGTGTCAGCGAGGGTGCTGTCGGTGGTTTCAAGGAGATTGACTTTGCCGTCTCAGGTGCCGACGTCTATGGCACGCTGAAATACGAGTCTGGCGTTCACCGTGTACAGCGCGTACCTGCCACAGAGACACAGGGCCGTATGCACACCTCTGCCGCTACCGTGGCCGTACTGCCTGAAGCTGACAAGTTTGAGGTACACGTCAACGAGGGCGAAATCAAGTGGGACACCTTCCGCTCTTCAGGTGCTGGTGGTCAGAACGTGAACAAGGTGGAATCGGGTGTCCGTCTGCGCTATATGTGGAAGAATCCTAATACAGGCGAGACGGAGGAGATTCTCATCGAGTGTACAGAGACACGTGACCAGCCCAAGAATAAGGAACGTGCCCTCAGTCGACTCTACACCTTCATCTACGATAAGGAGCACCAGAAATATATGGACGACATTGCCTCGCGCCGTAAGAGCCTGGTCTCGACGGGCGACCGTTCAGCCAAGATTCGCACGTACAACTTCCCACAAGGTCGCGTGACCGACCATCGTATCGGCTATACCACGCACGACCTGCAGGGTTTCCTTGGTGGCGACATCCAACCCATGATTGATGCGCTCACCGTGGCTGAGAATGCCGAGCGCATGAAAGAAACAGAACTATAACTCATTGGGCCTATAAGGCCCATAAGCCCCATAAGAATTATGAATAGACAACAGCTCATCCAACAGATTTTCGAGAAGCAAAGCTTCCTCTGCGTGGGTCTTGACCCCGACATCAAGAAGATTCCACAATGTGTTATCGACGAGTGCAAAGCTGAACTCGAAGATGGTGAGGAATATGATGACTCGCTGGCACTACAACTCTTCAACCAATACATCATCGACGCCACTGCACCCTACTGCGTGGCCTACAAACCCAATCTTGCCTTCTACGAGTCGTTGGGAGCTATGGGACTGGTGGCTTACGAAGAGACTGTCGCATACATCCGCGAGAACTACCCCAACCACTTCATTATTGCTGACGCAAAGCGTGGTGATATTGGCAACACCTCTGCCATGTATGCCCGTTCATTCTTCGAGGGCGACGCACAGGTGGATGCACTTACGGTGGCCCCTTATATGGGTGAAGACAGTGTGACACCCTTCCTCGGTTATAAGGACAAGTGGGTTATTCTTTTGGCGCTGACCAGCAATAAGGGTTCTCACGACTTCCAGCTGATGGCTGACGCCAATGGCGAGCGCCTCTTTGAGAAGGTGCTGAAGACCTCGCAGCAGTGGGGCAACGACGAGAACATGATGTATGTCGTTGGTGCCACACAGGGTCAGATGTTTGAAGATATCCGTAAGATTGTGCCCCACCACTTCTTGCTGGTTCCTGGCGTAGGCGCACAGGGTGGCTCGCTCGAAGAGGTCTGCAAGTATGGTATGACGAAAGACTGCGGCCTGCTGGTCAACTCCTCGCGTGGCATTATCTTTGCCTCCAACGGAAAAGACTTCGCTGATGTCGCTGCCCAGAAAGCCCAGGAGCTGCAGCAACAGATGGCTGTTGAGCTTTCAAAAATTCAATAACACTCAGGATTTTAGTGCTCTCTCTCCATAAAATAAAGGCGCTCAACTTGAGCGCCTTTACTATTTACTGTCTCTCGGAGAATTAATCCAGATTCAGGTCTTTCTTCAGAGCTGCAATCTTAGTGTCTGCATCCTTCAGGCAGCGTGCATAGTCGGCAGCCTCCTTGTAGGTAGGATCCTTCACCTCGGTATAGAACTTGATCTTCGGCTCAGTACCCGACGGACGAACAGAAACCTTCGTGCCGTCCTCGCAGAACCACTGCAGCACGTTCGATGTGGCAGGCATGTCAAGCTTAGTCACATTGCCGGCAGCATCAGTAGCTGTCAGGGTCTGATAGTCCTTCGTGCAGATAATCTTCGAACCAGCGAGAGACTTCGGAGCCTTAGCGCCGCGGAAGTCAGTCATCATCTGCTTGATCTCGTCAGCACCCGTCTTACCTGGACGTACCACGTTGATGGTTACTTCCTTCGAGAATCCGTACTCCTTATAGATGTTCAGCAGCAAGTCATAGAGCGTCATACCGTTGTCGCGAGCCCAAGCAGCAATCTCACAAATCAGACAGATAGCTGCAGGGGAGTCCTTATCCCTTACCTTGTCGTAAGGCAGGAAGCCGAACGACTCCTCACCACCGCCGATGTACTTCTTCTTGCCCTCGTTGACGCGAATCTCGTTGGCAATCCACTTGAAGCCCGTGTAGCAGTCCATGAGCTCTACCTGATTCTTCTTGGCAATCTCAGCAATGACTTCGGTGGTCACGATAGTCTTTACAAGGAACTCGTTGCCCTTCAGCTGGCCGAGCTTCTTCTTGTTGGCGATGATGTACCACGAGAACATCATGCAGGTCTGGTTACCATTGAGAATCTCCCACTCGCCCTTTGAGTTGCGGCAGACGATGGCCAGACGGTCGGCATCGGGGTCAGAAGCAATCACCAGGTCGGCATTCAGCTTCGTACCAAGTTTCATACCCAGTGTCATAGCCTCGGCATTCTCTGGGTTCGGGCTGACAACCGTTGGGAAGTTGCCGTCGATAACCATCTGCTCGGGCACGACGTGGATGTTCTGGAATCCCCAAGAGCGCAGAGCCATAGGAACGATGACGCGTCCCGTTCCGTGCATGGGCGAGTAAACGATGTTGAGGTCCTTCTGGCGCAGGATAACATCATGGTCGACCATAGCCTCCTTGACAGCCTGGATGTAGTCCCAGTCCATCTCACCGCCAATGGGGATGATGAGGTCTTTGTTTGCTTGCCACTTCACGTCGCTGATCTTCACCTTGTTCACCTCGTCGATGATACCAATGTCATGTGGAGTCAGCACCTGCGAACCATCGTCCCAGTATGCCTTGTAGCCGTTATACTCGCGGGGGTTGTGAGAAGCGGTGACGTTCACACCAGCCTGACACTTCAGGTGACGGATGGCGAACGAAATCTCCGGTGTAGGACGCAGGCTCTCGAAGAGATAAACCTTGATGCCGTTAGCCGAGAAGATGTCGGCAACACTCTCAGCAAACATACGACCATTGTTACGGCAGTCGTGACCTACTACTACTGAGCATTCCTTGCCTGGGAACGCCTTCTTGATGTAGTTGGCGAAACCCTGAGTAGCCATACCCACGATATACTTGTTCATACGGTTGGTACCTGCACCCATGATACCGCGCAGACCACCTGTACCAAACTCCAGGTCGCGATAGAAAGCGTCGATAAGCGCTGTCTTGTCGGCATCATCCAACATTGCCTGTACTTCCTTACGGGTCTCTTCGTCAAATGCAGGAGAGAGCCATTCCTTTGCACGTGCCTCGCACTGAGCAATCAATTGAGCGTTGTTTTCCATAATTGAATTGTGTTTAAGATTAGTATTTTAAACCTTCTAATACGCAAAGATACTGATTTATTTGGAAAATCAGTATCTTTCGTCTCGTATTTTTACATTTTTTAATTAATTCCGCATCAATTGGTCTATCTCTTCAAACTGTTTGCCCATATTCAGATGCAGATAGATGCGATAAAGTGCCGGAGCCCACCGCTGCTGGTCGGAGGGTTGCAGCTTACGATAATCCTCCATATACGGACGGGCCTGTTCGTACAACTTCGTCAGCTGGTTACGATATTTGCGTGGCTCGTTTTTCTGTTCCAGCTCCAATGCCTGATTCAGGTAGCACGTTGCCACATTGAAATAGGCCTCTGCCTGCTTGTCGTTGAGTTCAATCATCCGACGGCTGACAGCGACGCATTCGTCGTAGCGCTCAAGATTGAGCAATGCCAGCGACTTGGCCAACAGAAAGAGCATGTGGTCGGCATTGACCTTCAGACCCTGATCGGCAATCACCAGCACAGAGTCAGGACGTCCCACCGCTGTATAGTAGTCAGCCAGTCGTGGGAAGAAATACGGACTCTCGGGGTAGCTGTCGAAACCCTCGTGCAATGCAGCGGCATAGCGGGCATCATTCTTCAGCAGCTGGTAGGCCTCGCAAATGTATTGCATGGTAAAGGGACGTTTCTTCATGTCCTTCTTTGCCAGCTCACTATATATTAATGTACGCGAAGCATCACGCAGCTTGTTGCCGCACATCGTGGCCCAATAGGCTGCCTGTGGCAACTGCTGATCGGTCTGCTGGTAGTTGTAGCCCGTAAACAGCGGCTGTGTGTCTGCATCGATATAGTGACGGAAATAGTCGTAGGCATCAGCATACTGACCCTTGCGGACGTGGAAGGTGCCTCCGAAATAGAGGTTGGGGCGCAACTGGTTTAACGCTTCAGCATTTTTCTTGCGGTAATCCAGTTTCACACGACCTTTCTCGTCGGGCTGTGCGTCCAGCGTGTCCAACGTCTCGGCAATCTCGTAAAGACGCTTGGTGAGATTGAAGAACGACGCCGTATCGTATTTCTGCTTCAGATACAGACGCTCGTTGGCTGCGTCATACTGCCCCATCACCGACTCAAACCACAGATCGTAGATCTTGTCGTTCGTGCGATTGGCGGTATCCTTCAGCAGGCCCGTCATCAGCTTTTCAGCCTTGGCGTAGTCTTCTGCGGCCTTGTCGGCATTTTTGTTCTTCGCGCTCTTGATATAAGACCGTGCCTGACTAAGCTCTTTCTTTTGAGCGTTCAGGCACGGTGTGATCATAGTCAAGAGCAGCAGTAATAAAATCTGTTGCTTCTTCATTCAGTTATGTTTGGGTTTAATACCTGTCTGCCTCGGCAGCCTTGGTGCGGGCATCATCCTCGCCATAGAGTCCGTAGTAGGCCTGATAGCGGTTGTAGCCCCAGTTAGCCTGCTTCTTCTCGGGATCCAGCTCCTTGGCCTTGTCGAAGGCCTCGATAGCCTGCTTGTAGTACTCCTTGCTCTTGGCAGAGTCTTCTGTCGTAGCAGCTTGCGAGCTCAGGCAAACGCCCAGATAGGTGAATACCACAGCATTGTCGGGCTTAGCGTCAGCAGCCTTACGCAGCCACTTGGCACCCTCTTCGGCATTGTTCTCATTGATAGCCATCAGACCCTTGTCGGCCAGTGCGATGAAGCTGTTGGGATACTTGGCCAGATGGTTGTCCAGCAGTGCCTTCTGGGCTGCCTTGTCTTTCATGCCCTCATACATACCGTTCAGTGCATCGAGGATATTCTCCTCCTCCGGTGTAGCCTCGTACATCTCCTTCAGCTTGTTCACACATGCAATGGTGTCGGCTTTGCTCTTCAGACCAGAACGCATGACATACAGCTGGTAGTTCAGCGCATCACTCTTCTGCGTGGGGTCTTTCTTGGCCACTTCCAGATAGCGGTTGCTGCGCTCAAACTGCTTGGCATCATAGGCATAGCGGCCGGCAAAGAAGGCAACCTGTCCAATGAACTCCTTCTCAGGATCGTGGTTCTGCGTAGCAAAGAAGGGCGATTCTGCTGAATCGACGAAGGCACCCCAGTAGAGCAGCACCTTCTCGCTATTGCCCTTGCGAGCCTCTTCCTGACCGGTATTCACCAGATGGTGGCGTACAGGCCATACGCGCTGGGCGTTCTTCTCAGCAAACTTTGGAGCAACCTTACCCTTGGCATTAGGCAGCTGGTCGTACTTGTCACACTCGATAGCGGCATATATGGCGTCACAGACAGCATCAGCCAGACCCAGTGTGTCGTAAGGCACGATTTCGTTGGCCGCACGACCCATCTGCATACCCAGCTGGTTCTCCGTGATAATAGCCACGTTCTTCGTGACTTTATTCATAGCCAAGTCCACCAGATGATTGTAAGCCTTGGCTTTCTCAGCATTGTCAGTCAATGAACCGAGGTTTGCATTTACTAACTGTGCAGCAGTAGCATAGTCCTTGGTCTTCAAGATAGCCTTGAGGGCGTCACTGTCACCGGCAAAGGTCATGGTGCTTGCCATGAGCGCAATTGCCATCATCATCATTTTTTTCATCTCAAACTTAATTATTGGTTAAACGTTTATTGTTCTTCGTTGAATTCCACCTGGGGGGCAGCACCCTCGGCGCTCTCCTCAGCCACCTCTGCTTCCTCGATGTCCTCGTCTTGGCTGGACATCACCTTGCAGACGCTGGCAATGGTGTCGTTCTTCTTTGTCAGATTTATCAGGCGTACACCCTGCGTAGCACGACCCATCACGCGCACGTCGGCCACCTTCAGGCGAATCAGGATACCGCTCTTGTTGATGATCATCAGGTCGTTCTCGTCAGTCACCACCTTGATGGCTACCAGACGGCCCGTCTTCTCCGTGACGGCGAGCGTCTTCACACCCTTGGCACCACGATTGGTCATACGGTAATCTTCCACCTCAGAGCGCTTGCCATAGCCGTTCTCGCTGACCACCATGATGGTTTCTGTCTGCGGGTCGTTGACACATACCATGCCTACCACCTCGTCGTCGCCATCGTCAAGACGCATACCGATGACACCGGTCGATACACGGCCCATCGTGCGGACAGCATTCTCGTCGAAGCGGACGGCACGTCCATTGCGGTTAGCCAGCAGCAACTCGTTGTGACCATTGGTCAGACGAACGCCTACCACCTCGTCGCCTTCGTTGATGTTGATGGCGCGGACACCTGCGGCACGCACGTTCTTATAGGCATCCAGACGGGTCTTCTTGATGACGCCCTGCTTGGTGGCGAATACCACGTAGTGTGACTGCAGGAACTCCTCGTCGTTGAAGTTCTTGATGCGCAGCACAGCGTTGATGGCGTCGTCGGGCTCAATGTTCAGCATATTCTGGATGGCACGGCCCTTCGAGTTCTTGTCGCCCTCGGGCACCTCATAGCACTTCTGCCAGTAGCAGCGTCCCTTACGCGTAAAGAATAATAAGGTATTGTGCATCGTGGCCGGATAGATGTATTCCGTAAAGTCATTGTCGCGGTGGCGGGCAGCCTTGGCGCCTACGCCGCCACGTCCCTGCTCGTGGAACTCGTCGAGCTTGGTACGCTTGATGTAACCCATGTGCGAGATGGTAATCACCACGGGATCGTCGGGATAGAAGTCCTCGGCATTGAACTCGTGGTCGAAGGGGATAATCTCCGTACGGCGCTCGTCGCCATACTTCTCCTTCACCTCCTGCAGCTCGTCCTTCATCACCTGCTTGCAACGCTCGGGGTTGTCCAGGATTTCCTGCAGGTCGGCAATGAGTTTCATCAGGTCGTCGTATTCCTGATGCAGCTGGTCGACACGCAGGCCAGTCAACTGGCTCAGACGCATATCGACGATAGCCTTCGACTGCAGCTCGTCCAGGTTGAAGCGCTCCTCCAAGTTACGCTGGGCGTCTGAAGGCGTCTTGCTGTTGCGGATGATGTGTACCACCTCGTCGATATTGTTGACAGCAATGATCAAACCCTCCAAGATGTGGGCACGCTCCTGTGCTTTCTTCAGGTCGTACTGCGTGCGACGGATGGTCACGTCGTGGCGGTGCTCAACGAAATATTTCACACACTCCTTCAGCGTCAGCAGACGGGGACGGCCTTTCACCAGCGCAATGTTATTCACTGAGAATGAGCTCTGTAGAGCGGTCATCTTAAACAGTTTGTTCAACAGCACGTTGGCATTGCAGTCGCGCTTGCAGTCCACCACGATACGCATACCCTGACGGCCCGACTCGTCGTTCACGTTGGCCACGCCCTCAATCTTGTGCTCGTTGGCCAGGTCGGCGATATACTTCACCAGGTCGGCCTTGTTTACACCGTAGGGAATCTCCGTCACCACAATCTTGTCGTGGGTCTCGGTGGTCTCAATCTCAGCCTTCGCACGCATCACAATGCGGCCCCTACCCGTCTCGTAGGCGTCGCGTACGCCCTGCAGACCATAGATATAGGCACCTGTGGGGAAGTCGGGACCGGGAATGTACTGCATCAGTCCGTCGGTATCGATATCGGGGTTGTCTATATAGGCACAGCAGCCGTCGATGACCTCACCCAGATTGTGGGTCGGCATATTCGTGGCCATACCTACGGCAATACCGTTACCACCGTTTACCAGCAGGTTAGGAATCTTCGTAGGCATCACCGAGGGCTCTACCAGCGAGTCGTCGAAGTTGTTCACCATGTCAACGGTCTCCTTCTCCAGGTCGTCCATGATGTGCTCACCCATCTTCGACAGGCGGCACTCCGTATAACGCATAGCGGCTGGAGAGTCGCCGTCAACCGAACCGAAGTTACCCTGTCCGTCTACCAAGGTGTAGCGCATGTTCCATTCCTGGGCCATACGCACCAGTGCACCATATACCGAGCTGTCACCGTGGGGGTGATACTTACCCAGCACCTCACCAACTACGCGCGCACACTTCTTATACGGCTGCGTAGAGACGTTGTTAATGCCCATCATACCGTAGAGAATACGGCGGTGTACAGGCTTAAAGCCGTCACGCACATCAGGCAGTGCACGGGCTACAATCACCGACATGGAGTAGTCGATGTACGAGGATTTCATTTCCTCCTCGATGTTGATTTTTACAATTCTGTCGTTGTCAAATGTCTGATCCATTAATCACTTATTTAGTTTACCTTTTTCTTTTTACTTTTTTACCCTTTTACCTTTATACTTTTTCATGATTTCGCGTTTAAGGCACTTTTCAGGCCCGCTGACGCGTTTTCTTCATTCTTTTAAGCGCACAAAGTTACTAAATTTTTCTGACATACGAAAATATTTTCCCAAAAACTATGGTGTTTTACGCTAATTTATGAAACTGTCCCGTGTCACCCTAAGGTTTTAAGAGATTATTTTTTTCGGATACAGTATACAGTATACAGTTTTTTTAGGGAGCTCATTATTGGCTCTTGATTCAAGGAGCAAAGACATAAAGAGGTTTCCGATTATTTTACAAAT
>Ga0310695_10003999_pt1 | contig 27875 bp, 10 predicted proteins | sample RumenRJG_04DNA_FD_203882 | JGI IMG/M metagenome (GOLD analysis project Ga0310695, IMG submission 203882) | Bovine rumen microbial communities from Lethbridge, Alberta, Canada - RJG_04 (v2) (version 2) | ecosystem: Host-associated > Mammals > Digestive system > Stomach > Rumen | place: Canada... | reverse complement strand
TAGATGTCACGAAGTCAGTCACCAGACTGTCTTCCTGATGCATGATGACTGCGCCCTCGGCTGTCAATATCCGCTCTATCTCCTGCTCGTCAATACCTTCGAGCAGCATCTGACTGTAGCGATGGTCTAGTTCCTGCATCTGGTTATCAAGACGCGTGTGCTTGTCAAGGAAATCATAGAGTATCTCGTTGAGTGGCGTACCCGATACCTTCTGCTGTGCGTTGTCAATACGGATGACAATGTTACCCTTCTCTACCACCAGAGGCATGATACTCTGCTCACCCATATAGAGCGTGGCCATATAGGTCGTATCAAGCAACCCTGCGAAACGGAACTCTCCGTGAACCACCTCACAGGAATCAAGGTTCGAGAGATCTTTCTCCTTAAAAACCTTCAGGTAGAGTTTGCTGCCGTCGAGGACTGACACCGTCGACGATCCTTGGATATTGTACTGTTCGGCACATGACACCAATACAGACACACAGGCAATCAGGTAAAGTACTTTCTTCATAGACATTTATTCTGCACGTGCAAATGTACAACGATATATTGAACTACGAAAAAAAATTTGCGCAATTTAAAACATTTGCGCAAACTTTTATAGTTTTTTTGCCTCTTTTTCCAGTTCCTTGCTTATTCGGAAGGTTGTATACAGTTGTAAGATAGCAGCAAGGAGGAGCGTCACCACCCAGTTGTTTTGGACATAATTAACATAGTTGAGCCATTCAAGACCGAAAGAATTTCCTTCGTTGGCAATCATCAGCACACCCGTCAGAAGGAGCAGCAGGTCGCTGAGAACCTGGATGCGCAGCAGACGACGGACAACAAAATTGTTACCCTCATAGCGCTGCATCATCTGTACGACCGCATAGCAAACGGCACCTAGAGAGAAGACATAGGCATAGTAAGACCAATGGACAATACTGCTGGCGGCTCCGACAACCATCAGCACTGCTCCAAAAACGAAGACGGCGTTCTGCCACTTACTCAGTGGTTTCATCCTCCGACTGCTTGCTAAACGGTGTCCGCTGATCGTCACTCAGCACGAAGATGTCCTCATCAGCATGCTTCATGAAATAGCGCTCTCTGGCAATTTCCTCCATCGCCTTGGGATCGGTCTGCAACTGATGGATGCGTGCCTGATGGTGCGAATACTCCCCCTCGTAGTATTCAATCTCTTCATTCAGTTCGCTGATGCGCTGTTTGTTGCCCAGATGAGCGAGCACGCTGCTGGAACCTACAAAACCTATTAACACGACGCCAAGCACCAACACCACGATGTACTTCATATATGGGATGTTGACGAAAGCCTTCAGTAAGTCCTTTATCTTCTTCATATCTCTTGTTTATGCTAATTCCAAATCAAACTGTTTCCATAGTTTCCCCACCGACGGATTCTGCTTGACCATCAACTCAAACTGTTCGCGACGAGTGAGTATCTTCTCCACTTCACCCTTCTCGGCTACTGACACCGTGAGGGTGATAAAACTATTATGCAGATGGAGTTTCAGGGTGTTGACGATGCTACCCTTAATCTGTTCCACCTCTGCCTTTATCATCTCGTTGGCAACGACCACCTCTACGGCAGGCATCTCCTTGATGACAGGATTCATATTCTTCATGCGCGAGGCGATGCCACTTAGTTTCTGAGGCATGCGGTTGCACATGGACATCCATTGCAGTTCGAGATCCTCCTGAGTGAAGGTCGCGTTCTCTGGGCCTTGCTCTGTCTCGATGCCCTGAGTGCCTGGCAGGATCTGCATCTTCGAAGGTTTGCCTTGCTGACGCAGGTTGTTCCACGACAGGCCGAGACTGGAGACTTTCACGACAGTCTTCTGAGGCTGAGAAGCCTGAGATGTCTGCTGGCTCTGGACACTCTGAACACTCCGATGATTCTTGGGCGCAGCAGCGGCCACCTGCATAACCGGCTGTTGGGGCTGCGTCTGACGAATCAGTTGCTTAAACAGGGATTTCAATCTTCTGGGCTTACGCCCATTGGCAGGCCCCTCGTCAGGCTGTGTCAACTGGGCTATCTCGATGAGTGTCAATTCCACCAGCAGTCGTTTATTGCTGGACTGCCGATAGTTGATATCACACTGATTCATCAGGCGCAGGGCAGCGTAGAGGAAACGGGTATCGGCTTTGCCAGCCTGCTCTGTGTATCGCTGTCGAGCCTGTTCGCTCACCTCCAACAGGGGCAGTGTCTGGGAGTCCTTAGCCATCAGCACATTACGCACATGTTTGGCCAGTCCCTGGATGAGTAGTCCACCATCGAACCCTTTGTTCACCACATCGTTGAGCAATACCATGATATCGCTCACCTTATTCTGGATGGAGAGATCGACGATGCGGAAGTAATATTCCGAGTCGAGCACGTTCAGGTCTTCAATCACTTTCTGATAGGTGATATTTCCCTGGCAGAACGATGCAGCCTGGTCGAAGATACTCAAGGCGTCACGCATACCGCCGTCAGCTTTCTCGGCAATGACGGCCAGTGCCTCCTCTTCATACTTGATGCCCTCCTTCTCAGCCACACCTTTCAGGTGCTGAATGGTGTTCTGCACCGTCATGCGCTCGAAGTCATAGATCTGACAGCGCGAGAGGATGGTGGGCAGAATCTTATGCTTCTCAGTAGTGGCCAGGATGAAGATGACATGTGCAGGCGGTTCCTCCAGCGTCTTGAGGAAGGCGTTGAAGGCTGCCGTCGACAGCATGTGCACCTCGTCAATGATAAAAACCTTGTACTTACCCACCTGCGGCGGAATGCGGGTCTGCTCCATCAGAGTCTTGATATGCTCCACCGAATTGTTGGAAGCCGCGTCAAGTTCGAAGATGTTCAGCGAACGCTGCTCGTTGAACGACAGACAACTCTCGCACTCATTGCAGGCTTCACCATCGGCTGTGGGATTCTGACAGTTGATGGCCTTGGCAAAGATACGCGCGCAGGTGGTCTTCCCCACCCCTCGCGGGCCGCAGAACAGGTAGGCATGGGCCAGTTTGCCGCTCTTCACCGCATTCTTCAGCGTGGTGGTAAGGGCCGACTGTCCCACGACCGTGTCGAATGACATCGGACGGTATTTTCGTGCCGAAACAATATACTCCATACGATTTTTGCTATTTGCGCTTGCAAAGATAGTGAAAATCGAGAGAAATACAAAATAAAAAACATTTTATTTTTATTTCCGAGATGCATCCTATTTTCGACCGTCAAGTCAAAGATAGTGAAAAGTGAGGAATTTGCTACCGCCATCTCTTTTGATGTGCGGAAGCAAATTCCTCACTTTTCACTTTTCCCTATTACCTTAAATCAGCGGCATTCCAAGTGCCTTGCACTCTTCACGCATGTCATCTGGCCAGATACTAGCCTGAATCTCACCGATATGAGCCTTATGGAGCAGCACCATACACAGACGACTCTGCCCGATACCACCACCAATGCTGAGTGGCAACTTATCGTTGAGCAGTTGCTGATGGAAGAAGAGTTGCTCACGAGCCTCCTGACCCTCCAGTTGCAACTGACGCAGAAGCGACTCCTTGTCCACACGGATACCCATTGACGAGAGTTCGAACGAACGGCCCAGAACGGGATACCAGATCAGGATATCGCCATTGAGACCCCGCAAGCCATTCTCGGCTACCGTCGACCAGTCATCATAGTCGGGAGCACGTCCGTCGTGCTTCTCCCCATTGGAGAGTTTGCTGCCGATGCCAATAATAAAGACAGCCCCATAGGCCTCACAGATAGCATCCTCACGCTCCTTCGGTGTCTTGTCAGGATACATCTGCAGCAATTCCTCAGCATGGATGAAATGAATTTTTTCAGGCAGGAAAGGCTTGATTTGCGGATAAGACTCACATACCAGATACTCTGTGCGACGGATGGCGGAATAGATTCGTTCTACGATATTCTTCAGGAAAGCCAGCGTACGCTCTTCCTTGCCAATCACAGCCTCCCAGTCCCACTGGTCAACATATAGCGAGTGCAGGTTATCCAGTTCCTCGTCGGCACGGATAGCGTTCATATCGGTATAGATGCCATAGCCCCGTTCTATCTCATACTCGGCCAGCGTCAGTCGCTTCCACTTGGCCAGCGAGTGAACCACCTCAGCACGGGCATCGCCCAGGTCCTTGATGGGGAAAGTGACAGCACGCTCCACACCGTTCAGGTCATCATTGATGCCCAAGCCCTTCAACACGAAAAGGGGAGCCGTAACACGACGCAGACGCAGTTCAGTACTTAAGTTAGACTGAAAGAACTCTTTTATCAATTTGATGCCCTGCTCTGTCTGTCGCATATCGAGCAGGCGCTGATAGCCTATCGGCTTGATTACTTGACTCATAATGGTTGTCCTTAATTTGGCTGCAAAGGTACTAATAATATATTAAACTGCAAAACTTTTTACTAAAAATCTTTCCAAATAGATATAATTTGTTGACTTTTGCTATCTTTTTGAAACCGCAACACTATCTACGCAACCTCGTTTCTTGTATTAAATAATGTATAATTGACACGTAATTCACTTTTATTTCGTAATTTTGCAACCAAAACCAGATTACTAACTCGAATTAACTTAAAAAGATGAAGAAACTATTACCAATAGTCATGGCTGCGCTTATGGTGTTGACAAACCACGCCTTCGCACAGCGAACAACCGACAAACTGGATCGTGGACTCGTGGCTATACCTTCTGGTTCAGGTGCTTTTGTGAGTTGGCGTATCTTCGCTGAAGAATATTACGACACCGAGTACAACCTGTACCGTGACGGCACGCCAGTAAACACCACCCCCCTGAAAGTTTCAAACTATTATGATCCTAACGGAAAGGCTGGATGCTCCTACCAGGTGGCTCCCGTGGTACGCGGAAAGGAACAAAACCGATGCAAAGCGGTGCCTCGCCAAAGCGCACAGTACACACAGTTTGCAGTAGGGAAACTCTATTCGCGCCGCGGCACCGACATCACTGACAGTTACGACATCAACGATATCGCTCTGGCCGACGTTGATGGCGACGGCGTGAGCGAGTTCATCTTGAAGCGCAACTATACGCCCGACAAGTTGTCAGTGAACAACGACTCGGCCTACAATGTACTCGACTGCTACAAACTGGACGGCCAGCGGCTGTGGTATATCGACCTGGGGCCCAACATGGTGTCAGGCCCTGATGAGCAGTATGATGCCGTGGGCTACGACTGGGACGGCGACGGGTGTGCCGAGGTGCTGATGCGTGGTGCCGACAACATGATTATCCATCACTCCGACGGCTCGACAACGAACATTGGCAACATGAATATCAACACTCGCGGCTCGGTGCTCTCCGATGCCAATATGGCTTACACAAACCAAGGAAACGAGTATCTGCTCTATATGGAGGGTGCCACCGCTAAGCCCTATCAGATTGGTTCTGGCTCTACACCCAACTGGATTGCCTATCCCCTGCCTCGCGGTAATGCCAGCGACTGGGGCGACGGCTATGGCCACCGCTCAACAAAGCACTATTTCGGTGCTCCTTTCCTGGACGGGCGCAACCCCTATATCTTCCTGGGCCGCGGCTGCTACACCAAGCATCACATGAAGGCTTTTTCAGTGAACCCCACGACGCACAAACTGACACTGTATTGGGAGTGGAAGGGTGAGTCATGGCCTTGGGCTGGACAGGGTTACCACAACTTCGGCATTGCCGACGTAGACTGGGATGGCCGCGACGAGATATGCTTCGGCTCGATGGTCATCGATGATAATGGCAAGGGGCTTCACACGACAGGTTTTGGACACGGCGATGCCCAGCACTGCTCAGACTTTGACCCCTACCGCCACGGACAGGAGATATTCGCCTGCAACGAGGACTCGCCTGCCATGAACTACCGTGACGGCACAACGGGCAAGATCTACTATCGTCTGCAGTCGACTAGCGATGACGGACGTGCCCTGTGTGGTAATTTCTCCAACGAGTATCCTGGTGCCATAGGACACTCCAGCCAGTCAGCCACCATCTCGTGCGTTGCCGACAAGGCCATCAGCGATGGCCCAACGGGCTTCACCAACAACTGGCGCATCTACTGGGACGGTGACCTGCTGGAAGAGGGTCTCGATGGTGCCAACAGCCGTGAGGGTGCCGCGCGCGTATTCAAGGCCAACGGCAGTATTGTGTTTACAGCCGACGGTACTGCCAACTGTAACTGGACAAAGAACACCCCCTCTGCAGCAGGTGACGTATTGGGTGACTGGCGCGAGGAAATCATCGCCAGAACCAGTGATAATAAATATGTACGCGTGTATACAACTAATATAAAGACATCCTATCGCAACTACACGCTGTGGCACGACCACCAGTACCGTCAGGGCATGGTGTGGGAGAGCATGGGCTACAACCAGCCGCCCCACGCCAGTTACTTCCTGGGTGAACTCGAAGGTATCACTATTGCTCCCCCACCCCTCACCAACACTAACCGCGTCCTTGTGTCCAATGGTTCCGCCATCGGAAAAGACCTTGACGACCAGCATGTCATGGTCTGTGAGACCAACGACACCAAGATCACCGTGACCGATGGTGCTAAGCCTTGGATTGCCACATTCAACGTGCCCTCATGGGTACAGGGTACCAACAGCACTGTAACCAATGGTACAGGAAAGATCAACTACACCTATTACACCTGCGATGTCGAGGGTGGAGCCTTTGCCGGTTCCATGCGCCTCATCAAGCAGGGCGACGGCATTCTGAACCTACCGAAGGTGGACCAGCAATACACGGGCGAGACCAATATCTGGGCAGGAACAGTGAACTTCGACGGTACGCTCAAGCACTCGTCACTCTGGCTGAACCGTTTTGCAGAACTGAACAGTGACGGCGGTATATTCCGCCGAATCAAGATGGACTACGATGCTAAGTTGCGTCCAGGTCGTGCTGACAACAAGGGAACACTGACCACCGACTCCCTCTTGCTGGGCTTCGGTTCGCGCGTCATCTTCGACATCTATGGTGACCAGACTGCCGACCAGGTAAACGCCAAACTGCTGACTATCGAGACCAAGTCGTGGCAGTATGGTCCTCAGTACCTCACACCCGTGTTCGAATTTGTCAACCATGCCGACGAAGGCATCCAAGCCGGCAAATATCTCCTTGGCGAGGTAGAGACTATCACTGGCAACCTTCAGGACATACGTATTGAGGGTATCAGCACTAAATTCAAATGTACCCTCTCACAAGAGGAAGGAAAACTCTACCTCAACATCTCAACGATGCGCGATGCCACGAAAGTGACCTGGCAGGCTACTGACAGCAATATCTGGGACCGCGGTATCACTGAGAATTTTGTCGATGAAATGGGAGAAAAACTGACATTCGTAACAGGCGATAGAGTACTCTTCAACGATGATGCGACGAAGCGTACCGTTACATTGTCTGGCGAACTGGAAGCCGACAGCGTGATTGTTGACAATACCACCGCCTATACATTCAGCGGCGACGGATTCCTAGTGGGTAATACCAAACTGGTGAAACGCGGTAAGGGCAATCTTACTATCAATAATGACAACACTTATAAAGGCGGTACACGCATATCAGGTGGATCACTCATCGTGAAGTCACTGTCAAACTCCACTCAAGAAAAGGGCAACCTGGGTGCCAACGCCACCCAGATAGTTATAGAGAACGGAGCAGAACTGCGCACCTCAGCAGCCGTCACCAACGGAATGGCCATCAAGATGGAGGGTGATCAGGGCGGTGTCATCAATAATACAGCCGATTTCATCTCCAACTATGCCATGAGCGGTACTATGCTCACCAAGAAAGGCTCTGGATGGATGAAACTCAATGTCAGCAACTCATCACTCAACAAACTGATCATCGCTGCAGGCACTGTTCAGTGTATCAACGCAAACACGCCTGCCAAGGCTGTGGAGTATCAAGGCGGTACACTCAGAGAGAACACAGGGTCGAGTTATGCCGTCAGCGTTCCAAAGAACAAGACTGGCGCCTGGTATCTGGCTAACCGCTCTACCTATACCAATAAAGTCACTGGTGAGGGCACGCTGACCATCTACTGCGTCACAGAGAAAGGTAGTAACTATTATGCTACGCGTACCCCTATACAATGCAACTTCGCCGATTTCGAAGGCACCCTCAAGCCGACATCCAGCCTTGACGACCCAGCCGTCCTGCGCTTCACACTGGACACCTCGACGGGCATGCCCAAGGGAACGATGAATATTGCAGAAAAGGTCGAGATACAGAACAGCGGCCGCACCTTCCGTATCGGCAAGGTCTCCGGCACTGGTGCCCTGGGCGGCAGTTGCACCTTCAGCAATGGGGCCAGCGTAGGAGCCAACACCTGGCAGGTGGGTAATGATGACAATTGGACCTCAAACGTGAAGGTCGTCTCCAATGCCAACCTGGTGAAGGTAGGAACTGGCAAGGTGACATGGGCTGCCGCTAACACCAACACAGGTTCTACGACAGTCAATGAAGGCGAACTGGGCATCAACTCTTCCACAAAACTGGGCACAGGCCGTCTGACCGTCTCCAAGGTAGCCACACTCTCTGGCACCAACACAGCAAATAACGCACTGGCCAATACCTCGGTAGCCATTAACGGTACCTTACGCCCAGGAACCTATAGTGGAGCCACCACTGGCACCATCAACTTCGCCTCTAACCCTGTCACCATCACTTCGGATGGTGTACTCGAGATTGGCGCATCACGCTGTGCTACCGCTACTTCTGCAGGCTGTACCACCATCAGCGGTATCAGCACACTCACTATCAACGGCACCATCCGCATCACCCCGTCAGCCACCAACACCCTGCAACCTGGCGACAGCATCCGCATCTTCAGTGCGACGACCTTTGCCGGCACGCCGAAGATTGAAGCACAGAACGGTATCGAGTGGGATGATAGCCGCATTGCCGAGGGCTTACTCTTCGTGAAGAATGTTGATACAGGCATCAATGCCCAACACTCAACGCTTAACGCTCAACCCTACAATATCTACGACCTGCGCGGCCGCCTCATCCGTGAGCGAGCCACATCGACCGAGGGACTCCGTCCTGGTGTCTATGTCATCGACGGCCGTAAGATTGTCGTGAGATAAGCCAACCAGCCCATCTACTTAACAATCACATATCGAATGAAGAAAACTTTATTATTCACCTTACTGGCAGTGGCTTCGGTCACTGCCAGTTGGGCACAGAAGATGCCCTATCAAGACCCCACCCTGCCCGTTGATCAGCGTGTGGACGACCTGTTGCAGCGACTGACGCTGGAAGAGAAGACAAAACTGATGATGAACTCATCGCCTGCCATCCCCCGTCTGGGCATTCCCCAGTTCGACTGGTGGAGCGAGGCTCTGCATGGTGTGGGGCGCAATGGACTGGCCACCGTTTTCCCTTCTTGCATCGGCATGGCCTGCTCGTTCGACGATGACCTCATCGAACGCATCTATGTGGCTGTCAGCGACGAGGCTCGCGCCAAGAACACCCAGCAACGTCGCGAGGGTAAGCCCATTGCCAGGTATCAGGCCCTGTCGTTTTGGACGCCCAACATCAACATCTTCCGTGACCCACGTTGGGGCCGTGGCCAGGAGACCTACGGCGAGGATCCTTTCATGAATGCCCGAATGGGCCTTCGCGTCGTCCGCGGCCTGCAAGGCACACAAATAGCAAATAGTAAATATTTTAAACTCCACGCCTGCGCCAAGCATTTCGCCGTGCATAGCGGACCGGAGAAGACACGCCATTTCTTCAATATCGAGGACCTGCCAGCCCGTGATCTCTGGGAGACCTACCTGCCAGCCTTCAAGACGCTGGTGCAGGAGGGCAACGTACAGCAGGTGATGTGTGCCTATCAGCGTTTCGAGGGTGACCCCTGCTGCGGTTCTAACCGTCTGTTACAACAGATATTGCGCGATGAATGGGGTTTCAAAGGACTGGTGGTCAGCGACTGCGGTGCCATCGACGATTTCTACAAGCCCATGCGCCATGAGGTATCGGCAGACTCTGCTGCCGCATCGGCCAAGGCTGTGCTCAGTGGTACAGATGTGGAGTGCGGGCGCAGTTACCGCAGTCTGCCCCAAGCCGTGCGCCGTGGCGACATCAGCGAGGAACAGATCAATGTCAGCGTGCGCCGACTGCTGAAAGGCCGCTTCGAACTGGGTAACTTCGATGCCGACTCACTGGTGGAGTGGACCAATATCCCCACAAGTGTCATTTCATCGAAAGAACATCGTGACTTGGCCCGCCAGATGGGTCGCGAGCAGATGGTATTGCTCAAGAACAACGGCATACTCCCTCTCCAGTTGGAGAGGGCTGGGGAGAGGCTCCTCGTGATGGGCCCCAACGCTGCTGACAGCACCATGCTCTGGGGTATATACTTCGGCACGCCCGCCCATACCGTCACACCTTTGGAGGGCATTGAGGCCCGACTGGGCCATGTGCCGTTCGTACAGGCCTGCGACATCACCAGCATGACCGTAGAACAGAAAGCCATCGGCAAGAGCACCGAGACGGCAGACGGAAGCACAACACTACAGATGAAGACTACCGGCACAAAGACCTATACCATTGCTGAGATTCTCCAGTCAGCCCGCAAGGCGGAGACCATCATCTTCGTTGGGGGTATCTCGCCTAATCTTGAGAAGGAACAGGCAAAAGTCAGTGTGCCCGGTTTCGACGGCGGCGACCGCACCAGCATCGAACTGCCCCAGGTGCAACGAGACATCCTGCGTGCTCTTCATGAGGCTGGCAAGAAGATTGTCTTCGTCAACTGCAGCGGATCGGCTGTGGCACTGGCCCCAGAGATGGAGACCTGCGATGCCATCGTCCAGGCCTGGTATGCTGGTGAGCAGGGAGGCCATGCACTGGCCGACGTGCTCTTTGGCGACTATAACCCCAGCGGCAAACTGGCTGTCACCTTTTACAAGGATGACTCGCAACTGCCCCCATTCGATGAGTACAAGATGGTGAACCGTACCTATCGTTTCTTCCAAGGCGAGCCGCTGTTCCCCTTCGGATTTGGTCTCAGTTACACCACGTTTCATGTGACAAATGAGAAGTTAAACGTGAAAAGTGACGGGAGCGTGGAGGTGACTGCCATAGTGAAGAATACGGGAAAACGTGAGGGCACAGAGATCGTGCAGGTTTACCTACGCCGCCCAGGTGATGTCGGCGGCCCGCTGAAAACCCTCCGCGGCTATGCCCGCGTCAACCTGCAACCAGGCGAGCAGCAGACGGTGACCATCGACTTGCCCCGTGAACGCTTCGAATGGTGGGATGCCCAGTCGAACACCATGCGTGTGCTTCCTGGCAAATATGAAGTACTCGTGGGTACCTCCAGTGCTGACAAGGACTTGAAGGCTCTGACCGTCAATATATAAAAGAGAACCATTTCATCGAATATAGGCGGGGCTGCGATTGCAGTTCCGCCTTTAGTTTTCTCATCTGTGAAAAGATTTTAACTTAATTTGTTTTGCACTACCAAACATTCTTCGTATCTTTGTACCCAAATTGATATTTTACTAAAACAACAATCTTTTTATTATTAACTAAAAAACAAAGCGTATGAAGTACAAAACTACGATTAAGCGAGAACAGAGTCAAATTAATGCTTGGACTCTGCCGAGTATGAGTAGTTTCGACGTAGTCAAACTATTACGATTTTCGTTTCTGAGTGTGCTTGTCATGCTATGTGGCAGTGTGTTTGCAGATCAGGTTACGATGAAGTATTCTGGTTCAACAACCACGAACATGACTGGCGAGAATGACGCGGCATTGCTCGGATTAGATGCTAACGAATGGTCGGTTGTGGGTGCCAAGGGGGCAGCCTCGAACTTTCCAGGATTGAACAAGGCGGGTGATTTCCGCCTCTACTACCATGCCAATGGTAGTAACACTATCACTGTTAAGTCACTGACAGATGCTACTATAAACAGCATTTCTATGACCTTTAATAGTGATAGTTACAGCAATGTCTCTGTCACTGTGGATGGTAACGCTGTAAGTGCTACCGATGGAACTTGGACAATAAATAGCAATGAATTTATTTTGGGTAATGGCAATAGCAGTAATATTCAGGTTCAAATAAAAGAACTTGTAATTGATTACACACCTGCTGGTGGCCAGGCTGATACCCGCGCTACCACCAAAGTGAAACTGACTGAAGGTTATGCCACGACTGGTGAAGTCGGTAGTAGAATCGCGTTACCACGATATACAGTTACAGCTGGCAATGGTTCAGTTCTTGAGAGTGCTATCGTGACATGGGAAAGTTCCAACACGAACGTAGCCACCATCGATGCCGAGAACAAGGTCATCAACCTGATTGCTGCCGGTACAACTACCATTAAGGCCACATACGCCGGTGACGAGACCAACTATAAGCCCAGCACTGCCAGTTACACCTTAACGGTCACTCCTCAAACTGTTATTATTACCTCTCTGCGTGACCTTCAGAACCAGGTAACCTCCACAAGTACACCTGCCAACATCACGTTTAGAGATGTTCAGGTTGTATACGTCAATGGCGACAACGCATACCTTGCCGATGCCAATGGCTATGGTGCACTGCTTTACACTAAGAATCATGGCTTGGAGGCTGGCCAGGTGCTGAATGGCACCAACGCAGCAAAAATCGTGCTCTATCAGGGCAATGCAGAGATAACCGACTTTACCAAAGAAGGTCTAACGATTAGCAAGACAGAGGTAACACCAACAGTTACCACAATTAATGCTATCACTAAAGCACAGCAGAGCACACTGGTTACGCTGAAGAATGTTACCGCTTCCGTATCGGAAGATGGCAAGACCATCACACTTGCTGATGGTGACAAGACTATCACCTTCTATGACAAATTTAAGAGCAAAGTCACCATTGAGAATGGAAAGACATATGATGTTACAGGCGTTATAGCCTTATATTATGAAACTATTGAAATCTGTCCCCGCACGGTTGACGATGTCGCTGAGGTTCAGGCACAGGAGCCGGAACCCTCTGGTTTCCGCAACATAAAGGCAAATCTAACAAGTACTGATCTCATTCCAGCAGATGCAGTACAATGGGAAGATGTTTCAACTGGTATTAAAATTGCAGAAGACGGCACACTGAGTCGCATTGCAAAAGAGGGTGCCGACATCGTATTCAACGGAAAGTGGCATGGTACACAATATGGCTGGGCAAACTTCAGTGCAACAGTCAAAGTTGATGGATGTGTAAAAATTACCGTAGGACAGACCAACGTGCAGGGCAAAGACATGATTGTCAAGGATGCCAATAATACACAGGTTGCCAAACTTAACACTGCAGGATCATTATGGAAGTCAAGCAATCCTACTGAGAATGTTGTTGTAGACTACTATCGCATCAACGAGCCCACTACGCTGACCTTTGAATATGGCAGTTACTTAGGCTACTTCGCTGTAGAGGCTATTGACGAATCTGAAATTCCCGCTGAGGTGACGAACTACACAGCCACCTTCTCTAAGGGAGATACTGATTGTGAGGGTGAAGTACCTACTGCATTGACTGTTGAAGCAGGCTCAAAGGTTAAGATTCCCGCAAACACCACACTTTATAAGGAGGGATATACGCTGACTGCATGGACTGACGGCACCAACCAGTACAAGGCAGGTGACGAAATCACATTGACAGAGAATGTCACACTGGCTCCCGTTTTCACTGCCAACGAAGTATCACTGGCCGACCGCACTTCTACCGTTCATCTGGAATGGCCTCTCGGTGTGAGCAGTGGTGCTGGTAAGATTAACATAGAAGGCAAGAAAGGCGTCATCGTTTGTCAGACCATTGTCAATGAAAAGAAAATCGACGTGAAGATGGAGATTGATGCTACCAGTGGTAAGATTAACAACGTAGGACGTACTGACCAATGGGCACAAGTCAACGCTGGCACGAAGTTCACCATTCCTTCATGTAAGGGTGCCTACTTCACCACTGAAGCCTACAAGGATATCACCACGACCACCATTGCTGGTGAGACCGACTACACCCCCGGAAAGAACATTGAATATTTTGCAAAGTCTAATGCTGAGACCATCGACATCGTTATTGGCGACGGCGAATATTACAGCATCGTCAAGATAGACCTGCCCGTCGTTGCACAGGAAGAGTCTAAATTTGTAGACATCAAGGCAGACTTCACCAACCAGAATTTCTTAACAGACGAAGAGAAGGCTGGTATCGCTGACGAAAGCAACAAGAACCCCTCTCTGAACTTTGGTCTTTCAATTGGCGAAGATGGTAGCGCCACACGCGTTGCCAGCGATGCTGCAAATGCCAATGCTATTATTACTGGTAAATGGCACTCTAAGGAGCACGGTATCAGTAATTTCTCGGCTACCGTGAAGGTGGAAGGTCCTGTACAAATATATTTTGGTACGTGCGCATGGGGTGGTGACGTTACCGTAAAGAATGCTGAAGGCGCTGTAGTGGCTACTATGAACACTAATACTGGTGCTTGCTACCACGATAACACGGCTGAGAACGTCGTCTCTTGCTACTACAAGCAGGATGAGGCAACCACGCTGACCATCAGTGGCGGCAGTTACGTTCCCTTCTTTGCCGTATTGAAGGTTGACCCGAAGGATATTCCAAGCGATGTGAAGTTCATCTTCGACATTACCGAGAGTGGTGCTGAGGGTGTTGCTCCAGCAGAAGAGATTGCAGGAATCGGCAAGAAGTACACATTGCCCAAGAACTTCACGCTCTATAAGGAAGGTGCTACCCTGACAGGCTGGACCGACGGTACCAACACCTACGCTCCTGGCGAGGAAATCACGGCTCCCGATGCAGAGAGCGTAACATTGACTCCTGTATTCACTGCCAACACCGTTTCACTGGCCGACCGCACAGAGCCCGTTACACTGAAGTATAACTTCCGTCGCGACGCAGGTGCTCCTACCGTTGCTTACCAGAACGCTACCGGCATTTGGGTTGCTCAGGCTACCATCGGTGACAAGGTCATTGATGTGAAAGCTGACTTCGACACCAACAACGGTGGTAAGTTCGCCAATGGTGCTTGGACTGACTGGGCACAGCTTAACAACGGAACCAAGTGGACCATTCCTTCTTGCAAGGGTGCTACCGTCAGCATCGAGGCATTTAGTGAACTAGGTGCTGCAGGAAAGACTGCTACAACTATTGATGGACAGACCGACTACACCAGCGGTAAGACTATCAACTACACCGTTGCCAGTGCTGCTGAGACTGTTGACGTCGTGATTGGCAATGATGGTTCTTACTATCGTTACATCCAGGTGGTACTGCCTGTTGTACAGAGCCAAGGTGGCGGTGAGAAGTACGAAAATGTACACGCCAAGGTAGAATGGTTTATGAATGATGCCGCAAATCCTGGTGCTAACTACTCAGAGCCCGACGGTGTATTCTCAACCGTTGCATTCGACTACGGTGATGCTGAGATCACTGGCACTTCAAACATCACCAACGAAAATGCACAGAAAGAAACTACCGGCATCAAGTTCAAGCCTTCAGGCACTACCAAGTCACTCGTCTGGAGCGTTAAACCTGCTGCAGGTCTCACCTTCACACCCACAAGAATCGCCGGATATGTAAATCGTTGCGGCACTGATGTGGAAAATGGCATTACCGTTTCTGCACGCGTTGGCGACGGTGAGCCTATTGTATTGGGAACATGGACGGCCCTGCGTTCCGGCAAGACCAGTGCTCAGAAGCCCTACGATGCAACGGCTATCTATCTGTATGCGATAGATCTCACTGCCGAGCAACAGGCTGCGCTCACTTCTGGGGAGACCCTGTTCTTGGAATCAACCATTGGTGTTGGGGCAGCCAAGGAAGGTGCCTTTGGTGAAGTTGTCATTGACGGTCTCATCAATGGTGAGAAAGCCGATATTGCCATGTACACACTGACCACAGCAGCCAATCCTGCAGAGGGTGGTTCCGTGAGCACTTATCCCGTCAGCGAGCAGTACGAGGCTGGCAGCGAGGTGACTCTCACCGCTACCGAGAACTTCGGTTATGATTTCGTCAACTGGACCAACGCTGCCGGTGACGAAGTATCTACTGAGGCTAAGTTCAAGTACACCATGACTGCCGATGAGACGCTGACCGCTAACTTCAGAGCCGTTGAGACCTACGAACTGGCTCTGACCATCGATGGTACCAACCCCTACATGGTAACCATTAGCCCTGCTCCTACACTGGTTGACGGAAAGATGATGTACGAGGCTGGCACGACTGTTGAACTGAACGCCAACCAGTATGATGGTCTCGTGACCTTCACCAACTGGAGCGACGGTGAGACCGCTGCCAACAAGATTGTCAAGATGGACAACAACGTGACGCTGTCCGCTATCTATGCTCAGGCCGACATTATTGCCGGTTGGGACTTCTACAAGGCTGGTGGCAATGGCCGTAAGGCAGACTTTGCTGCTGCGGACAACGATGCTGACGCTCTGAGCCTGGTGAACACCGAGACTGGTGAGACACAGGGCTGGCTCGACAAGAGCACCGAAGCCGCTGGCGGCTATGAGAGTTTCAAGGGTGCAGCCGTCAACTGGCGCACTGGTTCCAGCAATGGCGACGTAGGTAACTGGCACTGGCAGACTAAGGTCAATGCCGAGGCCTTCACTAACATCACCGTTCAGTTCCAGATGCTCTACAACTACAATGCTTACCAGAGGTACAACGCAGAATTCTCTACTGATGGTGAGAACTGGACCAACTTCGGTAGCATTACGATGGAGGGTGCCAAGAATCCTGCTTCGTTCAACGAGACACTGCCTGAGGCTGCCAACAACCAGAAGGATCTCTTTATCCGTATGATTGCCGACAAGACCTCGAATGTTGACGGTTCGGCTTCAGCCAACGACGGCAACACGCTGGCTATGTTCTTCATCACCGGCACACCGAAACTGGTTGACGATCCCGTGGCTCCTGCCCTCCTATCGTCAGTACCTGCCGATGGTGCTACTGGTGCTTCCGCATCGGGTAAGATTGTGCTTAACTTCGACAAGAAGGTACAGGTGGTTGAGGGTGCTGTTGCTACACTCGGCACCATGGAACTGACTCCTACCGTCAGCGGCAAGGTCATCACCTTCGAATACAAGGGTCTTGAGTACAGTAAAGAATACACCTTCACCCTGCCTGCCAACACGGTGCAGAACCTGACAGGTGCTACACTCGCTGATGCTATCGCTATCAACTTCACCACCATGGAACGCCCGACTATTGAGAAAGGTCTCTATGACGAAGTGGTCTCTACTGCTGAGGAACTCGCTGCCGCCATCAAGGCTGCCAACGAGCGTGCTGACAAGACCACTCGCTATCGTATCTTCATCAAGAAGGGTACCTATGCATTGCCAAGTGGTGCCAACAAGCACTACACACATACCAACAGCAGCACTGGCGAGGTTTACTTCAATCAGGACCGTCCAGATCCTATCACCTATGTAACAGGTGGCAAGATCTCGTTCATCGGCGAAGACCGTGATGCTACCATCATCACACAGGCTGCTGCCAACGAGACATTCGCTGGTCAGTTTGGAACGACCAGCATCTACGACGGTATCGGCAATAGTGACGTACTGCAGTTGAGTGGCGATGATTACTACTTCCAGGATCTCACCATCAAGAGTGGTATTGAAGATGCAAGAGGTCGTAACCTTGCCGTTCAGGATAAGAGCAAGAAGAGCATCTACAAGAATGTATGTCTCTACGGCTATCAGGACACCTGGACCTCTAACAACGATAATGGTCTGTACTACTTCGAGGGTGGTATCATCCGTGGACGTACTGACTACATCTGCGGTAAGGGTGACGCTTACTTCGACCAGGTTGAGTTCCGTCAGATTGCAGGTGGCTACTGCGCCGTTCCTTCGAAACCCGCAAACATCGGTTGGGTCATGAAAGACTGTGTCATCAATGGTGACGGTTCTGGCGTCGATGGCAACTACACCCTCGGTCGTCCTTGGGGCTCTGGCACTCCTGTTGCTGTCTGGATCGACACCAAGATGAATGTCGTGCCTTCGGCTATCGGCTGGAATGAGATGGGTACAGGCTGGCCTAAGCGCTTCGCTGAGTACAACTCGACAACTTCTACCGGTAGTGTCATCGACCTGAGCGGTCGTAAGAAGACCTTCGGTGATGGTCATACTAACAACCCCGTGCTGACTGCTGCGGAGGCTCTGGAATACAGCGACAAGAACAAGATGTTCGGCGACTGGAACCCACAACTCATGACGGAATCGGCTCCTATGGTCACCGATGTGAAACTGGTGGGAACCATCCTCTCATGGACAGGCAACAGTTACTCTCTGTTGTATGCTATCTGTAAGAATGGTGAGATCATCGCCTACACGAAGGATACCACCTTCGATCTGAGCACACTCTCATCCGAAGAGGCTGGCTCTCGCAGAGGTGGAGAAGAGTCTGTTGTTTACTCCGTACGTGCCGCCAACGAGATGGGTGGTCTGGGTGAAGCCGCCGAGGCTGTCGTCGCCACCGGCATCGAAGAGATTGCTCCTGCTACGACCACTGCCGATGGCAAGGTCTACAACCTGCAAGGCATTCGCGTAGACAAGGCTCAGAAGGGTCTCTACATCATCAATGGCCGCAAGGTCGTTATTAAGTGAGAATAAAGCAAGAACTCGTTCATGCTTTATCGAGCGTGAACGAGCTCGAGCTGAACGCTCAAGGTCGTGATTAAGTGAGCATTCGGCTGCAAAACAGCCGAACACACAACATCGGCTGCTGAGCAAGGTCGTGATTAAATAATAGACGAACTAATAATGTTCGGTGCTCGGCTGCTTTGCAGTCGAGTCCAGCGACCACAAAAATGGCGCCCCAGTGCAACAGGCATTGGGGCGCCTTTTTGTATAGCAGCCAATTGGGGGCATAGCCAAAATCTTAACAAATCTAAATTATTTTCTCGTTGATATGAAAAAATCGTACCTTTGCCATCTAAAACAAAGAGATGAAAATAGGTGAGATAGAATTTGGCCCCCGTCCGGTGTTCTTGGCACCGATGGAAGACGTGACCGACATCGGGTTCCGACTGCTGTGCAAGCGGTTCGGGGCGGCGATGGTCTATACCGAGTTCGTGTCGGCAGAGGCCCTGATACGCGACGTGAAATCGACACAGCAGAAACTGACCATCAGCGACGAGGAGCGGCCTGTGGGCATACAGATCTACGGTCGCGACGTGGAGGCGATGGTCGAGGCGGCACGCATCGTCGAGCAGGCGGGCCCTGACCTCATCGACCTGAACTTCGGCTGCCCTGTGAAGAAGGTGGCTGGTAAGGGAGCCGGTGCCGGCATGCTTCAAAATATCCCCAAGATGTTGGAGATCACGCGAAAGGTGGTGGATGCCGTCAAACTGCCCGTCACTGTGAAGACCCGCCTGGGCTGGAACCACGAGCAACTCATCATCACCGAGTTGGCTGAGCAGTTGCAGGACTGCGGCATCAAGGCACTGACCATTCACGGTCGGACACGGGCACAGATGTACACAGGCGAGGCCGACTGGACGCTCATCGGCGAGGTGAAGCGCAATCCGCGCATACAGATACCCATCATCGGCAATGGCGACATCAAGTCCTTGGACGATGCCGACCGTGCCTTCGACACTTATGGCGTGGATGCCGTGATGATAGGACGGGCCACCTTCGGCTGTCCCTGGATTTTCAGCCGTGAGCCACTGTCGCTCGACGAGAAGATCGACGTGCTGGAAGAGCAGTTACGCATCAACATAGAGCGTATCGACGAGTATCGCGGCATACTGCACACCCGTCGTCACCTGGCAGCGACACCCGTCTTCAAGGCCATACCCAATTTCCGCCAGACACGCATCGCCATGCTACGGGCTGAAAAGGAGGACGAACTGCTCAGCATACTGGAACAAACGAGACAAATGCTCAGATGAGACTTCACACCACCATCATCGCGCTATCGCTGACGCTCTGCCTGCAGGCACAAGACCTGTGGGAACTGCACCGTTACGACGAGACCAACAGCACGCTGGAGGGTCATACCACCCAGATACTGCAAGACCACGACGGCCTGCTGTGGATAGCGACATGGAACGGTCTGTGCCGCTTCGACGGCTATGAGTTCCGACGCTTGAAGCCGCAACCGGGCGATGGCTGTTCGATGTCATCGGACCGTATCCGTAATATCTGGCTCTCCGATGATGGCGACATCTTTCTGCGGGTGGATGACGACACCTGCCGCTTCGACACCAGGACCTACCGCTTCTACGACCTGACTAGTGAGGAAGAGCATCAACAGGCTAGGGAGAGCCTGAACAATCAGCCCACACGGGGTAAGCACAAGGATGGTTATTTCTGCTATAAGGACCCGCAGGGACTGGAGTGGCAGATTCGCGACGATGCCCTCTACTGCATGAGTGCCACACCACAACCTACCTCACCGCTGCCCATGCAGCACGAGGCGATGGTGCGTTGCATCCAGAAAGACAACAAGGGCCGCGTGTGGGTGACCACCAGAGAGGATGCCACCGTCAGGCTACTCGACAGCGGTAGCAATGAACTGGGCTACCTGACGGCCGACGGACGGCTGGCACGCGGCTATCAGACCTTCGGCCATCCCGTCTATTGCATCACTCAGACACGCAGCGGCCGTATCTGGCTGGGGTGTAAGCCAGGAGGACTATACCGACTGACGGAGACAACAGCAAACCGCTTCAGCGTGGAGCCCGTGGAGGGATTGAACAACGACCAAGTCTATGCCATTGCCGAGGACCGGCAGGGCCGTCTGTGGGTGGCCACCTTGGGTGGAGGCATCGCCTGTATAGAGGATGCCGACGGCGCACGCCCTCAGGTCATCGGCCATTTAGCCGGCTATCCTCAGGATATATGCCAGAAAGTGCGCCACATACTGATCACCCCCGACAACATCCTGCTGGCTGCCACCACCGAGGGTCTCATCGTCGGTCAGATAGAGGAAAATATCAAAAACATGCGATTCCATCGGCATATTAAGGAATCGCATAGGCAGGAGTCCCTCAGTTGCAACGCCACGATGGACATCGTACGCACACACGACGGCCGTCTGTTTGTGGCCACAGAGACGGGCGGCATCTGCGAGATTGTCAGCGACGATCTGCTGGCCGACACGCTCTCCTTCCGTCATCTGACGATGCAGAACGACATGCTGCCCACCGACATGACCATCGGCATGACACTGGCCGACGACAGCCTGTTGATGGTGGTCTGTCCCAGACAACTGGTCAGTCTGGACATCAACAAGGGAACCTACGAAAACCTGGACCACCACTTCTTTCATCAGATATACCGCTTCAGCGAGGGCCGTCCGCTGCTGACGACTGACAACCGCTGGCTGATACCCACCCTACAGGGAGCCGTCTGGCTGCCGCGCCTCCTGGCCCACCGCAGCAACTATACGCCACCGCTGCTTCTGACGAGCATCACCATCCTGCATGGGCAGGGACTCGACGACACGGAGAACCTGGCCGTGACGAGGTTGGACACCCTCAGGCTCAGTCCGTCGGAACGCAGCATCACTGTGCGCTTTGCCGCCCTCGACTATGTTGACCCCTCGGCCATCAACTACCAGTTCCGTCTGGACAACGACTCGGTGAACTGGACCAGTCTGGGCCACAACCACTCCATCACCCTACTCGACCTCAGACCCGGCACCTACCAACTGGCCATTCGTTCGACGAACAGCGACGGTGTGTGGACTGACAACACTCGCACACTGACCATCATCGTGGAGCCTACGTTCTGGGAGACGCCCTGGGCCATCGTGCTGTTTGCCGTACTGGCACTGCTGGTAGTGGGCAGCATCGTCTATACCTATTTCTATATTCGTCGCATCAAGCACCGCCAGCAGGAGACGCTGGAAGCCTATCTGTCGCTGCTGGAGAAGATGGAGGTGGAGCAAGAAGTGCCGCAGGTCAAACAGACCGACGACCCCTTCATGCAGCAGGTGCTGGCCTTCGTCGAGCAGAACATGGACAACAGCAATGCCGACATCAACCAGATGGCCGAAGCCTGTGCCGTGAGCCGCTCGGTGCTCCAGCGCAAGATGAAGCAGTTGATGGGTGTCACACCAGCCGACTTCTTCAAGGAGGCACGTATCAAACGTGCCTGCCTGTTGCTGAAAAACGACGATTCCATCGTGTCAGAGGTTGCTTACAAGTGTGGTTTCAGCGACCCCAAGTATTTCAGTCGCTGTTTCCGTCAGTCCGTCGGCATGTCTCCCTCGGAGTATAAAAATCAGGTCAAATAGGTGGATTGACGGAATAGTCCACCTCATTGACCCGTTTTTACCCTCTCCCTTTCTTCTTTTCCATGTAATTTTGTGGCATCAAACAAACTGCTAACAAAATAACATGATGACAAAGAAAAGTTTTTTATTACTCCTGATGGCTGCCCTGCTGACGGGCAGCCTCGGGATTGACGCGAAGAAGGTGCACACGCTGGGTGACTCAACGATGGCACCTTACGACGAGAACGCCACCGTGACACGCGGATGGGGTATGTACTTTGGTAACTTCCTTACCAACGGCTGGACTTCTGTGAACTACGCCAAGGGCGGACGTGACACGTACACAGGCTACAGCGAACTCTGGCAGAATGCCAAGAACAATGTTCAGGCAGGCGACTATGTCATTATCACCTTCGGGCATAATGACGAGAAGAACGGCGGCATGGACGGCTACCAGTTGCGTGACTACTACCTGAACATCGGCGACCAGACGGCTGCCGCTGCCGTAGACCTGCGTGGCAGCATTCCCTCCACCACCTACAAGCAGAACCTGGGCAAGATTGTCGACGAGGTGCTGGCCAAAGACGCCATTCCCGTCATTTGCTCACCTGTGTGCCGCAGTTACTTCGACGGTAATGGCAAGATCCGTCGTAACGGCCGTCACGACCTTGGCGACTCGTTCAGCATCCTGACAGCCAACGGCCCTACCACAGGCAACAAGGTGGCTGCCGATGACCACACCATGGACTATGCCTATCATTCCAAGATGCTGGCACAAGAGAAAAACGTGGCTTTCATCGACCTGACGACTGCCACCAAGGATCTCTATGAGAGTTACGGCGACACCAAGTGTCACGAACAACTGTTCGACGGCGACGGCTCTACCCACTTCAACACCACCGGTGCCCTGCTCGTGGCCCGCCTCTGTGCGCAACTGATGAAAGAGCAGAATCTTTTGGCTGACGGCATCGTCGTTCCCACAGACCTCTCCGTGTCTCCTGCCACAGCCGATCTGGGCGAGGGCTACAAGGGACAGACCGCCCTGAAGGAACTGACCCTGAACGGCTTCGGCCTCACCCCAGCCGACGGTACCATCACCATTACCGCTACCGACGGCATCACCCTCTCTACTGACAAGAACAACTGGAACACATCGCTAAACATCAATTATAAGAATGGTACGCTCGTACAGAGTTTCTACGCACGTGTGATACTGGCCAATGCAGGCCTGTTCGAAGGCACCATCACGGCCACATTGGGCGACAAGAGCGTGGAGGTGCCCCTGAAGGTGAACATTGTGGAACTGGGCGGTGGCGACCCCTTCACCGTCACGTGGCCGATGGTTCCCAACGACGATGCCACCGTCACGGGTGAAGTGACTGCCACGACAGCCACGCTGACGGGTCTTGGCAAATATGGCAACGTGAATGGCTACGGAGCCCTCATCGCTCCCAACGGCACCACTGGCGAATGGCCCAATGCCGGCATCGACGACGATCCTGACCAGTACGTGCAGTTTGCCGTGACCGCCCCTGAGGGCAAGGAACTCAACATCAGCAGCATCGCCATGAAGATCAAGGCACAGGGCGGCGGCTCCCTGCAGTGTCATGCCTACTATTCCACCGACGGCTTCGTCAATCGTAAGACCATCTTCGCCTCTGGTGTGCTGACCAGCACCTGGAACGAGGTTTCCGCTGAGGATGTCATCAAGGTGGACGAGGGCGAGCGCCTGCTCATCCGTGTCTATCCCTGGTCGAAGAATATCGACAAGGGGCGCTGGATCTGTATTCAGGATGTCGCCGTCAGCGGACAGGTGAAGAATGCCGGCGGACTGAATGTCGATGGTTCCATCACCTATACCTTGGCTGACGGCAGCATCGACACCGACCCCACCATGACCCCGCAGGAAATGGCCGCAGGTTTCATCGCCAAGAAGTGGACAGCAGGCAACGACCTGACCGTGGGTGGCGTGACCACCTATGACAGCGGCTCTGCAAAGACCAATATGCTGAAGATCTATAATGGCACTAATGCCTCTTTTGCTTCGGCAGCCACTGACGACAACACACTGACACTGACGCTGACCCCCGACGACGGTTTTTATTTCATGCCTTCCAAGATCAGTTTCGAGAGCGCACGCTTCGGCACTGATGGCGGCACCCTGACCGTCGTTGCCGAGGCTGGCGACAATAGCGAGGAACTCTGCAAGGCTGCCGCTGTCAACCGTAGCGGCAAAAGCCTCGACATCGCCACGTTCAACTACGAACTCAGCAGTCTGGTGGCTACCAGTTCCAACCCGCTGAAACTCAAGTTCTCATTCATCGGACTGGGCAAGACCAAGACGATGGGACTCTCCAACCTTGTCATCGAGGGCAAGTTGACCGGTGCCTCCGCACAGGTCACCAAATATGCGCTGACTACCGCTGTGGTACCTGCCGAGGCCGGTATGATCAGCAGCGACCCTGATATGGCGACATTCAAGGAAGGCACGGAGGTGACGCTGACCGCCAAGAGGAATTTCGGCTACCAGTTCAAGGAGTGGCAGGATGCCGACGGCCAGGTGCTGGGCACCAATGCCACGCTGACGCTGACGATGGATGCCGAGAAGACTGCCAAGGCCGTCTTCGAGACCATTCCCGTCTATACCGTCACCACCAAGGTGACCAACGATGCCGACCGCCCGCTGGGCGCCATCACCCTGTCGCCCAACGACCACGCCGGCAAATATGAGGCTGGCACGCAGGTGACGGCCACTGCCCAGGAGTCGCGAATCCTGAAGTTCATGCAGTGGACCGACCAGAACGAGAATGCCGGAACGACGGCAACACGCACCCTGACTGTCAACAGCGACATGGAACTGGTGGCCAACTACGAGGTGCAGGACTTCATCGCCGTGTTCGATGCCAGCAAGGTGAACACCTATGCCTACGAGACCACTGCTGCCTATCCCTTCAATGCCGACCTGGCGTGGGACGAACAGCGCAACGCATCGGCTTCGATTGTGAAGGTCAGCGACGGCACGAAGGTCTATACGAAAGACGGCGGCACCCCCGTGGTACGCAATCGTGAGGGTGTGGTGCTGTCGGGCATCAACGGCCTCTACCAGAACGGCTATCGCACCACCGACATCGCCTGGCAGTATCAGTTCTCTACCAAGGGTTTTACTGATGTGACCTTTTCGGGCGATATGGCTGCCAAGAACATGGCATCGAAGAACTGGAAGGCCCTCATCTCGACCGACGGCACCACCTTCACACAGATTGAGGATGCTCAGTGGGAGATGACAGCCAACGTCGTCAAGCCGCTGGACATCACCCTGCCTGCTTCTGCAGCCGGACAGGACATGGTGTACCTGCGCATCACGGGCGACGGCGATGAGATGCTCTCGAGCAGTTACGAGTTCGACAGTCAGTTCCTCGGCCTCGACTACTGTGCCCACTCTGAAAGCGGCATAGGCAATGTCTTTGTGCTGGGAACGGCCGAGGTGGCCGAGGACAGCGAGGCTCCCGTGGTGGTCAGCACCCTGCCGACCGACGGTGCTACTGGCGTGAGTGCCAATGGGCGCATCACCATCTCCTTTGACGAGCGCATTGAGCAGGGCAAAGCCAACGGCGTGGCCACGCTCAACGGTGAGCCGGTAGAGGCACAGTGGAGCAGCCGCTCGGTGAGTTTCGACTACTTCAACCTCGCCTACGGACAGGCCTACACCTTCCAGATGCCTGCCGGTTTCGTGCAGGACCGCTCTGGCAATCAGGCCGAGGCCGTAGCCCTCACCTTCACCGTCATGGAGCGTCAGCAGCCCGCAGCACGTACCTTCGATGCCATCGTCGATCATTCGCTGGAGGCCGATGTGGCTGCCACCGACAGCATGCCTGCCCAGTACAAGAAGATACAGGATGCCATCAATGCCGCCCCGTCCAACAGCACACGCCCCTACCTCATCTTCATCAAGGAGGGCTACTACAACGATCCCAACGAGACATTCAACAGCAGTTACGGCTTCGTCTATACGAACCCCGGCGATGCCAGCAGCACTGAGACCACACAGATCAGCGGTGGCAAGAGCGAGTATGACGACTGTCGCCTGGTCTATGTCAACAAGCCCAACATCCACATCATCGGTCAGGCTGTCGACAAGGTGACCATCGCTGGCGACCGTCTGGACGGTGGTGCAGGCTGGGACCGCAGCCGTGCCTGGTACCACGTCAATGCCGGTGCCACCCTGGAGGTGCAGTCGGGAGCCGACGGCTTCTACATCGAGAACGTGACCATTGACAACGAGAACTGGACCATCTCGCGCAAGGAGGGTCCGCAGGCCCTGAGCATCAATACCGATGCCGACCGTCTGGTGTTCAACAACCTGAATGTACGCTCATATCAGGACACCTACAAGGCCAACGGCACCTACAAGCGCGCCTACTGGCTCAACTCTACCATCGAGGGATCTGTCGATTTCATCTATGGCGACTGCGACGTATGGTTCGAGAACACCACGCTGAACATCAACCGCAAGACGGGAGGCTATATCGTGGCACCAAGCCATCCTGCCGACACCCGCTGGGGCTACGTGTTCAACAACACGACCATCACCTCGACCTACTTCACGCCCGAAGAGGGAAAAATCTACCTGGGACGCCCCTGGCACAACAACCCCAAGACCGTGTTCCTGCATACACAGATGGAACTGCAGGCCTACGACGGCTACTGGTATGAGACGATGGGCGGACTGCCCGCCATCTGGGCTGTCTACGACATCTGGGACAAGAACGGCAATAAGATGAACGAGACATCGCGTGAGGACTACTGGTACTGGAACAGCGACAAGACGGAGAAAATCACTGGTAAGGCCAAGAACGCGCTGACCGCCGACGAGGTGGCACAGTACACCATCCAGAACGTGCTGGCCGGCGACGGCACCAGCAATGCCGAGACGGGTGTGTGGAACCCCCTGCCCATCGTCGAGAAGACAGCCGCCCCTGTGCTGACGGCCAATGGCGGCGAGGTCAGTTGGGAGGCTGTGCCCTATGCCATCTGCTATGTGGTGACGGTCAACGGCAAGGCTGTGGCCTTCCCCACCGCTCCTGCCGTCAGTGGCCTGAAAGAGGGCGATGTCGTCACGGTGCAGGCTGTCAACGAGTATGGTGCCCTGTCGGAAGCCTCGGAAGCCGTGACCATCAGCGCGACCGACGGTATCTCACAAATGGAAGTCTCGCCCCAGAAGGTCGATAGTTTCTACGACCTGCATGGTCGCCGTCTTCCGGCTATGTCTCACGGCCTGAACATCGTCCGCCAAGCCGACGGCAGCGTCAGGAAGGTAGTGAGGGACAGGTAAAACATGAACTGAAAAATTAAGAAAGTTGTCTCCCGCGTACCGTGCAAACGAGTACGCGGGATTCTTTTTCCTGCAACATCTGTTCATCTGTAACTGTGACAACATTTCAAAGATCGCTTGACGAGTTATGACGAGTTACGAGAGATAAGGAGAGATAGTGTTTTTCGCCTCGTCCAAACGTCATCTTCGGGTCGTTCCGACGGCATCTTCGGGTCGTTCCGACGGCAGTTTACGGTCGTTCCGATGCTTCCTTTCCCTGGTAAACTACGGCACTTTCGGGCGTAAAGTGCCGTCGGAACGGAGCGTAGAT
>Ga0310695_10003997_pt1 | contig 27888 bp, 32 predicted proteins | sample RumenRJG_04DNA_FD_203882 | JGI IMG/M metagenome (GOLD analysis project Ga0310695, IMG submission 203882) | Bovine rumen microbial communities from Lethbridge, Alberta, Canada - RJG_04 (v2) (version 2) | ecosystem: Host-associated > Mammals > Digestive system > Stomach > Rumen | place: Canada... | reverse complement strand
TTCAGAAGTTGTTGCGCATAACTTTATATAGGGCGTTACTTTTATCGCCCTCTAAAAGGAAATATGGAAGCCGTCCCAAAACTGAATTTCCCACGACCTGCTTGAGCAATTATATAAAGTGCGATAAAATTGAGTAAATACAAATTGCATAAGCTATAAATTTAAGCCGTACAATTATTCAGAGGGGATTTCTATAATGGAATATTTGCTGATCGGCGCTATCATTTTACTGAGCCTGGCCGTCCATAATATGCCTGTAGCCTATGCCGCAGTTATTGTTTTGGTGCTTCGCCTGTTCAACCTGACAAAGGCACTGGATACGTTAAGCGCTCAGGGCGTCAACTGGGGAATTATCATTCTTACTACTTCTATTCTTGTGCCCATAGCCAACGGAAGCATTACATGGAAACACATCACAGGATCTTTCCAGACGCTTCCCGGAATTTCCGCAATTATTGCGGGAATTCTGGCTGCTATTGCCGGCAGCAGCGGGGTTACGTTGCTGAAAGACGCCCCGGAGATCGCTGCGTCGCTAATCATCGGCACCATGATCGGCGTAGTAGTGTTTAAGGGAATTCCAGTAGGACCGCTTATCGCTGGCGGCGTAACTTATTTCCTGATCCGCTTGCTCTCGTTTTTCAACAGATAGAGGTAATTAAAAATTCTCCCTATGTTATTAAAAGAATGTAAACAAATTTTATCCAATAGTTCTTGTACCAAATTTTTCATCACTCATTAATCAATTCCATATTTTTAGCATATAAAAAGAGCCGGAGTGTATCCCTTCAAGGTTCGTCCTGCCTGTTCCTGGTGGAAAACCGGGGGAAGAATGGGATCGCTCCAGCTCTTTAACTGTTTTATTTTTGTTTAATTTTAATTTACTTTTACTTATCCAGATCTACAATATCGTACAGATCATTGCCCATGCCCAGCTCTTTCATGTAGGAAAGCTGCCGCAGGCCGTGACGGCTTTCGATGCGTTCAATGAGGTCGTGACCCTTGCCGTCATGAAGGCCGTACACCATATCCACAGATGCCTGGTCGACAGCTACAATATCTTTGGAAGCCAGGATGCCGATGTCCGGGGTAATTACGGGTGCGGCGGCTGTCCCTTCGCAGTCGCAGGACACGGACATGTTCCGCAGTACGTTAATGAACACAATGTGTTTGCCGAAATGATCCACCGTTGCTTTGGTGGATTCTGCCATGCGTTCCATAAACTCTTCATGGGAGATACCCCATTGGCTTCCCGTATCACCGGTGTGAAGCATCTTTTTGCCGATGCGGCCGTCTGCCATGCCGATGGCCAGGTTCTTGTTGGAGCCGCCGAAGCCGCCCATAGTGTGTCCCTTAAAGTGGGTAAGGGTCACCAGGGAATCATATCTGGTGACGTGGCCGCCCATGGACATTTCCTTGAAATATTTTCCGCCTTTCACCGGCAGCATTACAGTGCCTTCTTCGTCCAGAATATCTACCGGGGCGAAAGTCCAGCCGTTTACCTTCAGGGTTTCCCGATGACCTTCCGTGGTATAGCGGTCGCCTTTATAGTATGTGTTGGTCTCCACGATGGTAGCGCCGGGAATATCTTTTTCAATCAGTTCTTTTACCCAGGGACGGGGGATGATGTTGGGGCCGTTCTTTTCCCCGGTGTGGAGTTTAATGGCAACCTTACCGGTGATGACCTTGTCCTCATTCACTTTTTCATAAATTTTCTGCAGGCCTTTAGCGCTTAAATCACGGGTAAAATACACCACGGATTTTTTGCCGGTGCGCTGCGCTACAGGGATGTATTTGGAACCGTCAACATTTTTTGTTTCTACCGCCGCCGGTTTTGCTTCTGTTTTCTTTTCGGTCGCCGGCTGCTGCTTGGCGGTGGCGCCGCCGCAGGCTGTCAGTAAAGATGCAGCTAACAGAACAGGAAGAATTTTTTTCAGCGATACTTTCATGTAATAACCCCCTTAAATGAAAAATAATTAACGTCAATAAATTGCATTGATTTGCGCGGGAAAAATCGTCGGGCGTTATAAATTCGCCTTTCCTCCCACGATTAGATTCTACTCTATTATTATTTCACAAAAATCAAAAATCGGCTAATACTTTTCGCAAATAGTATAAAATGCTTTTGAAGCATAATATAGAGAATTGGAAATCAGAATTTCTGTGCTAAAGTTATGCTGTCAGGCAAAGGCATCGCAAACCCGTCACCGATTGCTATTCCATGGACTCATTCGCCTGTGGCTTCGAAACTCGGGGCTTCGCCCCTCAGACAGTCTCGCCACGACGGCGAATTTCATCTCATGGAATAACGCAATCGCCTCCGACGGTTTGCTCACGCCTTTCCCTTGCCGCATAAATTTAGTTACAGATAAACTTCAATTTTCTTCAACTGCCTGAAAAAATTGTGAAATCTTTGTTGACTTTTTGACTTTCTATAAAAAGCGTGGTATTATATGTATGCTGATTGGCACTCGAAACAAAAGAGTGCTAACGTCAAAGGCCTTGCTGTTTGCTGCAGAAAAGTTTTTGCTGTTGGTTTCAAAATATTTCATATAATAATTTAAGAAATAATTGAAACGTTACGCTGCAAACCCATCGCCGATTCATTTTGTTTCCAAAAAATTTTTATAAAAGACAAGGAGCTGTTACCACCATGGAAAAAGAAAAGTTTGAGTTTCAGGCAGAGACCAAACAACTGCTGAATTTAATGATCAATTCCATCTACACCAACCACGAGATTTTTCTGCGTGAGCTGATTTCCAACGCCAGTGATGCCATCGACAAGCTGCGTTTTGCTTCTCTCACCAACAGCGATCTGCTGGAAGGGGATGGGGAGTTTGTGATTCGTCTTACACCTGACGAAAAGGCAAAGACACTCACCATTACCGATAACGGTATCGGCATGACCCGGGAAGAAGTAATCAAAAATATCGGCACCATTGCCCAGTCTGGCACGAAAGAATTTTTGGCCAAGCTGGAAGAAGCCAACAAGCTGGCGAAGAAAGCGGAAGAAGAAGCCGGCAAGGAAGCAAAGACTGACGGTACCGGTAAGGACCTGATCGGTCAGTTCGGCGTAGGGTTTTATTCCGCCTTTATGGTTTCCGATAAGGTGACCCTTGTTACCCGGAAAGCCGGGGAAAAAGAAGGCTGGAGGTGGGAATCCGCCGCAGACGGAACTTACACCATCGAACCCTGTGACGTGGAGAAACACGGCACCAGCATCACCCTGCAGCTGGGCGAAGCCTACGCAGGGGAAGGGGCAGAACAGGACATGACCAGCTACTGGACCCTGGAAAGCCTGGTGAAAAAATATTCCGATTACATCCGTTACCCAATTAAAATGGAAGAAACCACGGAAGAACCGGCCCGGAACGAAAAGGGCGACATCGACGACAAGCTGCCGCCGGTAACCAAGGTGGAAGACAAGACCCTGAACTCCCAGACCCCTCTGTGGAAACGGAACAAGAGCTCCATCAAGGCGGAAGAATACAATGAATTCTTCAAGCACCAGTTCCACGAATGGGAAGATCCCATGTTCTACTATCACACCCGGGCGGAAGGCACCGTGGAATACACGGCGCTGCTGTACGTGCCCGGCAAGGCGCCGGCCAACCTGTATTTCCAGGAATACGAACCGGGCCTGCAGCTGTTCTCCCGTTCCGTTTTCATTATGGAAAAATGCAAGGACCTGCTGCCGGATTACCTGCGCTTCGTAAAAGGCCTGGTGGATTCCCCGGACCTGTCCCTGAATATTTCCCGTGAATTGTTACAGCAGAACCATACTATTAAAGTCATCGGCCGCAACCTGGAAAAAAATATCCTGAAACAGCTGGCGGATATGCTGGCCAATGACCGGGAAAAATACGAAAAGTTCTGGAACGAATATGGCCGTTCCCTGAAAGCGGGCGTCTATAACAGCGTGTACGATCCGGACAGCAAGAAGGATAAGCTGGCGGACCTGCTGCTGTTCATGACCAGTAAGGAAGGCAAGTTCTGTACCCTGAAGGAATATACGGACCGGATGCCGGAAAGCCAGAAGGCTATTTATTATGCAACGGGTAAAGATAAGGATGCCATCGAACACCTGCCCCAGATGGAAGCGGTAAAGGACAAAGGCTTTGAAGTGCTGTTCCTGTTAGACCCGGTAGACGAATTCTGCATGGAAGCCCTGCAGGAATATGCCGGGAAAAAATTCCAGTCCCTGAGCCGTGGCGATTTGGATCTGGGGGATGTGGAAAGCGAAACCAGCAAGAAGGAAACGGAAGACATTGCCAAAGATAACGAGACCTTGCTGAAAGATTTCAAGGAAGTACTGGGTGACAAAGTTAACGAAGTAAAACTGACCAACCGGTTAAAAGACAGCGCCGTCTGCCTGGTGGCCGGGGAGTATGGCCCCAGCTTCGCTATGGAGCAGGCCTTTGCCATGGCCAATGCTCCCATGTTCAAAGCCCAGCGTATTCTGGAACTGAACCCGAAACACACCTTGTTTGCCAAATTGCAGGAAGCTCACGATCAGGGCAAGGATAGCCAGGACTTTAAGGATTTCTGCGCCCTGCTTTTCGATCAGGCGCTGCTGCTGGACGGCATGATTCCGGATGATCCGGCGGCTTTGGCCCAGCAGATTGCCCGCATGATGGCGAAGTAAAATTGAAGTTTTTGTGCCGAAGTTATGCTGTCAGGCAAAGGCATCGCAAACCCGTCACCGATTGCTATTCCATGGACTCATTCGCCTGTGGCTTCGAAACTCGGGACTTCGTCCCTCAGACAGTCTCGCCACGACGGCGAATTTCGTCTCATGGAATGACGCAATCGCTTCCGACGGTTTGCTCACGCCTTTTCCTTGCCGCATAATTTGATGCACATAAATTCTAATATATATTCTTTTCCGTTGCGTGACCAGAGGGGTTCTATCCATGACCATAACAAAAGCGATCCAGATCCGCAGTATCTTAACCCGTCTTATCGGACTTCTTTTCGGCTCGATGGTATATTCCGCAGGGCTGAACCTGTTTCTTGTTCCTAACAGCATCATTGACGGCGGCGTAGTGGGCATCAGTCTGATTTTGGCCGAACTGACAAAAATATCCTTCAGCGTATGGATCATTTTACTGAATGCACCGTTCTTTTATATCGGTTTCCGCCGCCTTGGGCTTAATATGGCCCTTTCCTCCAGTTTCGCCGTTATGGTCCTTTCCTTTTGGAGTAAAATATTTGAAGGGATGGATCCCATTACCAAGGATCCTTTTCTGGGAACCATCTTCGGCGGTGTTATCATCGGCATCGGGGTAGGTATTGTTATCCGCAGCGGTGGTTCACTGGACGGTACGGAAATCATGGCGATCCTGCTGGACAGCAAAACTTCTTTTTCCGTGGGCGAGATCGTGCTGTTTTTCAATCTTTTTATTCTGGGCAGCGCCGGTTTCGTCTTCAGCTGGAACAGCGCCATGTACTCCCTGGTAGCCTATTTTATCTGCTCCCGCCTGATCGATACGGTTTCCGACGGTCTGGATTCCACCAAAGGGGTGTTTATCGTCACTTCCAATTATGACGAAGTATCGAACGCCATCGTCCACGATATGCGTAAAGCGGTTACGCTGCTTCATGGCCAGGGAGGTTTCCTGAGAGAGGATAAGGATATCCTGTATTGTGTTGTGTCCCGGCTGGAAGTAACGAAACTGAAACAGGTCGTCCAGTCCATTGACCCCCAGGCCTTTCTTTCCATCTTTGACGTGCAGGAAGTGGAAGGCGGACGCATCGGCAAAAAGAAATAAAGAATAAGCAGCCTGAAAATATTTTACAGCCCGTGGAATAAAACCCGCGGGCTGTTTTTTATTTATATAGTGGAAAAATCCGACGATAGCCTTGTTTTATTATCATCCTTATAAGGGGCAAACAGTAATATGAACAACTGCTACTTGAAATTATTCGGTGTCTATCTTGACATCATTTGTCTTTTAGGATAAAATAGATTTAAAATAATTCTAATACGGAGAAGGCCATGACAAAGTACGCACAACAGATACTCGAGATTATAAATGCATCTTCGGAGCACCTGACCGCTGAGCAGATCTATCTGCGCCTCAAAGCCTCGAACTCTAAGGTCGTTCTTGCTACAGTATATAATAATCTCAATCTGCTTTACGAACAGGATCAGATCAGAAAGGTTTCCGTGGAAGGCTATCCTGACCGTTACGATAAAATCACAAAGCATGATCATCTGGTATGTAAAAAATGCGGAGCGCTCTCCGATATCCGCCTCTCCGATCTCACAGCCCAGCTTCAGGCGCAGATCTCAGAGGAGATAATCTCCTACGATTTGAAAGTCAATTATATCTGCCCTTCCTGCCGAAGCAAGGCTGAGAAAGAATAAAAAAGGAGGACAAATCATGGCCATCTATCAATGTTCGATCTGCGGTGCAATCTTTGACGAAGAGAAAGAAGGACGAAAGCTGGCAGAGTTGACGGAATGCCCTGTTTGCAAACAGCCAGTATCCAAATTTGAGAGGGTTGACAGCGGCGAAGAACCGGAGACAGAGGCAAAGCCAAAAGGGTCACTGGCTTATGATCCTCAGTATGAACGCCAGGATAAAAACATCCGCTATATGAAGGAAATCCATGAAATGGCGGTATCCGGCAAGAGTCTCGATAGCTCCATGGGGACCCGCATGCCCTTGCCCAGCTGGGACGATATTCTTCTGCTGGGGGCGCAGCTGAATCCGCCGCCGCTACTGGACCATGACCCGGTGGAAGCCCGAACCGTCATCGGCAAGCATGCCCGGAAGCCGATGGTGCTGGAAAGCCCGATCTACATCTCTCATATGTCTTTCGGCGCTCTTTCACGGGAGGCAAAGACTGCCCTTTCAAGAGGCAGCGCGATAGCGAAAACAGCTATGTGTAGCGGCGAGGGCGGCATTCTTCCCGAAGAAAAAGCTGCCGCCTATAAGTACATCTTTGAGTATATCCCGAACAAGTACAGTGTCACGGACGACAATCTTCGCAGTGCGGATGCCATTGAGATCAAGATCGGGCAGGGCACAAAGCCCGGTATGGGCGGGCATCTGCCCGGAGAAAAAGTCACGGCGGAGATTGCTGCGCTGCGGGGGAAAAAGCCAGGAGAGGACATCCAGAGCCCCAGCCGTTTCGCGGAAATCTGTTCCAAAGAGGATTTGAAGGCCATGGTCGCGATGCTCCGTGAGCGCTCGGAAGGCCGCCCGATCGGCATCAAGATCGCGGCCGGGCATATCGAGCAGGATCTGGAGCACTGTATCTATGCGGAACCGGACTTTGTTACCATCGATGGTCGCGGCGGCGCTACAGGCTCCAGCCCGCTCCTGCTTCGGGAGGCCACTTCCGTTCCGACGATCTATGCTTTGAGTCGTGCCCGAAAGTATCTTGACTCCGTGCAGTCCGATATTTCTCTGGTCATCACAGGCGGGCTGCGTGTATCGTCTGACTTCGCCAAGGCGTTGGCTATGGGTGCAGACGCCGTGGCCATTGCCAGCGCAGCCTTGATAGCCGCCGCATGCCAGCAGTATCGGATTTGCGGCACGGGAAACTGCCCAGTAGGAATCGCCACACAGAAGCCAGAGCTTCGCGCCCGGTTGGATATAGATAAGGCGACGCAGCGAGTAGCAAACTTCCTGAACGTTTCCCTGAAGGAAATAAAGACCTTTGCCCGGATTACCGGGCACACCTCTGTCCACGATCTGAGCGTAACGGATCTCGTGACGCTGGATCGAGATATAGCAACGTACACAGATATCCCATTTGCTGGCGCTTCCCCTGCCGTAATCGGGGAGAGAATCCGAAAGAAAACCAATGAAGGAGGAAAAAACATGAAATTCGTATGTAAAATCTGTGGTTATGTCTATGAGGGCGAGGCCGCACCGGAACAGTGCCCTCAGTGCAAACAGCTCGGTGTAATGGAGCCGGTGCCTGTTAAGAAAAACCCCTACGCCGGAACCCGGACTGAAAAGAATCTGGAAGCCGCCTTTGCGGGGGAGTCCCAGGCCAGAAACAAATACACCTATTTTGCTTCCAAGGCCAAAAAAGAGGGCTTTGAGCAGATCGCTGCACTCTTCCTGAAAACTGCCGACAATGAAAAGGAACATGCCAAACTCTGGTTCAAGGAACTGAACGGCATCGGCTCCACAGCGGAGAATCTGGCTGCCGCCGCTGACGGCGAAAACTATGAATGGACAGACATGTATGAAGGCTTTGCCAGGACTGCCGAAGAGGAAGGTTTCCCGGAGCTGGCTGAAAAATTCCGCGGCGTGGCTGCCATCGAGAAGCACCACGAGGAGCGGTACCGCGCTCTTCTGCATAACGTTGAAATGCAGGAAGTCTTCAAAAAGAGCAGCGTCAAGGTTTGGGAATGCCGCAACTGTGGCCATATCGTAGTGGGAGAAGCCGCACCGGAAATCTGCCCTGTCTGCGCCCATCCCCAGGCATACTTTGAGATCAACGCAGAGAATTATTAAGGCGATACACGCGATTATGAAAAAGGAGATGTAAAATGGAAATGAAGTTCTATCGCTGTTCCCATTGCGGGCAGATTATAGCGATCGTAAAAGAAACCGGCGTCCCTGTTGTCTGCTGCGGTGAACCCATGGCCGAAGTGATCCCAGGCACGACGGACGCCTCGCTCGAAAAACATGTGCCTGTTTTTACCGTTGAGGGAAACAAGGTCCATGTGAGTGTCGGGTCTGCAGCACACCCGATGCTTCCCGAGCATTATATCGAATGGGTCGCAATACAGACGAAATTAGGCAACCAGCGTAAACAGCTGTCTCCCGGCGACGAGCCGAAAGCCTGTTTTTCCATCTGCGACGGCGATGAGGTCAAAGCCGTATATGCATACTGCAATCTGCATTCTCTCTGGAAAGCCTGAATCAGTGACCGCCTGCCCCGCTGAATAAACAAGCCGGGCAGCGTCAGGTTCGTATTCCGCTCCGCATCTTCAACTGCGATCCTGTCAGGCGGATTGAAAACAGCACCAAACAGCAAGGCACTCTGCTGCGGCAGAGTGCCGTTTTTTTATAGTGGAAAAATCCGTGGTGATGGTGTATAATAAACTACTTAATTTTGCGGGTGTGACGGGAAGTTCAGGCAGGTTAGGATTTGTGGAGGTTCACCATGTGGCTTTTGTTTGGAGCTATCGCAATTGTTACGGCAATCCTCAATATCGCCTGGGCAGCACATGGTAAAGATCCGCGATGGTTTCGGTTTTCCAGTCTGTCATTTACCGCTCTGACGCTTTGCGCGTTTTACAGTCAGAGCGCAAAATGGGTTTCGCATGAAGATTGGTCGGCACTGATAGATGTTGTTCCGACAATGTCAAGATGGCTTTGGGCGTGCGCGATTGCATCCATTCTGATTAATAGTGTGACCTTGTTTGGAAAATCCTCTCGCTGATCTCCGTTTTCCCCTTCACCCGACGGTAGTAAGAACCCCTCAGTTTTACTACCATTTGACTACCATTGACGGCATTGACTTGCCGCATTTTGCCGTATTTTGCTTTTTCCGTGACAGAGTCACAGATTATTAACAACTTTTTCTGCCCGGTAAATCGCGGCAAAACGGGGCAGAATACGGCTTTTCAGGAGGCTGATCGCATTTGACAAAGATACTTTTTGTGTGCCACGGGAACATTTGCCGTTCCCCTATGGCAGAATTTGTAATGAAAGATCTGGTTCGCAAGGCCGGACTGGAAGACCGGTTTGTAATTGCGTCCAAAGCGGCCCGGCGGGATGAGCTGGGAAACGATACCCACTACGGCACGAAAGCAAAGCTGCGGCAGATGGGGGTGCCCTTTGCAAAACGCAGGGCCACGCTGTTAGACAAAACCGATTACGCCGCCTATGATTACCTGATTGCCATGGACGGGGAAAACATCCGCGACATGAACCGGTTTTTCGGAGGCGACCCGGACAAAAAGATTTACAAATTACTGGATTTTGCCGATGAACACCGTGACGTGGCAGATCCCTGGTACACGGGAAATTTTGACGCAACGTATGAGGATGTACTGAAAGGGTGCAAAGGGTTGTTGCAAACCATGTCGCTTTGAAAGCGACCACTTATTTTTATAATGTAGTATAATATAAATGTAACCGAAAGGAATGACCGGGCATTGCAAATTTCCGGCAGAGCCGAAAAATTTTGCGTTGCTGTTGGAGATATATACTAATGCAATGATACTGCATTCCTCATTTTGAGGAATCACTGATTAAATGAGTTTGTGCGGTTGTCGAGGGCTTTTTGCGAATGACAAGGAAGTGGCTCGAAGGCGCAGCGGGGCTGCGTCAAGAGACAGTGACGAAGTCATTCACAAAAAGCGCCGGCAAGCGTGCAGACGAATTAATCAGTGGTTCCATAATATTGATTCCGGAAACGGAAACCAATTGACCATAGAGAGTGCGCGAGAGACAAGCTCTTTGACCGCACAGCAACCTGCCCCAAAGGGTAAGGTGCTAAAGCTTGCATGATGGGCGATGGAGTTTCAGCCCATCTGACGATGGGCTATTTATGTTGCTTGTTCAGCCCGTCATAACGACGGGCTTTTTTATTGCCCGGGAAAGGAGAAAAATGTGGTTACAGGCATGAATATGATGGGAACGAAAGTGGGAAAAACAATGACGGGGAATGTAAAACCCATCGTCGTACACATTCCCCACAGTAGCACGGTGATCCCGGATATATTCCGTGAAGATCTGAAACTGAACGAAGAAGCGTTACGTAACGAATTGCTGTGCATGACGGACTGGTATACGGAGGAGTTATTTTCCTGTGAGGGGTGCGAAACCGTTGTGCACCGGTACAGCCGGATCGTATGCGACCCTGAGCGGTTTCTGGATCCGGAGGAAGAATGCATGTGGCAGCAGGGCATGGGCATGTACTATACCCGGGCGTCGGACGGGCAGCGTATAAAGCCAAGTCCTCTGACTTCCCAGAACGGCCTGCGCCATTATGGACTGGCACTGGAAATATATCAGAAGCACCACGAAACGTTGCGACAAGCGGTGGACTGGCAGCTTGAACAATACGGAAGTGCCCTGGTGATCGATGGCCATTCTTTTTCTTCCAAACGGCTGCCTTATGAAAAGGCCGTGATAACAAACAGGGAAAAAGAAAAAGGAAATTTAGAAAAGCGTCCCGATATCTGCCTGGGCACCGACCGCTTTTTTACACCGGAGGAGTTACTGGCAGAGGCAATGGAGTATTTTACGCAAAAGGGTCTGTGTGTGGCGGTGAATACGCCCTTTGCCGGAACCATGGTGCCGGAACCTTTTTACTCCCAACGTGACAGGCGTGTGCGAAGCCTGATGATTGAAGTGAACCGGCGGCTGTACATGAATGAAGTAACCGGTGAAAAGAACGGAGACTTTGCGCAAATACAAGAAATAATACAGGGATTTTTGAAAAGAATGCAAGTGTAAAAAAACGAAAGGAAACCAACATGAATGAAGGTCTGGCAACCATGAGTGTAACAAAATGGAAATCCGTGCAGATGGCAGGAGAAATCAAATCGGCAGTGGCAATGATCCGCCGGCAGCTGGCAACTGCATCGAAAACAGAAACGGCACCGCCGGAAACGTTTTCCCGGATGCTGCTTCGTTTAATGGAGGAACGGAAGATTTCGGCCCGGGATTTATACACAGCGGCCTGCATGGATCGCAAACTGTTTTCCAAAATACGAAAGAATGAAGAGTATCAGCCAAAGAAAAACACAGCGATCCGTTTTGCTCTGGCGTTGGGGCTTTCTCTGGAGGAAACAAAAAAGCTGCTGGAGGCAGCAGGGTTTACCCTGTCCGACAGCATTCGCAAAGACCGGGCAGTTGCTGACTGCATAACCAAAGGAAGACGCAGCGTGTGGGAAGTGAACCGGGTGCTGGCCGCACATGGGCTGGAAAGCATTTAAGGCAGAAAAGCCTGGAAGAAGTGACAGAAAAGCTGATGAAACTTCACTTGAAACTGCGGGAAGACGGGGAGTGAAAAAATTATTAAGATTTTTCTGCGGCTTTTTTGTTATAATTAAATTAAGAAGATATTAATCGTACAAATCAAATTTAGTTTCTTGGAGGTGACGGGCTGTGGAATTTAAAGAAGGAATCGGCTGGAGATGCTGCTACGATCCGGAAACCGGTCTGTATACGGCGGAAATTGGCGGCGGGGCCAATCATGATCTCTATGAAATAAATAAAGAAATATTTGACCATGTGGACGATCCGGATGTGGATAGGCCTGCCAGCCTGATTGCCCAGGGCCGTCATCTGTACATGACGGTGAATGACCGGTGCGGTCCGCCCTATACTGTTGTGCTTGATTCGGATTATAAAAAGATATGTCCCTGGGCCAAAACGACGACTACAGGAGACGTATGGCCGGAGGAACTGGTGGATGCGGCGGTTGAGGTTTTTGCATCAGAAGCCAACAACAGAGAGCAGCGCCGGGCCAAAAGGGCAAAGCGTGAGAAAACTTCCGGCAAGGAATGACAGACGCTGTTTTCTTTTCATGAAGTTTGTTTTATAACAGATTGCGTTTTTCTTATAAACATGAATCATGAAAAGAGGAAACGGAAGATAAAGGAGAATCAATTTATGAAACAATTAGGTGGGTTAGGTTTGGCGGCACTGGTTACGCTTATGCTTCTTCCCGTGGCGGCGGAGGCCGGGCGAGCTAAGACCCTCTCGCCGGAATGGGTGGCGGAATTGCCTGCCGCAGCAAAAACAGAACAGCTTATCGTGGTAGGCGGCATGGGAAAAACCACCGCCTGGGTCTCCATGCATCAGAAAGATAAAAAAGGAAGCTGGCATCAGGTTATGACGACGCCCGGCTTCAATATACAGCCGGACTGCCTGATAGTCATCGATTCGCTGGAGAATCTGGGGAGGCAGCGCCATGAAAAAGGATGACTTTACCCAACAAATTTTTCTTGCCACGACCCACACGTTTATTTTGTTTTTCTCAAACCGGGGGCAGGTTTATACGCTGCGTGGCTACCAGATTCCGGAAGCCGGACGCAGGGCCAGAGGGTCGGCCATGATCAACCTGCTGCCGCTGGATACTGGGGAAAAGATCACAGGTTTCGTTACAGTCTCAGCCTTTGAAGAGAATAAGTTTCTTTTTATGGCTACCAACCGGGGCACGGTAAAACGTACCCGGCTGGCAGAATTTTCATCCGTTCGGAAGAATGGGTTGAAGGCTATGAACTTACATGTAGGCGAAGAACTGATCCGGGTGAAGGTGACCGATGGCAGCGCATCCATTGTGATGGCGACGCGGAAGGGTATGGCGATCCGTTTCCGGGAACAGGATGTGCGCTGCATGGGGCGAAGCGCCCACGGGGTGAAAGGCATAAGACTGGGGCCGGATGACAGCGTCGTGGCCATGGATGCTGTAACTGACAGGGACTGTGATGTGCTGACGGTCACGGAGAAGGGAAAAGGAAAACGGACCGCTGTTCACGAATATGCACTGCAGACCCGGGGCGGAAAAGGCCGGCTGGGGTATAAGGTTACACAAAAAACCGGTTTTGTTGCCGACATGGCGGTGGTTCATCCGCAGGATGGACTGTATGTTATTTCCGCCAAAGGGAAACGGATCCGGAAGGACGTGAACAGGCTTCCCCGATACGCCCGGGTCACCCAGGGCGTGTATGTGATGCGATTGCGGGAAGAAGACCGGGTTGCATCGATTGCCGTGGAAAAAATGGAGCATCTGTGTAAAAAATAATTTCAAATTGAGCGGAGCGATTGTCTTCGGACTTTATGATTGCACACACCGGCTTGCAGAAATGCAGGCCGGTTTTTTTGCAGAAAAGGCGGGGAAATTTGTGTATTCTTTTGAAAACCGATGCAATTTAAGAAAAGCGAAATAGTTAAAATCATTTTCACACTAACTTCATGGAATTTTCTTCCTCCGTCTGCTATAATGAAACTGCGCAAAGCAACAGCATTGGACATCGCCAAAGACATTGTTTGAAGCAGTGGAAGTGCCGGAAATTTTTAAGCCTTTCATAACAAACGTAAAAATTAATGTGTTTGAAATTGCGTGGCTGTCGGACGAACAGATTGGTAAGTTCAAGAGTGATTTCCGTATTGTGGCTGATTATTTTGCGCAAAAAAGAAAGACCGGTATGTATACCGGGACGAAGGATGAAATCCGGCATGTCGAGGCATTGCTTCAATTGCTGTTTGTGATGGAGAAGGATGACCGCTTCGAGCAGGCGTATGTCGAGGAAAAGAGAAAAGGAGGGATTCGGAACATGTGTGATGTAATAGACCATTATTTGAAAATAGGCGAAGAAAAAGGCGTTTTGATAGGATTAGAAAAAGGCCGTGATGAAGGCGAAGCAAAAACAATTTACGCCTTGTTTGCCAGCGGCATGTCGCCGGAAGAAATCGCTGCCCGCCTGAAAAAAGATGTTGCTGATGTGAAAGCGGCAATACAAAAATATTCTATGGCGTGAGATGATTTCATAAATATCAAGAGTGATTGCCTTTGAGATTAATATTTGCACACACCGGCTTGCAGAAATGCAGGCCGTTTTTTTGTCCGTCGCCTTATTTGCCGCCGTTGCATTCAGAAAAATGTGTAAAATCATTTTAAAGCTGGATCAGTTCAAGCTATTTGTTTTTGATATAGCACTTCTGAAGCATATGGCAGGTATTGATAACAGCGCAATCCTTTTAAAATCGGATTATCAGTACAAAGGGCCGCTGACAGAGAATTGTGTATTGAAGCAGCTTCGCGGTCAGTTTGCAGTGGAGCCAGGAAAAGAACAAAATAAAACATAATTATGCTATAATTGCATTGAAAAGGAGGTGCTGTTATGCCACAAATAATTCCAATGAAAGACTTGCGAAATACAAATTCAATCTCTGAACTTTGTCATGCAAAGCAGGAACCTATTTTTGTTACGAAAAACGGATATGGCGACCTTGTGATCATGAGCATAAAAACATATGAACGAATTACCCAGACATCTCATATCGATTTGCAGAAGATCGCAAGAGAAAAATGAGAATGATGTGGTCGTTGTTCTAGTGAGTGGTATGTGATAAAATATATTAGATTTAAACAATAAAAACAGAGGCAAGTATTATGTGTAAAATGATTCACTACAAAGATGGAAAATACATAGCAGATATAAAGCATAAATATATCCTGAATATCATACAGCAGGCAGAACAGTGTGAAAACATTTATCGTATCATGTTGTTCGGTTCGTCTCTAGAAGAAAGATGTACTGACAGTTCTGATATTGATATTGCTGTTTTTGGAAAGCAGTCAAAAAATAAGTATCTGCAATCAAAGGAATTCAAAAGGTTTCAGGATCAGTTGTTTTTATACGATTTGAATCAGGACTACGATATTTTGTATTTTGCGGATAATGTAAAGCATAATGATTTGATTATGCAGAATATTAATAACGGCATTGAAATCTACAGGAGAAGTCAGGCATGATTTTGACCAAAGGGCTTATTCAGGCGGATATAATAGCAGCAAAACAGGCTGCGACTGTAGCATAATTTTATAAATTGTAATTCATTTTGTTATACGGGAACATATGTTGTTTGGTTCCCGTATTTTTCTTGCCTGATTTTTCCTTCCGCACATAAAAGTTTTAAGTATTTAAATGCTTTTGTGGAACCGAAACCAAACACGTTCTCTACATCTTTGCGGGTGATGCGCCCTTTTTCGTTTGCCAGTTTGCAAATGGAATCTTTTAATCTCTCGCCGGCTGCTTTTCTGGCACTACCTTTGTAAGAAACGGAATGGAACGCGGCGTTTGCTTTATAAACGGTTCCATGCGTGGATTCGGACACAACCGGTTCATGAACGGGAGCCGGTTCGTTACGGTTTGGCAGTTCTACTGCAAAAACTCCTTCAGCAGTGCGGAACGAGGGGGATGGCATACAATTTTTGTAAAGCCGCAGGATTTTGCGCACTCCGGTTCCGTAGCTTTCAATTAATCCCATGCGATAAAAGAGGTTGGCAAGGTTTGGATTTCTTGAATGGGAAACGCCTAAAAAGACCGCTTCCATGGAAATGCCCCGAACGAGCCCGCCTAATGAAATAAATTCCATGTGTTTCTTGAATATGTTAATGATAGTGCTGCCGGAAAAAAGGTAATCTCTGTGAATGATACTGTTTAGAAGCGCTTCGCGCACAGCGTCTTCCGGGTAGTCCCTTTGGTCGTAACGGAGCAGGCCGGAAAAATCTGCTTTGGTTTCATTGTAAAAATCAAGAAACTGATATGCTTCGTTCAGTTGTTTCAGTAATGAACCGCTGAATTCTTTTCTGGCCCGGAATACGGAATTATCATCGCCCTGAAATATTGCGACTTTGATGGTATGGGGGCATTGATCGGAAAGCAGCAGCGCAAGGTTTGTGTACAGTCCGTCGCTGCCGGTCAGCTTCAGTGTTTTCATTTGCGGTGCACTAATTTCGAGTTTGCGGAGTTTCATTTCCTCTTGCAACGTTTCAAATGTCAGATCCTGGTTCAGGCTCCGGCTTTCCTCAAATGATTTCCCTGAAGTTTCACTTATCATTTCCCGGATGCCAGCTTCGTTTACCGGAATGCAGGCTGAACCGCGGCGTACATAAACGCCTTTTGGTTTCAGGCCTTCTTTGGCAAGATAGTAAGGCCTTTCTGTGCCTACGGCTACTTCTATTTTGATAACTTGCTTTCCTTCTAATTCAATAACACGGATTTGTATGAACGGAATGATGTCGGGAAGAATGGTATCGTGAGCGATATTGGAAATCCGGTTCATGATATCGTCAGGCTCGTCAATGCCGACAACGCTTCCATCGTCTCTGATCCCAATAAATATTTCTCCGCCGGCTGTGTTGGCAAAGGCTGCTATTGTTTTGGAAAGGCTGTCTGGCAGCGTTCCTTTAATCCTGTCAACTTCTTTGAATTCTGTATCAACGTTCTCTTGCACGGTTATTCACCTCGCCTCTTTCTCTCTTTTTTTGCTTTCTTCCTCGCGTTTATTATAATAAGCAAGAAAGAAAAAGTCAAGAATAAAAAGCGAATCTGGTCTTTTGCACAGGTTACTTGGTATAATGCTGCAACGAAAACCGTATTTTGTTTTCATGTATGGAAATATGATAAAAAATAAACGATCACATAAAAGGCGTAACAGAGTGCAACTGTTGTAAGCAAAGCGCAATTGTTGCGGGGCGGAAAAATGCGACATACTTGGTGATGGTAAAGAATAATTTATGGCGCGGCTTGCAGAAATGCAGGTCGCATTGTTTTTTTGCAGAAAAACCTGGCGAAAATTATGCATTCCTTTGAAAAGAAATACGTTTTAATTTAAGACAAGCGAAATAGTTAAAATCATTTTCACACTAACTTCATGGAATTTTCTTCCTCTGTCTGCTATAATGAAACTGCGCAAAGCTTTTCTCTGCGTTGTGTGCGAGCAGGGGAGAAAAAAGCTTTGTGCCGGAGGCAATTGTTCTGATATATTTCATATAAAGATGCAACTCATATTGCCTGTGCCGTATATGCAAAATGCGATTATCTGTTGACTACAGATATCCGGCTTATAAAGCGATATAAAGGAGAGGAGATCAAGATTCTTAATCCTGTGGATTTTATTCAATTAGAAACGGAGGAAGACTCATGAATGGTAATACAGCGGATGTTTTAAGCCGTGGCATGGAATGCCTTTTGGAAAAAATGAGCATAGTTGAAGCGGAACAGTTTATATTTTTAATAAAATCTGAGGATTTTGATTATACAGAATGGCAGAAAAAGTACTTTGGGAATAAATCAAAAGACCAGCTGGATAAAGAAATGGATGTTTATTGCAGAAAAACCTAGCGAAAATTATGTATTCCTTTGCAAAGAAATACGTTTCAATTTAAGACAACGGGAACGTAGCTGATATAGAAATGCAGGTAACCGGAAGCAAAAGCGTGTTGTACAACGATTTGGATGAAGAAACGGTGATCAGGGAATTGCCGTTGCGTGTCCGTTATTACCAGAACATCATCGGAACCAACATGCTGCGTAAGGGAATGCATTACCGGGAACAATGACGATTGGAGGCTGAGGATCATGACATTGGATATGGAAATTCAGGATATGAAACGGCGTACTGCAATACGTGAACGGAAGAAAGGCATTGAAGAAGGAATAAAAAAAGGCGAGAAAAAAGGAAAAGAAGAAGGCCGGAGGGAACGCACTATTGAAATTGTCAGGAATATGCGTGCCGAAGGAATGAACGATGCTCTGATTGCCAAATTAACGAAGCTTTCTGAAGAAGAAGTGACGGCGCTGGCGTAACTGCCGGCGTAAAGTTAAGCCAAATTAAAAAAATAAGCACTGCACGTGTACCCTGTGATGCCCGCCAACAATGGCGGGCATTTTTATCGGGCAGCCATGCAAGAGTCTTCTAAATACAGAACAGATGATATTTTGCATACGGCTCCGTAAAGTCATGTAGCGATGCTGTTTAAGGAAATTTTTGAAGAACCGGCTTATCAACATGCATTCAAAAAAGTGGTATTTGCCATCAAGAAAGATCACAATTCCAGAGAAACAGAACTGGCAAAAATATTCAGGGAAGTAATTGAACAGAAATAAATGGCAGAAAAATTTCAAAATTGAAAACTAATAAAAAACCGGGGTACCCTGTATGGGTACCCCGTTCAAATGTGTGTAGGAGCGCGATGGCCCCAGAAAGGAGTAAAATGACTACCAGAACTTTCGTTCTTTACTTATATTATACTATATAAAAAAATAAGAGGTCGTTTGAAAAGCGACATGCTGTTGGCAGGTTTTTTATGTTAACTCAATATGATATAATTAATTCATACGATCAATTGCGTTGATAGTATTTGAAATTTTACCAGGGGATATCTGAAAGTAATTCAGCATACTGCTTAATTTAGGGAGCGCATTATGGGTGTAACTTTTGTCCGGGAAGATATTACAAAAATGAATGTAGACGCAATCGTAAATTCAGCGAATATCAATCTGAACGGCGGTGGCGGTGTAGACGGCGCCATACATGCAGCTGCCGGAGAAGAATTAAATGCGTATTGTGCAGCATTAGGCGGTTGTGAGGTTGGGGAAGCAAAACTTTCGCCGGGGTTTAACCTGCCGGCGAAATATATTATTCATACAGTTGGCCCCGTATGGCGTGGTGGCGCATTTCATGAAAAAACACTGTTGGCTTCATGCTATCTGCGTTCATTGGAACTTGCTTTAAATCATCATTGTAAAAGCATCGCTTTTCCTGTGATTTCTGCCGGTGCTTATGATTATCCCTATGAGCAGGCAATGCAGATTGCTTATGATACGTGTAAATTGTTTTTAAACAGGAAGCAGGTAACGTTAGATATTTTTATCGTTCTTTACCAGGGGCCGGAAAACCTGATCGGGAAGAAAAATAAAATTGAGCAGCTGCAGCATTCAGAACATGAAAATTTTCTGCGTGTGGCGGAATATATTACGAATCATTACTATCCTGTAAGGGACGATGATTACTTTGATCTTATTGACGCCGTCGATGATGCTGCAGGGCCATCTGTTCCTGAAAAGCGGCGCGCGGCGAAAAGAGCCAGGAAAATAGAAATAGAGTTTCCTATTGCCGAAACTTTTTCACAGATGCTGTTACGTTTAATGAAAGAACATAATATGACGGCTCCGGAATTATATAACGAGGCCTGTGTTGACCGAAAATTATTTTCCAAAATTAAAAATAATGATAATTATCAACCGAAAAAATATATTGCCGTCAGTTTCGCACTGGCCTTGCAACTGTCCCTGGAAGATACAAAAAAACTTCTTGAAAGCGCGGGTTATGCTTTATCGCGCAGCAATTTTAAAGATCTTGTAATTGCATCCTGTATTGAGCAAAATATTCGCTCTGTGTGGGGCGTTAACGAGATGTTAGAAGCCTGGGGACTGCCGGAACTGTAAAAATTAAATAGAGTGACAACGAAATCTTCGCCTCACGCAGGCGGAGATTTTTTTGTAAGAAATAATTTTAAATTAAACGAAACGATTGTCTTCGGATTTACGATTGCACACACCGGCTTGCAGAAATGCAGGCCGTTTTTTTTGAATACACGAATCCCCAAACCTTGTCGCCCGAAAAGCGACCATTTTTGCGCAGATTTTTGGTAAAATAATAAAAGGAAAACTATAAAAACCGGAGCACCTATACAGGGCGCCCCGCAAAAATGTATGGGAGCGCAATCGCTCCGGAAAGGAATCACACAATGTCAAAAATATATGACGGAATTTTCGGCCTGGTAGTGGGGGACGCAGTGGGCGTACCCTATGAATTTAGCCGGCGGGATACTTTTACAGCTACCGACATGACGGGGTACGGAAGCTATAACCTGCCTGCCGGAACCTGGTCGGACGACAGTTCCATGGCGCTGGCAACGGTGGAAAGTATGGCCCGGCTGGGCCGCATAAGCCCCGATGACATTATGCATAACTTTTACCGGTGGACGGATGAAAACGCATTTACCCCCTATGGCGAATTGTTTGACATCGGGTTTGCTACCCGGGATGCCATCCAGCGCTACGCCGGCGGCGTGCCTGCCGGAAAATGCGGCGGCCGGGGGGAACGGGACAATGGCAACGGTTCCCTGATGCGCATTCTGCCCCTTGCCTTTACCGATTGCCGTTACAAAACTGTGGATGCCGTCAGCGGCCTGACCCACGCCCACGAAATATCGCTGGAAGCCTGCCGCATTTATATTTCCGTTGCAAGAAAGCTGCTGCGGGGGAAACCGTTACACGAAATTGTAAAAAAGATCAAGCCGAAGCTTTCCGTGTATAAACGGCTGCCGGTACTGGAAACCCTGCAGCGGGACGAGATCAGCAGCGGCGGGTATGTGGTGGACACGCTGGAAGCTGCGCTGTGGTGCAACCTGAAAAGCAGCAGCTACCGGGAATGCATTTTGCTGGCAGTAAACCTTGGCCGGGACACGGACACCGTGGCCGCCATTGCCGGCGGACTGGCGGGAATCATGTACGGAACCGGCGGCGAAAAAGGAATTCCGGAAAAGTGGATCGAGCAGCTTGCGAGAAAAGAATGGATCGAAGAGCTGTGCAAAAAATTTGAAAAGAGTTTATAAAAATTATTACGCCAATCCCTGTCGCCCGGCAGGCGACCACAAAATTTCATAATATGCTACAATAATATTGACGGGAAAAGTAATCGCCCGTTGACCCTTTCTGGGGCGGACTGACGCCCCCACACATTTACGGAGTGCCCATCCAGGGTACTCCGGTTTTGTACGAATAGGAGGCAATTAACATGGTCCGGAATAGTAACGATAATACACATTTTCCCATCAGCGAGGAAGATTTTTTACGCAAAATAGAAAAAATGTACAGCGAACACACTGTGGTAAATATAGATCAACATATGGAGCCCGACTTTCGTTATAGTTCCTTTTGGGTTTTGGATGAAATGACTTCCGCCAGAAAATATGTTGATTACATCACCGGAAAAGTGGAAACGCTTAAGGAAAACAACGTTGTGATCAAGACCCGGATGATGCACATCCGTGATTCGGGGAAGCCTTGTCTGGTGCTTGGACTAAAACCGGATGCGGAGACGCCAGGCCTGCTTGTAGAGCGTTCCGCAAACGGATTGATTGCAAGAATGGACATGATGCCAGCAGGGTTTTATAAGCTGGTTTAGAATGGACGAAATATACCCTGCACAATTTACCACGTGATGCCCGCCAGTGATGGCGGGCATTATTTATTTGAACTGCAAATTTTTTCAACAACCTTCTGTCGCTCTGCAGGCGACCAATTTTACACAAAGATTTGCTAAAATTATAAACGCAAAGCTATAGTAAGCGACATAAAAATATGCTACAATAAAAATACGCAAAAGAATTCCCCTGTCTTGTGTGCGGATAGGGAAATGCTTTGCGCCGGAGACAATCGTTCCTGCAAAAGAAAGGGATGATTGCATGAAAAAAGTTTTTAAAGTAGAAGACCTGAACCGCATGAACGACGTCTTTGCCAAATATATTTTTGCGAATGAAGAGCGCAAAAAACTGACGTTGGGCCTAATCAATAGTTTCTTTGATTTCGAAGGAACAGCGGAGATTATTGATTTGGCATTCAAGGACCGGGAGATGGACCCGGATAGACAAGAAGGCAAGGGCGTAGTGCTGGACGTGCTAGGCCAGTGCAGCGACGGAACGCTGGCTTGCGTATTTGTCTTCGAAGACGACCATGGAGGAAAGGGAGGCGCTGGCAATGGTAGATGAAGATATCCGCACGGCAATGGAAGCGGAAAAAGAATTTGTACAGGACTACGAATACATAAGCGCCTATGACCGGCAGGAAAAGTATTTGCGCGACCAGGAGGCCAGGGAAGCTTTTGTCCGTGAAGAGGGCGAAACTATTGGTTTTGCAAAAGGCGAAGCAAGCGGTTTGGCTAAAGGAAAGGCTGAAGCCAAAAAAGAACTTATCATTGCCTGGCGAAACAAAGGCAAAACGGATTCGGAAATTGCTGAGCTGTTAGATATGGATGAGGATGAAGTAAAGCAGATAAAATAAATTTGTCTGCACAAATAATTTAACAGCCAATAACGTAGTGATTGTGTAAAAAATAATTTTAAATTAAACGGAACGATTGTCTTCGGTTTTATGATTGCACACACCGGCTTGCAGAAACAAACTGCAGGCCGTTTTTTTTGATGGATTTGAGTATATAAAAACAGTATAGAACTTTTTATCCAAAATAAAACTTAAAAACAAAAACTAAAAGAGTAGAAAAAGAGAAATTTCAGCAAAGCAGAACATAAAATTTAATAAATTCAATTCCTATAAATTACTATGAATTTGTAAAATGCCCGTACAGCTCGTTAAATTAAAAATAGGATATAATTGTTGCATAAAAGCAAAAATGGCTGTACGGGGCTATACGAGCGTTTTAGGGGCATATGCCCAAAAAAGGGGATTTGAAAAGCGAAAAATAGAGAAATTTTACTGAAATAAAATTTTAAATTGGCATAAAAATAGAAGAAAAATAAAGATAATTAAAGAATAATAGATATAAACGAATATAATAAGAGTATAAGGCTATATTTAACTAAAAATAACCAAATTTAACACTTTGAAAAGCCCAATCCGTCCAAAACTGCGATTTTTTTGCAAAAAATGTCAAAAAGTCAAGGGAGGGGGACACGATATGGGAAGCGGAAAAATAGGGGGCTTTTTTACGCATTTTCCATCTTCAAAAATGCAAAAACAGGCAATACCTATTTATGGTTTGCCTGTTTTTTACGTTTACAAATGCTATTCAAAGCGGGCATTACCAAGGCGGAAATTGACGCGGCCATGGCGGTGATGGTGAACAACAACATCTTCAACACCAGCGGCGGCGACATTGTGGAAGCCGTGGAAGGACGCCTGCGTACCATTACCCTGGACCCGGTAGTGTGAGGGTAAAGGAGGCTGCGCAATGGATGTGACGGAACTGTTCAGCTTCATAAAAGACTTCGGATTCCCCGTAGTGTTAAGCTGGTTTTTGTTAGTCCGCATGGAAAACAAACTGGCGGGCCTGACGGATGTGATCAGCGAATTAAGCTGCAACATTGCCTCGCTGAGGGGCGAACCCATAAAAAAGATATAGTACATAACGGAAAAAGGAAACTGTGAAAGCAGTTTCCTTTTTTGTTTTATAACACATATGTGATTGAAGAAAACTTGCAACCCAAAACGGCTGCGAATTTTTTTGCGCCACGAGAATATGAGTACAGACTTTTGTACAGGAAAAAATTTATAATGGAAGGGGGGGAGGTAAATAGGCGAGGGAGGTTGTGTTATGTCGCCCTCAAAGCGACCACACTTTTTGTAAATTCTACTATAATGTAATTAGGAAAAAATCAAAACAGTTTGCAAAAGACAAGGCGTGTTATGAATGTCAGAAGGAACAACTCTTTTGATTCAACTGAGTTGGATTTACAGCCTCAATTAATGAGCAGAAATTCAATGAGATAAAGAAATCTAAAAAAAGTTATGTTTTTTCATTATTATTGATCATTTCTATATTGTGATCTAAAATAGATTTGACACAAGTAATAGTGGAACTTGTGAAACTTAAATGAATAATTACGGAGTTATAATATGGCAACAACATTTCAGATGACGCCTTTTGTTAAGTGGGCAGGTGGTAAAGGTCAATTAGTAGATAAACTTTTGGCCAGAGCTCCGAAACAATTTAATCGGTATTATGAGCCTTTTGTTGGTGGCGGTGCAATGCTACTGGCACTTGCTCCTAGTAAAGCAACCATCAATGACAGTAATGAGCAATTAATAAACGTATATAGTCAGTTGCAAAAAAATATTGAAGCGGTAATGTCGGTAATTCGCGAACTGGATTCTATACCTTGCGACAAAGAACGCTACTACATGATTCGCGAACAGTATAATAAAAAAATCGGTGCGAAAGAACTAGATGCAGAATGTGCCGGGCTGATGATTTGGATGAACAAGCACTGTTTTAATGGATTATATCGGGTAAATCGCAAAGGCTTGTTTAACGTTCCGTATAATAATAAGACTGGTGGTCACTCTTTTGATGAAGATAATTTGCGACATATCGGTGAATATTTCCGTAAGAATAAAGTAAACATTAGCTGCACAGATTTTGAAAAAATATGCTCCAGAGTACGACCTGGAGATTTTGTGTATTTTGACAGTCCTTATATTCCAGTTTCTGTAACAGCGAGTTTTACAGATTACACTGCTGATGGATTTTCTATGAAAGATCATCAGCGCTTGGCGGTATTGTTTCGCAAGTTAGCGGAAAAAGGTGTGAAAGTTATGTTGTCTAATCATAATGTCCCTCTAGTAAAAGAATTGTATCAGGGATTTCGTATTGAAGAAGTTGAAGTCAAGCGTCTTATTAACAGCGTTGCTAATAAAAGAACGGGAAAAGAAGTTATTATTCGAAGTGATTATGAATAAGACGGGGTTAACAAAATGAAACGAAATTTTTCTAAATGGCTTTCCACATTTCGTAATAGCATTGCAGATTATGGCTATTATATAGATTTTGAAAAAGTTCATTGCAATGTAAATGAAATTAAAGTTGAACTTAACATTTTAAATTCTTTGATTGGTTCGCGCAACATTGAAGCAGATTTCAAAAAACTTTTGACTCGATATCCGGAAACATTAAAATGCATTCCAATTTTGTTGGCTGTTCGTGCAAATGAAATTGCTGCCTTGGATGAAAATGGTGCTTATGTTTTTTCATTTAGGAAAATCAATTACAGCATTGCCGAATACAATATGTTTATGCGTAAAACCGGATTATTTGACTTATTAGAAAATCATATTCTTGGAAATTTAGTTGATTATGTCACTGGAGTTGAAACTGGATTGGATTCTAACGGAAGAAAAAATCGCGGCGGGCACTTGATGGAAAATGTTGTTGAAAAATTTATCCAGAAAGCAGGATTTGAGAAAAATAGGAATTATTTCAAGGAAATGTATATCCATGAAATAACCGAAAAGTGGAATGTCGATCTTTCAGCAATTTCCAATCAAGGACGTATGGAAAAACGTTTTGATTATGTGGTGAGAACCGAAAATCAAATTTATGTTATAGAAACAAATTTTTATAGCAGCGGCGGTTCAAAATTAAATGAAACTGCGCGTAGTTATAAACAAATCGCACAGGAAGTTGCAACAATTCCGGGAGTAACGTTTGTTTGGTTTACAGACGGAAAAGGTTGGAACTCTGCCCGAAATAATTTGCAGGAAACCTTTGATGTTTTAGACACGATTTATAATATCCAGGATATGGAATCTGGTGTAATGAAAAAGATTTTTGTTTGAGGAAGCAATGGAAAATGTTTTTAAAAATAAAGCAGAAACTTTTTATAAATCAGAAGAAACGTTGTTGATTTTGGGTGACTGCTTTGAGAATTTGAAAAAAATCAAAACTGAATCCATAGATATGATTTTTGCAGATCCACCTTATTTTTTAAGCAATGATGGTTTTACTTGTCAAGGCGGGCGCATGGTTTCCGTAAATAAGGGGAACTGGGATAAAATTAAAGAGAATACTGTAACCAGCGTGGAGGATAAACAAAAATTCAATCGCAGGTGGATTAAATTATGTCGCCGTATTTTAAAACCGAATGGAACTATTTGGATTTCTGGAACATTGCATAATATTTATTCTATTGGCGTTGCGTTGGAACAGGAAGGTTATAAAATTATTAACAATATTACTTGGCAAAAAACGAATCCACCTCCTAATTTAGCCTGTCGTTGTTTTACACATTCGACTGAAACCATCTTATGGGCGCAGAAAAATGAAAAGAAGTCCCATCATCTTTTTAACTATGAATTTATGAAAAAGTTGAATGGCGGAAAACAGATGAAGGATGTTTGGATTGGAACGTTAACTCCGCCTTCAGAAAAAACCTTTGGCAAGCATCCAACTCAAAAACCCTTGTATTTATTGCAGCGGATTATTGAAGCATCTACAAAAAAAGATGATGTAATTTTAGATCCTTTTTGCGGTTCGGGAACTACCGGTGTAGCAGCAAAAATGCTGAAGCGTAATTTTATAGGTATAGATAAGAATCGGGAATATTTGGAAATCAGTAGGAAACGATTGGAAAATGTCGGAATCCAATTGTTCTAATTAGTATTATTTAACTAATATCGGAATGACCTCATTGTTTTATTTACATCTATTGTATAACAAATTTTGTCATAAAAGTATTAAAAAGATGCTGCTTTAGTAAATAAATATTGTATTTGGAGGGCTTAAAATGGCTAATATTACCTGGTCAATAGTAAAACAACTTGGAAAGATTTCGGTTGGGCATGGCACGTGGACTAAGGAGTTAAATATAGTTAAATGGAATGATTATGCCCCCAAATATGATATTAGAACCTGGAGCCTTGGTCATGAAAGATGTGGTAAAGGGGTGACATTAACTTCAATAGAATTAGAGAAGTTAGCATATGCGCTCAAACGTAATATTGATAGAATAGACAAGGTTTATAGTACAAAAGTGATTGGATATGCAAATGGCCGTGTAAAGTGTTATTTATGCTGTGAACTAGAGAATTTTACTTCCGACAATAGTAAAGCTTGGACATTGGAACTTAATATAGTTCGTTGGGGAAATAATGACCAATGTTTTGATGTTCGTTATTGGAATGCGGATAAAACGCTTTCGGGAAAAGGTGTAACATTATCAAAAGACGAGGCTAAAAATCTTTTGATTTTATATAAAAATATAGATCCATCATTTGAACATAAAAAAATTAAAATTAAAAATCCAGGTGGAATTTTTTTAGATTAAAAGGAAGTAATTTATTATGTCCTTGAAAAAACTTACTTTTAAAAGAATATACAGGAGTAACGAACATGATCTCGCCAATGAGTTCTTGGTACCTGCCTTAAAAGAAGCAGTAAAATATGAAAGAGGTACAGGCTATTTTTCGCTATATTCTTTAGCATCATTGGCAGATGGCATTATACCTTTTATTCAGAATGGAGGTTCAATTAAAATTGTCACTTCTGTTCAATTAAGTTATGAGGATATAGAAATTATAAAAAGTGGATTAGAACTTCAAAATACGACAATAATAGAAAAAATAACTGACCTTATTCATGAAAATGTTACAAATCCAAAAGATTTATTAAAGTTAGATATTATTACAAATCTTATTGCAAGTGGAAGATTAATTATAAAAATAGCTTACATGCCAAAAGGTGGAATTTACCATGAAAAGTTTGGATTCCTTTTTGACAAACAAGATGGAATTTACTTTATGGGTTCCCTTAATGAAACATTTAACGGTTTAAAAGCGAATCATGAAAGCGTTATAGTTTTAACGACTTGGAA
>Ga0310695_10003996_pt1 | contig 27900 bp, 18 predicted proteins | sample RumenRJG_04DNA_FD_203882 | JGI IMG/M metagenome (GOLD analysis project Ga0310695, IMG submission 203882) | Bovine rumen microbial communities from Lethbridge, Alberta, Canada - RJG_04 (v2) (version 2) | ecosystem: Host-associated > Mammals > Digestive system > Stomach > Rumen | place: Canada... | reverse complement strand
AGCGGTGCTTCTGAGAAGGTGAACTACTACCTCTCGTTGGGCTACTTCACCCAAGAGGGTATCGTGGGTGGTAACTACGGACAGTCGAACTACGATCGTCTGACGCTTCGCTCAAACAACCAGTTCAACTTGTTTGATGTCTCGAACGAACGTAATTTCTTGAACAAGCTGGACTTGGGTGCCAACATCTCTTACATGCGTGTTCACAATACAGGCATCGATGCCAACTCCACATGGGGTTCGGTGTTGGGTAGTGCCCTCTATCTGGCTCCCACGCTGCCTGTAACGCTGCGCGGCACCATTGCCGACAAACAGATTAATCAGTACCCGCAGTTTGACCTCTATACCGATGCTTCCGGCAATCCTTATACAATCCCTAACTTCATCGGATCGTATCAGGAGCAGAACAACCCGGTGGCCATGCTGCACGGCAACCCCAACCGCAACTGGTCGCATAAGTTCATGCCGAAGTTCTCGCTCGACCTCCAGATTTGGGACGGACTGTCGTACCACTTCACTTGGAGCGCAGAGCAGTCGTTCTGGGGCTACAATGCCGCTACGCTGCAGGAGTATTACCTCTCTGGCAACAACAACGCCGACCACACATCGGCCACTGTCTACAAAGGCAACAACTCTACCTGGCAGGTGGAAAACACACTGACCTACGACAAGCAGTTTGGCAAGCACTCCATCGGCGTAGTGCTCGGTCAGTCAGCCCTTAAGTCGAAGGGCGACGAACTGGGTGCCGGCCACTGGTATCTGGTCAACCGCGACAAGCCTTACCTGAACTACACCACTGGTGGCGACATCGAGTTCTCTTACGACGACAAGGGCGTGATGACTGGTGCCAAGAGCCTCGTCAGTGGATGGGGTGGCCCGTATGTGGAGCATCGCGTATCTTCGCTTTTCGGACGTATCAGCTATAACTACGACGAGCGTTACATGGTTCAGGCAACCATCCGCCGCGACGGTTCCAGCCGTTTCGGTTCAAACAACAAATATGGTACGTTCCCCTCATTCTCACTGGGTTGGAACATCATGAACGAGCAGTTCATGGAGCAGACACACGACTGGCTGTCGAACATGAAGCTGCGTTTCTCATGGGGTAAGAACGGTAACGACAATATTGGCGACTTCGCCTATACCACACTGACATCGCTTGGTGGTTCGAGCAACTACTACTTCGGACAGACGGCAGCGATGATGTATGGATCGAAAGCCAACCGCCTGGCCAACGAAGACTTGAAGTGGGAGGAGAGCGAACAGACCGACCTCGGACTCGACCTCGGTTTCTTCAACAACGCACTGACCTTCTCAGTCGACTACTTCATCAAGAAGACCAACGGCATGATCATCGAAATGCCTATCCCGAGCTATGTCGGTGAGGCTCGCCCGCTGGCCAACGTCGGCGACATGGAGAACAGTGGTGTGGAGTTTGAGTTGGGTTACAAGTGGAACATCCGCGACGCTCGCTTTGCCGTGAAAGGCAATGCCTCCTACTTGCACAACAAACTGAAGAATCTGGGTAACGACACCGGTTTCCTCAACTACGGCATCAGCCAGTTCTCAGGTGGCGGCACACGCGCCGAGAACGGACAGCCCTTCCCCTTCTTCTACGGTTACAAGACCAACGGTGTGTTCCAGACGACAGCCGAGGTAAACAGTTATACCAACGCCACGGGTGGTCTCATCCAGCCCGATGCCCGTCCGGGTGATGTCCGTTTCGTGGATGTCAACGGCAACGGCATCATCGACGAGGACGACCGTACCAACATCGGTAACGGCACGCCGACATGGACCTTCGGTCTGAATTTCGACGCTGAGTGGAAAGGCTTTGACCTGAGTGTCTTCTTCCAGGGCGTATCGGGTGCAGACGTCTTCGACGCTACATTCCGCCAGGACATCGAGTCGGCCAACTATCCCACATGGGTACTCGACCGTTGGACAGGACCTCACACATCGAACAAGGTGCCCACCATCGGCGACTCAAAGAACTGGGTAGTCAGCGACCTCTACATTCAGGACGGTTCCTACCTGCGCCTGAAGAACATCACCTTGGGTTACACCCTGCCGCGCCAGCTGACTCAGAAGGTGAACATCAGCCGTCTGCGCCTCTATGTACGTGCAGAGAACCTCTTCACATGGACCAAGTACTGGGGCTTCGATCCTGAAATCGGCACCAGCGGCACAGGACTTGGCGTCGATTATGGTGTCTATCCGCAGGCACGCACATGGACCATCGGATGCAACATCTCCATTTAATGACAAGAAACATCGTAATAACGTAATATCGAATTCATATGAACAAGAATCAATCAATCATAGCAGGTGTGTTTGCCGCATCATTGATGCTGGCCTCCTGCAGCGATGACTTCCTCGAGGTGAAGAATCCGACGGGTGAGCCTCTTGAGGAATACTATACCACCGACGAGCATCTGAACGAGGCCCTCACTTCGGCCTATGCTCCCCTGCACTGGCCCGACTGGGATAACCATGCCTACAACGACCTGACTGTCGATGCTGAAATCTTGGGCGACGACTTCTGGCCGGGTGGTTCTTCAAACACCGACAACGAACACTGGCATAAGCTCTTCAACTTTGAGGGCAGTGGTAACTACACCCTTGCTACGCTCTGGGGCGACTTCTACAGTGGCATCAAGCGTTGCAACGACTGCATCAAGTATTGCTCTTGGGGTGGTGGCTCAGCGACCAAACGCAGCTCCTACGAGATGCAAGCCCGTCTCCTGCGCGTGTACTATTATAATATATTGTGGCACTACTATGGCAACGTGCCTTTCTATCTCGAGAACCTCTCCATTCCTTACACGGCTCCGCAGCTGAAGGCCGACGAGATCTACGCCGAGCTGATGCCTGAGCTGGAGGCTATCATCGAGTCGAAGGTGCTCCCCCTGCGCTGGGATGCTGCTAATGCAGGACGCGTCTCACAGGCTATGGCCTACATGCTCTATGCCGAAATGGTAATGTATCAAAAGGATACTGCACGCTATCCGCAGGCTCTCAGTTTCATGAAGGAGATTATCGCATCGAGCGACTATAACCTCATGAACGACTATGCCGCCCTGTGGGAAGAGAGTGGTGAGTGGTGCCAGGAGTCGATCTTCGAGATCAACTACAACGACGACCAAGGTCAGCGCGACTGGGGTGCAGCTGCCCTGAACGCAGGTGGCAGCGTGCTGCCCACGCTCATCTCGCCCAACTCGTGGCCTGGTGGTGACGGCTGGGATGCCGGTATGGATGGTTGGGGATTCCTGCCCGTCCGTCTGGAGACCTACAACATGTTTGCTGAAGGCGATGTGCGTCGCGATGCCACCATCTGGGATGTACGCGGCGTGACTTATACCGAACGCTACCAAGACACCCACCTCTGGCTGAAGAAGTATCGTCCGCAGACAGCCAACTGTCAGGACAACCCAGGCTCAAAGAACCTGAACTACAACAACAACAAGCGCATCTACCGCTATGCTGAGACTCTGCTCAACGCTGCTGAGCTGCTGCTTGCCACAGGCGGAAGCGCTTCCGAGGCTCTGGGTTATCTGAACCAGGTGCGCAACCGTGCCGGACTGGAAGGCTATGCCGACTGCAACCTCGACAACATCCTGAACGAACGCCACATGGAGTTCTGCGGCGAAGGTAAGCGCTACTTCGACCTCGTGCGTACCGACCGTGCTGCCACGACTTTGGTTCCGGACAACTATGGTTATCGCACCAACTCTTGGACGCCCAGCAAGAAGCACATTCCGCTGGCTCAGTCAGAACTCGATGCCGACCCGACTCTCGTGCAGAACAACTATTGATTTTCGACCACGAATTTCAAGGATTACACGAATGTTTTTCAACAACGTATTAAATGAATTTCACAAATTATGAAGAAGATATATCAATTATTCTGCGCAGGCTTGGTAGGCTTAGGTCTTGCTGCCTGCTCGCCTGACGAATTCAACGGTGCCGATCCCAACGGGCTACCCTCTCTCTCAGGCGAAGACTTCACGCTGATTGTCGACCAGGAGGTGAACCAGATTCAGGTGAGCTTCCCTGAGAAGGATGGCGTGTACCCTGTCTGGATCTTCAATGGTGCGACCTACTCCACGCTGAACAATGCAGGATGGGCCAACACAGATCAAGGCACCTATACTGTTGAGATGAAACTCGGCAACCGCAATGGCATCAGCCAGAGTAGCATCACCAAGACCTTCACCTTCAATGAGACCAAGGTGAACTGGACCAACTACTTCAACCGTATCACTGGCAAGGAGTGGCGCATCGACTATAGCGAGCGGGCACACCTGGCTTGCGGCGAACTGGGCAGCGACGGCACCAACTGGTGGGCTGCAGCTCCCGAGGAGAAGAAGGGCTTCGGTGTTTACGACGACCGTCTGACATTCACTGCCGACAACAACAAGGGCGGCACGTTCATCTACAATCCCGGACCCGATGGCATGACTTACGTCAACACGGGCACCACGTTCTGGGGACATGGGGATGCCGACTTCGATACTCCTACACAAGAGCAGGTGTCGGGCTACCACTTCGAACGCGACACTTGGACCGACTCCGAGGGACAGGAAGTTTCCGTAGACTACCTGGTGCTCGACGACAACACGCTCTTCCCCTACATCAGTAGCGACTTGCAGTATGCCAAACCGCGCTTCCGCATCGAGACCCTCACAGCTTCGAAGATGGTGCTGCTCTTTGAGAACAACACTGCCAACATTACATGGCGCTTCATCCTGACAAGCAAGGACGAGGTAAAGGCCTTCGAAGGCTTCGACCCGAACAGCGACTTCAATATGTGGAAGAACGTGGAATACACGATGTCCTACTACTATGCTCCCAACTGGAATCAGATTGCAGATCCCGACTTCCAGGCTGTAGGCAACGACTACACCGTTACACTGCCTGAGGCAACCTTCGACCAGTGGCAGGCACAGGTGGCCTTCAAGACCACGAACATCAGCACATCGGCTGCCCACAACTACGACTTCTCGTGTATCCTCACCCCGACGATGGATATCAACGGTGTGACCGTGAAGCTCGTGATGGACGGCGACGACGGTGTGTTCTACTTCGCCGACCGCGTTGACCTGAAGTCTGGTCAAGACTATATCTTCTGGAAGAGCGACATGCCCGGTATCGACATGGAACGTGTGAACCTCTTCTTCGACTTTGGTGGCAACCCTGCCGGTGAGGTCATCAACATCCGCAACATCGTGTTGAAGGATCATGCCAACGACGATGGCACCGTACTGCCTGCCGAGGAGCCGGAAGGACCGGAGGCTGTGGTAGACTGGGATGAGAATGCCGACAGCAACCTTTGGAAAGCCGTTGAAGACGGAAGCGCTTTCGAAGCATATGGCTATTATTTCGCAACAGGTCCCAACTGGGATGCCATTCCTTACAATGAAGTTAAGCACGAAGGCACGACCTACGAACTGCTGCTTCCGGAAAATCTCGGTACAAATCAGTGGCAGGGACAGTTCCACATTGACACCAAGCTGACAGCCAGTGCAGGCAAGAAGTATAACTTCTATCTCGTCATGGAGGCCGACAACGATTGTCCGCAGGTAACCTTCAAACTCACCGACAGCGGCGACTCCAACTTCTTCTTTGAAGAGCGTAACGATGTCAAGGCTGACAAGCCGTTCGTCCTGAAAAAGGAAGGTGTGAGCCTTGCTGAGGGGAATGATGCTTCTGCTATCCGTCTGTTCTTCGACTTCGGAGGCTCACCGGGTGGAACAACGGTGAAGATCAGCAAAATCTTCTTCGAGGAAGCTGTGGATATGAACTACGACGATGCTGACAACTTGTGGAAGGCTGTCGATGAGGGTAGTATGTTTGATGCCTTCGGCTATTACTTCGCAACGGGTTCTAACTGGGACATTATTCCCTACGAGGAGGTGAAGCACAGTGGCAACGTCTACGAGCTGACTCTTCCTGAGAACCTTGGAACCTCGCAGTGGCAGGGACAATTCCACATTGATACCAAACTGACGGCCAGTGCCAGCAAGAAGTACAACTTCTCGCTCGAGATGGAAGCGGAGAACGATTGTCCGCAGGTGACCTTCAAACTCACCGACAGCGGCGATTCTAACTTCTTCTTTGAGGAGCGTCATGACGTTCCCGGCGGTGAAGTTTATCATTTCAAGGCCACCAATCTCAGCCTTAAGGAAGGAAACGACGCATCAGCTATTCGTCTGTTCTTCGACTTCGGCGGCTCACCGGGTGGAACACTTGTGAAGATTAGCAAGATTACCTTCATGGAGGTGAAATAAGTTTAAACCAATATAAGAATGCGAGGACACAAGGACAAATGGCAGAACAATCGTTTTATGTCTTTGTGCCTCCGCATTCTTATTTCTTCAAAGCAATCGTACAACAAATGAATAACAGATTTTATCTTATGGGCCTGTTGCTCTCCGCCATGTCGATGATGGCCTGCGGGGGCAGCGACGACGAACCTACGACGACAACTATCAGCATCACGGCATCGCCAGAGGCCATCGCGGCACCGACAGTTGGTGGCAGCTACTCCATCAACGTCACGACGACGGGTAAGGAGTGGGGCGCCTATTCCAACGACGAGTGGATCAAGGTGGTGGCCAACGGTACGACGACAGCATCAGGAACGGTCAGCATCACCATCGCTGAGAATCCTTACACAGAGGAGCGCACAGGCACCGTCGTCCTCATGTCGGGTACTGCCCGCAAATCCGTCAACGTCACGCAGGCAGCAGCCGAAAAAGAGCTCTATCCTGCACCAGAAGGCTATAAGTTGGTGTGGCAGGATGAGTTCAACAGCGGCTCTGAGCTCAACGGCAACGACTGGACCCACGAGGTGAAAAACAGCGGATGGGTGAACAACGAGCGACAGAACTATGTGAACCACAAGACGCCCGGCGGCGAGTTGGTCACAGAGGTGAAGAACGGAACACTCCGCATCCACTGTCTGAAAGAAAACGGCAAGGTCTACTCTGGTCGCGTCTACGCCAAAGTAAAGGAAGGTTGGACCTACGGCTATATCGAGGCCAGCATCAAACTGCCAAAGGGCAAAGGCACTTGGCCCGCCTTCTGGATGATGCCCGTGAACTTCAAGTCATGGCCTGCCGACGGCGAGATAGACATCATGGAAGAGGTGGGCTACCACCCCAACTACGTGTCATCGTCGCTTCACGCCAATGCCCACGTACACTCCAACGGCACACAGGTGACCCACGAGATGTACTGCGCTGGCGCTGAGGGCGAGTTCCACATCTATGCCATCGAGTGGCGGCACGACAACATCACTACCTACGTTGACGGTAAGGTGCAACTCAGCTACGATAACCGCGGACTAGGCCGCGACGACTGGCCCTACGACGACCCGTTCTATGTCATCTTCAACCTCGCGTGGGGCGGCGACTGGGGTGGTGCCCAGGGTGTCGACGAGTCAGCTCTGCCCGTCACGATGGAAGTGGACTACATCCGCGTATTCCAAAAGAAATAACATGCAAAAAACTATTCTATACTTAATTGTTTTCCTTTTGGTTGCCTGTTCCGCCACGAACAGGCAGCCACAGGAAGGCTTTGTCACCATTCAGGGGACCGACCTGATAAAGCCCAACGGTGAGAAGCTGTTCATCCAAGGCACGAATCTTGGCAACTGGCTCAACCCCGAAGGCTATATGTTCGGATTCAGTCGCACCAATTCGGCTTGGATGATCGACCTGCTCTTCAAGGAGGCAGTCGGACCTGATGTCACGGCTCGTTTCTGGCAGGCTTTCAAGGACAACTATATTACCCGTGCCGACATCGACTTCATTGCCGCTCAGGGTGCCAACACCATCCGCCTGCCCTTCAACTACAAACTCTTCACCGATGAGGACTACATGGGACAGACCGGTCAGAAAGACGGCTATGCCCGTATCGACTCTGTGGTGAACTGGTGCAAAGCCAACCGCCTGTATCTCATCCTCGACATGCACGACTGTCCTGGCGGTCAAACGGGCGACAACATTGACGACGGCTACGGCTACCCTTGGCTCTTCGAGAGTGAGGCTTGCCAGCAACAGTTCTGCGACATCTGGCGCGAGATAGCCGATCGCTACCACAACGAGACCACCATCCTGGGCTACGAACTGATGAACGAGCCCATTGCCCACTATTTCCAAAACAAGGACTCGCTCTATCAGCTGCTCCAGCCATTGTACAAACGGGCGGTGGCAGCCATCCGCGAGGTGGACAAAAACCATATCATCCTGTTGGGCGGCGCCCACTGGAACAGTTTCTTCTGGATGCTCAACGACACCACCTACGACGACAAACTGATGTACACTTGCCATCGCTACGGTGGACCCGCCACCCGCGAGGCCATCACGCACTATATCAACTTCCGCGACTCCACTAACCGCCCCATGTACATGGGAGAGTTCGGCCACAACACCGACGAGTGGCAACACGACTTCGTCAATGTGCTGAAAGCGGTGAACATCGGCTACACGTTCTGGCCCTACAAGAAAGTCGACAATTCGTGCATGGCCGCCATCCAGCGGCCAGAAGGATGGGATTCCGTCGTCGTGAAGTATTCAGAAACTTCACGCAACACCTATCAGGAATGGCGCGAGGCACGTCCCAACCAGCATCGCTTCCAAGACCTGCTCATGCAATTCGCCAAGAATTGCCGTTTTGAAAACTGCCAGCCTCAGAAGGACTATATCCAGACGATGGGGCTGAAAGACAACGCTAACGATCAAACGAAATGAAAAAAACACTATTGACCGCTGTGCTGTTTGGCACGACCCTGATGGCACAAGCACAGACCCGACCGCTATATCTCGACGACACGAAGCCCATCGAAGAGCGTGTCGAAGATGCACTGAAGCGCATGACACTCGACGAGAAGATAGCTGTCATTCACGCTCAAAGTAAGTTCTCCAGCCCAGGTGTAAAGCGCCTTGGTTTTCCTGATTTCTGGACCGACGACGGGCCTCACGGTGTACGCCCCGATGTGCTTTGGGACGAATGGGAACAGGCAGGACAATCGAACGACTCTTGTGTGGCCTTCCCTGCCCTTACCTGTCTGGCAGCCACATGGAATCCCTCGATGGCACGTCTCTACGGCGAGAACCTCGGCGAGGAGGCTCTCTACCGCAACAAAGCCATGATTCTGGGTCCTGGTGTGAACATCCTGCGCACTCCGCTGGGGGGCCGCAACTTTGAGTATATGGGCGAAGACCCCTATCTCGCCTCACGCATGGTGGCGCCTTACGTGCAGGGACTGCAGTCGAAAGGTGTGGCAGCCTGCGTGAAGCACTACGCCATGAACAACGATGAGGAGTATCGCCATCAGGTGAACGTTATCCTCTCCGACCGCGCCCTCCACGAAATCTATCTGCCCGCCTTCAAGGCTGCAGTCACTGAAGGACACGTCTGGGGACTCATGGGTGCCTACAACCTCTATCAGAACGAGCATAACTGCCACAACCAGAAGCTGCTCAACCAGATACTGAAAGGCGACTGGCAATACGACGGTGTGGTGGTGAGCGACTGGGGCGGTGCCCACGACACGGAGCAAGCCATCCGCAACGGTCTTGATATGGAGTTCGGCACATGGACCAATGGTCTGTCGGCAGGCACCAAGAATGCCTACGACAACTACTATCTGGCCTACCCCTACAAACAACTCATCCAGAGCGGAAAGTTCACAGAAAAGGAGCTCAACGACAAAGTGCGCCGTGTGTTGCGCCTCTTCTTCCGTACCACGATGAACCGCAACCGCCCGCACGGTTTCCTCTGCTCTGAGAGTCACTACGCGGCAGCCCGAAAGATTGCCTCTGAGGGCATTGTGCTGCTAAAGAACAGCCCACTCCCAACCTCCCCCAAGGGGGGAGATAAGCTACTCCCGCTGACTCCAGAGAAGCTCCAACGCCTCGCCGCATCTTCTCCCCTTGAGGGGGATAAGAGGGGGGCCACCATTCTCGTCGTCGGCGAGAATGCCATCAAGCCCATGACCGTGGGCGGTGGTTCTTCTTCGCTGAAGGTGCAGCACGAGATTTCTCCGCTCGACGGTCTGAAACGAGCTTTGACATCCCTCGCACCCTCGCACCCCCAAATCGACTTCGCTCGCGGCTATGTAGGCGACACCACCTCTTTCTATAATGGTGTGCAGATGCACGTCGACCTGCGCGAGTATCGCCCTGCCGACGAACTCATTGCCGAAGCCGTGGAGAAAGCCCGTCAGGCCGATGTGGTCATCTTCTTTGGTGGCTTGAACAAGAGCGACTATCAGGATGCAGAGGATCACGACCGCAAGGAATATGGTCTGCCCTACGGACAAGACCAATTGATGGAAGCGCTGCTCAAAGTCAACCCCAACATCGTCTACGTCAGCATCTGCGGAACACCCACCGAACTGCCGTGGGTCAGCCGTGTGCCCGCCATCGTGCAGGGCTGGTACATTGGTTCTGAGGCAGGAACGGCATTGGCCAATGTTCTCATCGGAAAGACCAATCCCTCAGGCAAGTTGCCCTTCACCTGGTATGCTAAGCTCAACGACTGTGGTGCCCATGCGCTGAACACCTACCCTGGTACGTGGCGTGAAGGTCATCAGATTATCGACGAGGAGTACAAAGAGGACATCTTCGTAGGCTATCGCTGGACCGACCGTCAGAAGCAGAAGCCCACCTTCGCCTTCGGGCACGGTCTCTCTTACACCACGTTTGCTTTGGGAAAGGCCACTGCCGACAAGAAGACGCTCACCGCCGATGAGACCATCTCCTTCACCGTCAACGTGAAGAACACGGGCGATGTGGCCGGTTCTGAGGTCGTGCAGCTTTACGTTTCCGACTTGAAGTCGTCGCTGCCCCGCCCCGTGAAAGAGCTGAAGGGTTTCCAGAAGGTATTCTTGCAGCCTGGTCAAAACCGCGACATCACCATCACCCTCGACCGCTCAGCCCTCTCCTACTACGACGACACGCGTCAGGAGTGGGTATGTGAGCCTGGCGACTTCGAAGCCCTGATCGGCACCGCCAGCGACCGCATTTCCTCACGGGTGAAGTTCACGCTGCGTTGATTCTCTATCTCCCAATCATCAACCGAAAAAATGGAGAAATACTTAGCCAATCCTCTGCGCTACGACAGAGGAATGAATTACGACAGGTGCGGCCGTAGCGGTGTGCTGCTGCCACGCCTATCGTTAGGTTTCTGGCATAACTTTGGTGGCGTTGACCCCTACGAGCGCAGTCGCGCCATCACTCGTTATGCGTTCGACCAGGGTGTGAACCACTTCGACCTGGCCAACAACTACGGTCCTCCCTACGGCTCTGCGGAAGAGACGATGGGCCGACTCATGGACGACGATTTCCGGCCTTATCGCGATGAGCTGTTCATCTCGACCAAGGCAGGCTACGACATGTGGCCTGGTCCCTACGGCAATTGGGGTTCGCGCAAGTATCTCATGGCTTCGCTCGACCAGTCGTTGCGCCGTATGCACCTGGACTATGTGGACCTGTTCTATTCCCATCGCTACGACCCCAATACGCCCCTTGAGGAGACTCTTCAGGCGCTGGTCGATGTGGTGCGTATGGGCAAGGCCCTCTATGTGGGCATTTCGAGCTGGCCTCTTGAGGCCACGCGCTTTGCCTTCAGCTATCTCAAGGCTCACGATGTGCCCTGCCTCATCTATCAAGGCCGCCTGAACCTGCTCGACCGCAAACTGCAGCAGGAAGGCATCCTCGACCTTTGTGCGGAGCAGGGTGTGGGCTTCATCAGCTTCTCGCCATTGGCACAGGGGCTGCTCACCGACCGCTACCTAAACGGCATTCCCAGCGACTCGCGCATGTCGAGGGGAAAATCGTTGAAGGAAAGCGTGCTCACCGACGAGCTACTCCAGAAGTTAAAGGCTTGGAACAGCTTGGCTCACGACCGCGGCGAAACGCTTGCTGAGATGTCGCTGGCGTGGGTGCTTGCCCAGCGTGGCATGACGTCTGTACTCGTCGGAGTCAGTTCTGTAGAGCAACTGCAGAAGGACATCAAATGCGTCAGCGCCCAACCGTTCGCGCAAGAGCTATGATGGAAGATTTCGATAAATGCTGATACTCGCTGTGAGGGGTGTCAAAACTCTGCCAATTGTAGGGACTGCATTTGGTGTTTTGACACACCCTCGAACATGGAAACTTGCTTATTGAAGCCAAAGCATAAGGAATAAGAGCAACTCCTTCCCTCCTCTGACTCCGTAGACAACAAAATGCTGCGGAGCCAGGGAGGGAACGGAGTTTTTCTTTGATTAACAAGCGAAGATTTTGATGTCATTATTGGAAGTTTGGAAAAAAATGATTCGATAATTTGCGAATCCCAAATAATTGTTGTACCTTTGCAAAGCAATCATTAATGCAAGATGAAAGTAACGTTCAACGAAGAGTATCTTGAAGAGTTATACACGGAGGGCAAAAGCAGAAATAAAAAATACCGTTTCCAGCCCCAAATAGTTAGAGGCTATCAGAAAGCCGTAAAGTATCTGATTCAAGCCCACCGCAAAGAGGATTTATTTCCTTTTAAATCTCTTCATTTCGAAGCTTTGCAAGGAGACAAGGCGGGACGATTTTCTGTAAAAGCCAATGACCAGTATCGCGTAGAGTTCTCTATCGAGGAATCCGAGGAAGAGCCAATCGTTACCATCTGTACAATCTTAGAATTATCGAACCATTATAAATGATTAGAGATATGAGCGTAAATAGGAAATTTGCAAATGACATGGTGTCATCCAACCTGATTCATCCGGGAGAGATGATTAAGGATGAAATTACAGCCCGCGGTATCACACAGAAAGAACTTGCGCGGCAAATGGGCGTATCATACACAGTGTTTAATGAGATTCTCAACGGAAAACGTCCTGTCACCACGGAGTATGCAATGCTTCTGGAGGCAGCCTTAGGAACTAATGCCAATATTTGGCTGGGGCTTCAGGCTGATTACAATATGCAGAAAGCGAAACAGGACAAGGCATTCATGAAGCGTTTAGAGAACATCAGGAAGGTTGCTGCTGCATTCTGAATACAACGGATGTCGATACTACATTATTCAATATACAATTTTATGAAGATCAAACGATTATTACTGAAAGCATTGCTTCTGCTGCCATGTGCGGTATGGAGCATGGGGGCTATGGCGCAGGAAGGGAAGCAGTACCTCGCGCTGAAAATCAACGGCGAGGCGGTGTTCATCGCCCTGGCCGACAACCCCGCTTAGAGCACTAGAACAAGCCATGAAAGATCTTCCAGATGATATCAATGATATAAAAGTAGTGATAGCAAATCTTGAGAATATGATAAACAATCTAGAGGATAGAATAACGAATCTTGAGGCTCAGTGAGCCCCCGCTCAGCCGAATTTGCCGCTTTCCAGAGCAAGAATTCGGCTGGTGTGAGTATAAGGATTTGTCGTTCGGCTCTGCCGCTTGCAAGGCAAGAATCCGCAATTCTATATTTTCTCACATTTTAAATGCTGATACTCGCTGTGAGGGGTGTCAAAACTCTGCCAATTGTAGGGACTGCATTTAGTGTTTTGACACACCCTCGAACATGGAAACTTGCTGATTGAAGCCAAAGCATAAGGAATAAGAGCAACTCCTTCCCTCCCTCAATTCCGTTGACAGCATATGTTCTGCGGATTGAGGGAGGGAATGTTTTAGAATCAATTATACAGATTTCTACCACTCAATCCGTACACTCACACCCTCTGGGTCGTTCTCGAAGCGCAGAAGCAGGGTGTGGCTGCCAGCGTCCCATTGGTGGGTGCTGGCAGTAGTTGTTTGGATGGTCTTTGGCTCGCGGGGCAGCAGGATGCGCATCACATTGTCGGTGTTGAGGGGCGAACGGGCAACGAACGAGAAACTATGTCGACCGACAAGCTCGTTCTCCTGTCGCGAGGCGGCAGCAAGCACCTGCGGACGGCGGCGATGACCCACCTTATCGAGGTCGAGCAGGAAGGCTTGTTCACCAGGCATCACAACCTTCTCTTCGACGATGGGGAGCGACGGGTCGAAGAGGTCGATGAAGCGGCCGTTCAGCAGCAGAGGCTCATCGCTGACAGCTCCCTCGTCGACTACGGCAGCCATCAGGTAAGGTCCGCGCCGCAGCGTGTAGTTGTTTTTTGTCTGAAGGCCTCCAGCAGCATTTTTCAGAACATCCAACAGTTGGCTTTCCTGCTCAGCATTCGTAACAAACTCGCAAGGATTGGTTCTCAGCACGTAGATATGCCCTCGGCCGAAACGGTAATGCCCGTCGGCAGGTGTTTCGGGCATGTTCATCAACGCGAAGAGATGCTGCGAGGGAGCCTCGAAGTGAAAACCACCCTTGTTCCACCATTGGGAAATACGCTGAAACGCATCGTCGTCGCGCCCGCAATAGACGAGTGTGCCGCCACCTTTCACCCATCGGGCGATGTGCTCATGGGCTTCGGGCTGGAGAGGTTTCATGTGGGCATAGCTCATCAGCAGGATGCTGACATCGCGCCACGTTTCTTCAAACCCGACATTCTCCAAATGGGTGATGCCCACGGGGATGCCTCGCTTGACGAGTGGCAGAGTGAGCCCAAAGAAATGGGAAAGGCAGGAGTCGCGCAGCCCCTCAATGGGTTGCTGAAACATGATGGAATTGGCCATAAGCACGCTGAAGCCCTGCTGTCCGCTAACGCGGTTGCGCGAGACAGGCATCTGCCCCAACGCGTTGATCATCACCTGCATCTGCGTGGAATACGGACGCGGAATGAGGCTCTGCTCCTCGCTCTTGCCGCTGACGCGATACAGCCGTTCGTAGATACGGTCGGGCCACGGCATCACCTCATAGTCGGCCACCGTGGGATAGAGCAACTGAGCCGTGAAGGTGGCCTGATAGTTGCGGCGATAGTCGTCCCAATCCACCACACCATCTTCGATAGGGTCTGTCAGGAAGAACATTTTCCTACCCGTCAGGCGCGTCATCGATTCCATGCAACCATATTCCAGAAAAGCGGTCTCAAAGACACGCTCACGATGCCTGCCCTGGAAGAAATTCGCAGCGCGCGAGGTGCCCGTCCACACCTGTGCGATATAGCCGTCGCAGCTCTCCAACGACGCCAACGACGCCTCTGGCGACACGATGCCCCACTGGGCATAATTGATGAGCGAATGGGTGGGCACGTAGCAGCGCACGTTCATGCCCCGTTCGCGACCATAGCGCTTGGCGTAGGTGAAGACGCTGTCCAGCGCACGATAATAGAGATGGTATTTCAGATGGTTCGAGAGATACATGTTCTCGGCCGACGCATGCTGAGGTCGCCAGTCGAAGCCATAATAGTCGCGCCACTCGCGCTTGAAAGCCTCGCTATAGCCGCCCCTCATCCAGAACTCAGGTTCCTCCAGGAAGAGGGCATCAATGCCTGCGTCGATGGCCGGTCGGATGTGCCGTTCGCACAAATAGCGGAGATAATTGAGCGTGGGAACAATGTAAGGTACCGATGGCCCGTGCATGATGGTGTCGCCCTGTCGAGTCCGCTGCCCCTCGTCCATGTGTGGCCGCCCATCCCATTGGCCCGTGAAGTAGTCCTGATAGCCTCCCCAGGCAATGCCCGTCATGAAGTGGGTGGTATAGCCGTGATCGCGCCACGACTGCACACGTTGCCGGAAAGTGCGTTCCGGATGGTCGTTGGCACCATAGACCATCACCACATCGGCGCGCACATCGGTGGTGGGTTTCCACTGACTGCTTGTCTGGAACGTGGTCTTCTCCCTCTGCGCAGCCACCTGCAAGGCAGCCATCAGGAGAAGCATCAGTACAAAGTTCTTCGTTTTCATTGGCGAGTATCCTTTTCGTCCCACTGCTTGAGGACTTTGCGGGCGCGCTTCAGGTGCTTGCGGTCGCGGCGGCCGCGCTTGTCGAGCATGCGTCCGAGGTCGAAGGAGAGCAAGGAGGGATGGGTGGGAGCCGAGAGAATCTCTTCGCGGCGCTGGCGCAGCTGCTTGAGCAGATGGGGCGACAGACCCACGACCACCACTTCGTCGAGCATAAAGTCTTTGGCGAAGAGGTACATGGTGTCCGTGATTTCCTCGCGGGCGAGCTTCTCCTTGCCGTATTTCAGGTGGCTGAATGTGATGCTGTCGAAGGGCTCCATGACGAAGACCACACCCAGTTCGTTGGTTTTCTTGGCTTCAAGGGAGTCGACGACTACGGAAACGCCTTCGATGGGGAAGCCCGTCTCGAAGTCGAGGACGGCTATCTTGCGCTGTGCCAGCACGGCGGAGGTACACACGATATAGAAAAGGAAAAGCCCGAAAATTCTCTTCATAATGGGTTGCGAAATTGAAATTACGGTGCAAAAATACGTTTTTTTCATCGGATTGCATGGTCGTATAACTTATTTTTCGTATTTTTGCAACTTGTAAAATTAAAATATCGAAAAAGAGAATTACCGTGAAACAGACATTAGTGAAGAACATCGGCTGTCTGGCAGGCATTCTGCCAGAGGGCACGGAGCGTCTCTGCGGCAAGCAGATGGCTATCCTGAACACCATAGAAAACGCGTGGCTGCTCATCGAGGATGGGCGCATCAAGGACTTTGGGGAAGTTCCCTTCCCGTGCCCTCAGGGGGTGGAGGCTTCAGAAACCACCGTCATCGATGCCAAAGGCGGCACCGTGATGCCTTCGTTCTGCGACAGCCACACCCACATCGTCTATGCCGGCAGCCGCGAGCAGGAGTTCGTTGACAAAATCAACGGCCTGAGCTATGCTGAGATAGCCCGCCGAGGGGGAGGCATCCTGAACTCTGCCGACCGCCTGCACGAGCTTTCTGAGGACGAGCTCTACCGTCAGGCGATGCGCCGTGTGAACGAGATTGTCAGCAAGGGAACGGGTGCGGTGGAAATCAAGAGCGGCTACGGACTGACCACTGAGGACGAGCTGAAGATGCTGCGCGTGATTCGCCGCATCAAGGAAACGGCTCCCCTGGAGGTGCGCAGCACTTTCCTGGGCGCCCACGCTGTGGGTCGCGCCTACGCGGGCAGACAGAAAGAATATGTGGACTTGGTGGTAGAGGAGATGATTCCTGAGGTGGGTCGTCAGGGACTGGCCGACTTCGTGGACGTGTTTTGCGACGAGGGATTCTTCACCGTCGAGGAGACTTCCCGCATCCTCAAGGCGGCTGCCCAATGGGGTATGCGCCCGAAGATTCACGGTCAGGAACTGGCCGACTCTGGCGGCGTGGAGGTGGCCGTGAGGCACAACGCCCTGTCGGTGGACCACTTAGAAAGCATGACGGAGCGCGACATCGAGCTGTTCAAGACGGCCCAGACGATGCCCACGGCGCTGCCCGGCACTTCGTTCTTCCTGAACATGCCCTTCGCCTTAGGGCGCAAGATGATTGACGCAGGCTTGCCGATGGCTATTGCCAGCGACTACAACCCAGGGTCCACCCCGTCGGGCGACATGAAGTTTGTGGTGTCGTTGGCTTGCATCAAGATGCGCCTCCAGCCCGCTGAAGCCCTCAATGCCGCCACCATCAACTCGGCAGCCGCAATGGACGTGAACCGCGACTTCGGTTCCATCACGCGCGGCAAGGTGGCCAACTTCTTCATCACGGAGCCGATTCCTTCCATCGACTTCATCCCCTACGCCTACACCTCGCCCATCATCCGCCGCGTGTTCCTGCGGGGAGAGGAGATTGTTTAAGAGAGGAGAGAGAAGAGAGGAGAGAGGAGAGAGGAGTGAGATATTAGGATTGCGAACTTTGAAGTATGAATTATGACCAATAAACTAAGCAGGCAAGCCCGCCTGACGATACGGATAGACGGCTATGCACTGGCCTTTTCCGCCGTTGCGCCGCAGACAGAGCAGGGCGTGGTGTACAGCCCCTATACGGTGAAGAGCACCATGTCGATAGCTGCCAACCTGCGACAAGCCCTGAAAGAAGCTGACTTGCCCAACAATGGCGAGTGGAAAAGGGCGCATGTGATGCTGGGCACGCCCGTGATGTTGGTGCCCACAGAAGAGTTCCAGCGCGAACAGGCATCGCTGCTCTACCAGCACACCATCACCGGTATGGAGGGCCACACCGTCATTTCCAACGTCATCCCGCCGCTGAATGCGGTGGCCGTCTACTCCATCCACAAGGACTTGCGCACGGTGATAGAAGACCACTTCGAGGACGTGAAGTACAACCACCTGTGCATTCCCGTGTGGAACAACCTCCATCGGCGCAGCTTCACAGGACAGCGACGCAAACTCTACGGCTACTTCCACGGCAGGCAGCTGGAGGTGTTCGCCTTCCAGCAAAACCGCTTCCGCTTCTTCAACAGCTATCAGGTGCCGAGGATGAAAGACGCGGTCTACTTCCTGATGTACGTCTGGAAACAGCTGGGCATGGACCAGCTGAAAGACGAGCTGCACCTCGTGGGAACCATCGCCTATCGCGACGAGCTGCTGACAGAGCTGCATCAGTATGTGCAGAACGCCTTCGTCATTAATCCCACGGCAGAGTTCAATCGCGCTCCCATCACGCAGGTCAAGGATATGCCCTACGACCTGATGGCTTTCTATTTGAAGAGTTAGGAGCTTGTCATAGTTGCAGAAAAGGACGAACGACATGAGAATCATCACAGGACAATACAAAGGACGGCACTTCGACATACCGCGGACGTTCAAGGCGCGCCCAACGACCGACTTCGCCAAGGAGAACATCTTCAACGTGCTCACGGCCTATCTCGACTGGGAAGACGCTGAGGCGCTCGACCTCTTCTCCGGCACGGGGAGCATCAGCCTGGAGCTGGTTTCCCGCGGGTGCCGCCACGTGGTGAGCGTGGAAGCCGACCGCGACCACCACGCCTTCATCAAGCAATGCCTCTCACGGCTCGGCACCGACCGTTGCGTGGCCATCCGCGGCGACGTGTTCCGCTTCCTGAAATCGTGCCACCAGCAGTTCGACTTCATCTTTGCCGACCCGCCCTACGCGCTGCCCAAGCTCACCGACATCCCCGACCTCGTCTTGAATGGCGACCTGCTGAAGGAGGGCGGCATCTTCGTGTTCGAGCACGGCAAGCAGAACGACTTCTCCACCCATCCGCGCTTCCTGGAGCACCGCAGCTACGGCAGCGTGAACTTCACCCTCTTCCGCTGAGCAATCCCTTTCCCCCCACCCCACTCGATTGCCTTTCTGTGAGCGATGCCGTTTGGCATCCTCAGCGATAGCATTTGGCGCCCTCAGAGATAGCATTTGGCGTGCAAGGAGCTATCAATGGGCCTGCAAAGAGCTATCGTTTGGCGAGCATGGAGACTAAGAATAATTAGAACTGAGCATAGAAACTTATCAGTCCCCCTGTAGGGTTATGCGACCCCCTCTAACTCCCCCTGTAGGGGGAGGAATAGTTAGAACTGAGCATAGAAACTAACCTGTCCCCCTCCCAAGCCACCCTCTCCCCTTGGAGAGGGGCTGGGGGTGAGGCTCGGAGGGGTTAGGGGAGGTCATCCATAATAATTCTTCAATTCTCTAATTCGTGATTAAAAAACTATTCTCGGGCTCCATCCTTAGCGCAAAAAAATGCATTGTCCAATTGTCACAATTGTCACGCCCTCGGATTTTCATGGCGCGCAAAAATGCATTGTCCAATTGTCACAATTGTCACGCTTGTGGACGCACACATCCCCTCCCCGAAGCCGCCCTCGCCCCTGGGAGAGGGGACTGGGGGTGAGGCTGGGGAGGGGATGCCTACGGGGTCCTACCTATCAGGCTTATGAACCACCTGCAGAGTGCTACTTCTCCGTAACGGCGTAGTTCACGACAGGATACACGCCGCCTTCGTCCTTCACATAGAACCAGACGATGTTCCAGTTGAACTGCGGATGCTCTGGGTCGTTGAGCGAAGGCAGGCCAGGAACCGTTCCCGAAACGGCAAACTCCTTGCCGATGGTGTGGGTGTTCTCGTTGGTGTGGTTGTAGTTGAAGCCCACACCGGCCTTCACGCCATTCACCGTTGCCACAAGTTCCATCTCAACGCCAATCTCCACGCTGGTCGTCCGCGAGTCGCTCGTTTCCAAGCTGATGGAACGGGTGGTGCTGCCACCTGTGCCCACCATCTCAAAGGTAGAGCCGCCGTTGAGGTCCTTGCCCATCAGGAACGGATGGTCGTCATTGACAAAGTAGAGAGAAGAATTCTTATCGTAGAGCGGTGGATAGCTCAGGGGCACACCTGGTGTGGCTGTCAGGTACCGCTGCGGTTTCGACACACCCTTCTGGCTGCCCATCAGTCGCACATAGTCCTCCAGCTTGAGTCCCACGAAACGGCGTGTGCGCGGCATCGACACGACAAACTCCATGCCTATCTCATCGGGGTTGTCGCTAGCGATAATCTCATAGCGGTAGGTGTCGTGCGGCGTAGCATGCATCACCACCACGTGGTCCTTGCCGGCAGCATATTCCTGTCCGTAGCTGGTGGTCACCTCATGCTCGGTGGCTATTCCGGCAGAAGCGCTCACCGTCGTCGTGAACTCCACGCCGCCTTTCGCGATGAACGGGATGCTGTAGTCGTACTCATAGCCGGCTATGATCGAACCGCCCCAAGAATCGGATTGGGCGGTGCTATGACCGTCGGAGGTCGTCTTGCCCCAGACACTTTCTGCACCATCGGATCCGTCGAGCCCTTTGTAATAAGGAGCAGCGGCAATGGCGGCATAGATGCGCGGCTCGCTAAACGTCACCTCGTGCGAGATGAAGCGGAAATGCTTGGACTGAGTGCGGTCGGCAAACTTACAGAGCACGGGGTGGCTGTTTCTCTCATTGCCGTCACTCATATTCGTCAGCATTGTTTTCGTTAATTCCAAATTCTTATTTCCATCCCATAATTGTCCATTGGTTCCCCATCCGAAATAGACAGAATTAAAGTCTAATCTCAACGTGGAACTATTCCCATCTTCTGACAGCCACATCTCGCCGAGTTCCGAAAAGGTGCGACAAAAGCCATCGTTTCTACCCAACTGACGACTCCAAATAAAAGACAAGACTTCTTTTCCGTCAGCGTCAGAGGCTTGTACAGCTGCGATAGCATCGGCAGGAATTGTACGACTGTTGATTTTCGTACTTTCCAGTACTACGAATTTAAATACAGGTTTCAACTGTGCATCATCCCAGCGCCACAGACCGTCGCCCACGATTAAGTCTTGATTGTAGCTGTGGCCACGGAAATAGCCGAACACAAGGTCCATGTTGCCCAGATGGGGGCGAACGTTAGAATCGCTTGTCGAGAAGCAGTCGACAGCCGTCTGCGGCAGACAACTGGTCTCCGTCAGTTGCAGGTTGGCGTCGTAGCCCAGACGGTAGACATAGAGATAGCCTTTTTGAGTGAGCAAATCGTTCTTTCCGCTTTCCAAACCTCGTGTCAGGACGGCAATCTCCGGCAGGTCGTGACCACTCATGATGCCTACCTTCACATCGCAGAACAGACAAGACGAGGGTATCGTCCTCGTGAAGATCGGCTCCTCGTCGATATTGCCCTGGCTGTAGACAAGCAGATTGCCTTCGCCTTCCATGCAATTGAGAAGCAGCACGATGTCGTCATAGCCGTCGCCATTCACATCGGCAACGTCGTAGCGCAGGTTGGGTACACCGATGTAGCTGCCCTTGTCTTCAAATATGCGCTCATGGAGGCAGCGGAGCGACACCCCGTCGAAGACGGCAATCTTGTTGGCCACATTCATCACGATTTCCTCCACACCATCGCCCGTCAGGTCTTGAATGCAACGGAGATTGAAGGCGCGGGCAAAGTATTCGCTTCTGATATCCGACATATAATCTCCATTTACTCCATACATTTTGCGAGAAAGCTTACCGTTGTTGAAGGTCGGCATAGCCCATTGGTACTCATTGCCTTGGGCATCGAGCAGCGGCCGGCTGTCGTAGCCATCAATGATGGCATTGTTCTTCGTAGAATCGCCATAGATGGTCACGTTCACCACGCCTTGGCCCATCACGGCTGCCACTTCAGCCACCTTACCCTTTGTCGTTCCATCGGTGAACACGCGGAACGGCTTGCTCCACGATGCGTAGACCACGTTCTCGTAGTCGGATGCATTGCCCTGGGCGGTCACTTTTCTGAGATGACGAATAATGTCTGCTCCGTTGACATCTGCATTCACAAAACACTTGTTCGTGAAAATCCAGCCGTTTTCTGCCTCAGGCTTGTAGAGCATTCCTGAACGCTGCTCGGGAGGAGCATCACCACCCCATTGTTGACCAGAATAGTCGAAGAACACACTGCTTCGGTCAGCGCCATAGGTATAGTAGCTGCCGAGCGGACCGTTGCTGTTGACCAGCTGCATCGGCATCTTCCTTGGAGCCGAAGCTGCTTCAGCTTCTGAATTGAAGGCCTGCTGCAACATTTCCTGATAGACCGAAGGAGCAGGGCGGCATCCTCGTATGCTGAAGCCAAAGCCGCGGCCATGCTTCACGAGGGGGGAGAGTTGCGATGTGGTAGCATTGATCTCGAAGGAGGCCGCATGACCGCGGTCCACTGTGGTGCGTGTAGCCCATGCACCAATCAGACCGTCGTCCACCAGTTGGCCTTCTCTGTCAACATAGCCGTTAGCTCTCAGCTGCAGGTGGATGGTGTCGAGACCTTCTGTCAGCTCCAATGGCCAGTCGAAGTCGCGATCTTTCATGAAGTCGCCCAGAGTCTCCGTGTTGGCATTCAGCTCCTTGACGAAAGCATAGATCTCGTCGATGCTGGGCATCTCCCATCCTTCGGGCAGTGCCAAGCGAGCTCCAGCCACCGTGTAATAGGCTCTGTCGCCAATGACAAACTCGGCAGCAGCCAGTTCGTCTACGCCTTTCCAGATAGTAGCATTGTCCGTCTTGACAACACCGCTGACTTTCAGCGGGTGCAGGTCTTCCATCATCCAGAGCATGTCGCCCGAGCGGACGATGGGATAGTTGTAGCCATCGACGTCCTGGCAGCGGAAGAAGTCGAAGAACACATCGTGTGTGCTTTCAGGGCTGAGGTGCATGATGGTGCGCATGCCGTCGCTCGTGCCGTCGAAGCGCAGGATGTCGCCCTCGTGGAAGTTCATGCGGACAACGTTGGTTCCCTCCGCATTGGCCTGCGACTGCAAGCGTGTCTGCACGCCCTGCTGCCAGGGAGCAGCGAAGGGCAGCGAGACGTTGGCCCACTGCGCAGCACCGCCCAGGGCGATGTGGCTGCCCGACTTGCCGCCGCAGCAAATCCAGCGGGCCGTCGACTTCAGTCCCTTACCTTCTATATTAACAAGGTAGATACCGGGCGACTGCGAAGGGATGAAGGCCGTGTTGCGGCCCTTCTCCACGCGGAGTGTTGCTGTCTCCAACAGCTTGCCGTCGGTCGTGTAGATGCTGATGCGCACAGGTCCCGCCTCACGGGCATCGAAGATGAGCGTTCCGTCGCCCATCGAGGGGTTGGGCGTCAGGATAGGCCGCGTCACCCCTTCGGCCACTGCGATGCTCTCGATGGCCGTCGGGATGCTCGACGGGTCGACCAGACGCAAGATGTCTGTGCCGTTGAGCGTCACGGGAGCGATGCTGGGATCAGAAAGGTTCGTCACTGTCACTTCGCCGACCGCGGTGGCTTCTCCCCGCGCGGCAAAGGTGATGTCAATCGGAAAATTTACTCCCCCCAACGAGGTCTGGGGGAAGAGCATTGCCGCAACGGCGGCAATCATGATGTACAATCTTTTCATAATCTATGTGACTTTAGTTAATGAAATCTTGCTGCAAAGATAGCATATTTTGCAGTAACTACCAAAAAACAATGTGTGGAGTTTTGGCCTGAAAGCGAAAACTCCACACTTTTTCTTCAAAACTCCACACATTTTTTTCAAAACTCCACACCGTAGGAAGCGTGACCTCCTACATTAGCGCATAGGTGGCAGTGTAGGAGGCGACGCTTCCCAGCGTCGCAACAGCAAATAAGCAGTGCAGACGTGGCGCAGACGTGGCAGGTGTCACGCTAGGAAGCGTGACCTCCTACATTAGCGCATAGGTGGCAGCGTAGGAGGCGACGCTTCCCAGCGTCGCAACAGCAAATAGGTGGCGCAGACGTGGCAGGTGTCACGCTAGGAAGCGTGACCTCCTACATTAGCGCATCAGAGACCATCAACGACCTTGCCAGAGACTATCAATGACCCTATCAGAGACCATCGCTGACAACATCAGAGACCATCGCTGACAACATCAGAGACCATCTGCAACACCATCGCAGACTATCTCTAAGAGCAGACTGGTGTCTACAAAGATTATTTCCGTCGAACAACAGGTCAACACCTCACCAAATAGCCCCAAATCCCTCTGTTTATCGGCTTTTCCAATGGTGAGATGTTTCTTCAACACCTCACCACACACCTCACCAGCCCCCCCACCATCCATCATCCACCTGTCACTCCAGAACACTATCCACAAATGCCTCCATGCGGTGTTACGACGCGAGGTGTCTGGTGAGGTGTCTGGTGAGGTGTCTGGTGAGGTGTTCCGCCAACACCTCACCATCCGGAACGCCCGTCTACACAGGGTTTTCGCCCATTTTGGTGAGGTGTTGGGCATTTTCCAGAGCAAACTTTAACATACTCATTGTCATAAGAAACTATTCAGCGAATCATCTTTTTGAGTCGCCTACGGCGAGAAATCTTTCAAATCTTTACAAATCAAACAAATCCCTGTGGCAAAAATTATAAAGATTTGAATAGATTTGTGAGATTTGCCTTTCCCCGTAGGCGGCGATTTTCAATTCTGCCCGACAGGGCACTCATTTATGGCATTCTCTATTTATTTCATTTGAACGCAAAGACGCGGAGACGCAGAGTTTTATAAATCACTTTATGTCAACCGATAGGATGATTCAATCGCTGCGTCTTTGCGTCTCTGCGTTCTAATTAATAGATATTACCTTATATTATTCGCTGAATAGTATCTGTCACGAGTAGCAACTCAGCCCCGTGCGTTCGGCTGAACGCATAAGGAAGTCAACAGACATTATAAGGAATAGCCACAAACAATTTCTGTTGCACGAGGTATCTTTCAAAACTCCACACCGTAGGAGGCGACTTCATTCCCGATACTTCGCAGACGACAAAACGAAAGCAGTGCAAAGTAGTGGAAGTGGTACTTTGCCTGTACCAAAGTGTGGTGCAAAGGCTATCAAACGATGGAACAAGAATGGAAAAGAACAAAAAAGATGATGAATGTTTGTTCATATTCAGATTTTTCCTTAAATTTGCAGCGTCAATCATAATTCGCTATCCCTGGAATCGTTTTTATAAGGGTACGCGCGTACATTATTAATAAGATATGCAAAGAAAACTGATAACGTTATCTATCGCAACGCTGTTGGGGCTGGTGGCTTGTGCACAGGCTCCCAACAACACCGACGACTACTACGCCCGGGCTAACGGACGGAAGGGGAGTGCCCTGAAGACGGCGCTCTGCCAGATTATCTACAAAGACAAGAATCCCGGCTACGACGCTCTCTTAGAGATGTACCACAAGAGCGACAAACGTGCCGACGGGTATCTGCGCGACTGGTACTCCAACGCCACCAGCTACGTCATCGGCGGACCGGCGGAGAACCATTCGTACAACGGCGAGGGGCAGAGCTACAACCGCGAACACTCCGTGCCGCAGAGCTGGTTCTCGAAGAAAGCTCCGATGAAGAGCGACGGCCACCACGTCATTCCCACCGACGGCTATGTCAACAACCGCCGAGGCAACCTGCCTTTCGGCGAGGTAGACCCCAACAGCATCTCCTACCAGTCGGCAAACGGCTACAGCAAGGTGGGACGATGCCGCACAACGGGCTATACCGGACAGGTCTTCGAGCCTAACGACAAGATCAAGGGCGACCTGGCCCGCATCTATTTCTATATGGCTACGTGCTATGAGAACCAGATCAGCTCGTGGAGCTCGAACGCCGAAGCCGCGCATGTCTTCAACGGAACGAAATACCCGGGCTTCACGCAGTGGCAGCTCGACATGCTCATGCGCTGGTCTCGACAGGACCCCGTGGATGCTGTCGAGACGGCACGCAACGACTCTGTCTACAATCATCAGGACAACCGCAACCCCTTCGTAGACTATCCCGGACTGGAAGAATATATCTGGGGCAGTAAGCAGGACGTGGCCTTCAACTACTGGGACTACGACAGCGGAATAGAACCCGATCCGCAAGACCCCGACGATCCTGACAACCCAGATAATCCCGACAACCCCGATAATCCTGACAACCCCGACAATCCCGTCATCGCAGAGGGCGACACGCTCTTCATCGAGACCTTCGACGGATGTGCCGGAACAGGCGGCAACGACAACGCATGGAGTGGGGGAGCCGGAGCCGGAACGTTCGTCAGCGACCACAGCGGATGGTCGGCAGCCTATACGGCAGGTGGTTTAAAGTGTGCACGCTTCGGGTCGGGCAGCAAGAAGGGAACGCTCACGTCGCCCGAAATCACCATCGACGGCGACTGCATCCTCACCTTCAAGGTGGCCCCGTGGTCGGAAGAGTCATGCTCCATCACTATCGCTGCCGACAACAAAGCCATCACCATTGCCGACACCAGCTTCGGCGAGATGAAGAAGCAGCAATGGAACACCTATCAGACAGAGATAAGCGGTAGCGGCTCCTTCACGCTCGTCTTCACTCCGTCGACAAACCGCTTCTTCATGGACGAGGTGCTCATCACCAAGAAGGAGCTGGACGAGCCCGTTCCGACAACCATCAAGACCGCAACAACCGAAGGCAAGCGGCAGCCTACGTACACCCTCGACGGACGACGGACCGCATCGGGCAACAAGGCGCGCGGGCCGATCGTTGTCAACGGACGGAAGGTTATCTCAACGAAATAAAAAAATACTCACTTAAAAACAATAAAGCTTTATGAAATTAGACGGAAGAAGAGAGAGCAGCAATGTCGACGATCGTCGGCGAATGTCAGGCGGACAGGCAGCAGGTCTGGGCATCGGAGGCATCGTGATGATCGCCATCATCACCTTCCTCTCGGGTGGTAATATCGGCGACGTCGTCAACAACGTCGGCCAGCAGATGGCTCAAGGACAAGTGGTCGAACAGAGCGACCGCGAGTTTACCAAGGAAGAAGAAGAACTGGCAAAGTTCTCAAGACAGATTCTCGCCTCTACCGAGGATGTATGGACAAAGGTGTTCCAGCAGATGGGACGTCAGTATCAGCCACCGAAGATGGTGCTCTATACGGGCAGCGTGCAGACGGCTTGCGGTGCCGGTAATGCTCAGGTGGGACCCTTCTATTGCTCGGGCGACCAGTGCCTCTACATCGACCTTTCCTTCTTCACCACGATGAAGAAGTCGCTTGGGGCCGACGGCGACTTTGCCTATGCCTACGTCATTGCCCACGAGGTGGGCCACCATGTGGAATACCTGCTCGGAACACTCAACAAAGCTCACCAGCAGATGAGCCGCACCAACAAGGTGAATGCCAATAAGATAAGCGTCAGACTGGAGCTGCTCGCCGACTTCTATGCAGGTGTCTGGGGACACTACGAGCAGCAGATGTTCGGTTCGCTCGAAGACGGCGACCTCGAAGAGGCCATCCGTTGCGCTCAGGTCATCGGCGACAACTATCTGCAGGAGAAGGCACAGGGCTACAGTCAGCCGGAATCGTTCACGCACGGAACATCCAAGCAGCGCATGAAGTGGCTCAAGCTCGGTCTTGAGACGGGCGACATGAGCAAGGGTAACACCTTCGAGCTCAGCGACAGCGAACTCTAAACACACTAAGGAATATATATCGTACAAGACATGTTGACATTAAAACTTATCACCGAACAACGTGACCGCGTCATCAGCGGACTGAAAAAGAAACATTTCAACCAAGCAGAAGAAGCCATCGACCAGGT